>Ga0180007_10005058_pt1 | contig 13601 bp, 21 predicted proteins | sample MM_PC_MetaG_FD_121122 | JGI IMG/M metagenome (GOLD analysis project Ga0180007, IMG submission 121122) | Groundwater microbial communities from the Aspo Hard Rock Laboratory (HRL) deep subsurface site, Sweden - MM_PC_MetaG | ecosystem: Environmental > Aquatic > Deep subsurface > Groundwater... | reverse complement strand
ATATGTAAAGTAATTATAGTCTTCCCCGTCGATCTTCTGATATACATAATCCCAAATAGAAACATCAATGAGCTTCTGTATAATACCTGATATTCCACGCATATCATAATAGCGTTGTGCATGCACAATCATTAGATTTGTTAGTGTTAATGATTGTTCAATCTCAGGATATTCAGTGAAAGCGAAATCATTAATCTCTGAAAACTCAAACGGACGATCACCTATCATGTTATTCCTCGACGGAGTCTGGAACCGATTAAGCTTATTGCGTTGATAATGCCAATAAAAGCGTTCTTTAAAGTCTCTTCCGACTTCCATCTGTACTACTTCTTCTGCCTGATATAGCTTCACATAATATTCAAGCTTCTTAGCGTTCGCTGGGGACATAAGAGACGGACATTGTAGAGCTTGAAGCTGTGATATTAGTAGTATATATATTAATAGTTTTTTCATGCAGTCCTCTTTAACTCCTTTATCATATTAAAAACTCCTCTACCTTTCTTTTGGTTCTTTCTTACGATGTACTTGCCTGTTGTCGGCCAGAAGTCTATCTTATTATCTACAATTATGTGTATTCCGTTATTTTTGATCTCAATATTAATTCCCATAGATTGCAATATGCTTGTGCTACATATCTTATTATGTGTTTTTTTAATGCGTGTTGCTTCTGGATCTAGCATTTAATTCCCTCTTTCTCTCAAACTTGCGAATGCGAACAGTAGTTGTTGAAGTGATAGGCGTTATTGAGTTTTCCCCTTTTCTTCTTTCTTTGTGTAGTCTTCTAAAATACTCGTTGCGATTTTTAGCTTTTTGCTCTTCTGTGTATTCTCTTTCTTTTCTGCGTCTTTCTTTTTGTTTCGCATAATATCGACTTAGCCAACTAGCAGAACAATTACTTACTAATATAAAAATAATAATACTAATTAACAAACTTGCCTTTTTAGTTTTCATGAGTAACCCCTTATTTTTGATTCTTAATAAAAGTAAAGAGGCTATTTATAACATCTTTAGTTACCCCTAAAGCTTCCACCTCTTGTATCATTTCTTTTATCTGATCAAAATTATTAATATCTATCTGCCAAAATATTGCGTTAGAGCTCCCTAAAAAAATAACCATACTATTTTTTTTGTTTTGCTCCTTGCGTTGCCATTTCCCATGAAATGTTTTTCGAAGCCCATTAGGTAATATAATAGTTTCTTCCATATCACCACTAGTTTGTCCCACTCTCATTAATGACCAAATTGCCTCTTCGATTGTGTTCGGTAATTCACTGTCTTCTTTTTCTGATTCATTCCAACCCCATTCAACCCAATTACTTAATGCCTTATTACTTAGTGCCTTTTTTCGCATAAACTTAAACCCCCTTTTTGTTTTTAGGCTTTGCCTATTATTTAAAGGGCCAGCCTATATTGGCGATGCTTACCAATATTAATATAATTGTATCCTTCGCTGGCCCCCTATAAGTAAAGCATAATAAAGTTGCTTTGTAAAGCTTTTTTGTTAAGTTTGTTTGTAGCGTGTTTTTGCGTACTTAATTATTGCCTTACACATCTCAATATCCGCGTCCCCAATATGCAAGGACATATCAAAATTAGTACCTCCTTATTTATTCGTCTATAATTTCATCTGCCAGCCCATTTTTTATAATATCTTTGCCCCTAATGAAATAATTGTCATTTTTTATTGCGTCCTCTAAATTTTCGATGTTGGCATATTTTTTATACACACTCCGGACAAAATCAAAATGAGATTTTGCTCTCTCTGTACTTCTCTCTAGTTCTTTATCATTAAACACGTATCCTGTTGAAGACGCCCCCAAGTGACACAGATGTTCTGCATTGCTGGAAATAAATCTAAAACCCTTACTTCCTGCGGAGGCAAGTATGCTTCCGCAACTATACGCTCTTGCCAATACATAAGTTTCGATTCTCATCCCTTTTGACTTAGCCAATTCGAATAAAGCCAACAATTCTTTTAAAAAATAGACACACCCGCCATCGGAGGATATATAAATATATATTATCGTTTGCTCTCTGTTTGTAATTATTTTCAATAAATAAGGGATAACATGCTTAGATATTGACTCGTCGAATGAACCTTGAATATAAACTCTATTGTTCTCAACAAAGTTTAGGGATTTGCTTAATTCAACATCACAAGTAATTTGCATTATTTTTGCTCCTATATTTACATTTATTTTTTTGCGAGTATGACTCGACTTTCTTATTTTCGCAGTAGGTTTTTATGTATTTACCACAAAGCCCATACCATTTACATTTTTCACAATATTTTTTTTGCATTCTAAAAACTCCTACATCATTTTGTTTTTAGCGTAATTATACGCCTCCGCGTAAATATCAGGATAATTATCTTTGATAAATTTTAACATTCTTAGTCTTCGTTCTTCCTGAAACAAATACCCAGTCAATGGACTATTCTTCATATCTTGAGTTTTTTGGTTTTTTTGTTCTGCTTCAAAATCTTCATGAATAGCTTCTTCTTCTTTTTTATTTTTTCTTTGTTCTGCTTCTGCCGCTTCTCTTCTTAGTTTTTCATTTTCTTTTCTTGTTTGTTCTTCTCTATGTCTTTGCTCTTCTTGCTCTTTTTTCAATTGTGCATTTTCTTTTTTTAATCTTTCTTTTTCTTTTTGTTCTGCCTCTTCTCTTTGCTTTGCCTCTTCTGCCGCCTTTTTCTCTGCTTGAATTTTGTTTTCAAAAGTTACTTTTGCCCCTGCCAAAAAGTTAGCATAAACTTCGTTTGCCATTGTCCCTAAACCTTGTGGCATAACAAACACATCATATTTTTGTAGTTCTTTTGTTCGCACTTCTACGATCTTAGCTATTTTCTGTGCTTCAAGATTAACATAGAAATTCTCAATATCTTTTAATTTATCCTCAATATCTGCCGACGCTTTTATTTGAACATTTTTCCAAGCGTCAACAAATCGACCCCCATTTAAGTAAAATGCTTTCATTTTCTTGTGTATTTCTGCGGTACCAGTTCTTACTTTCACGTATTGCAATCTTAGTTCTTTCGCTTTTTGACACGTTTCTTCTGACATTTTGAGAGTATCGATTGTATGATATTCTTTTTCAAGTTCAACCATTTTGTCTAGCATTGGTTGAAACATTGCCCTAATTTCCTCCGCTTTGTTTTCTTGTAGCTCAAAATCTGACGCGTTAAGCGTCACTAATCCTACGTTAGTCATACCTTTTTTGCCTCCTTTTTTTTATTTTTATTATATTTAACACTAAAAAAACCATGAAATCAGAAAACATAATTATCAACTTGTCAAATATTCGCATTGCTTACCTCTCTTTTGTTTAAGCTCAGGCTTTAAATTTGCGCACTCACTGCAATAAAACACTGTCATTAATAGCCTTGCTTGCCAGTTGCAATAAAACGCTTTAAAACGCAATTTTAAGGCTTTAAATAATTTCAACAATCGTTTTGCAAAAATTGTTCTTTATTTTTCAACGATTTTTTTAGATTGCTTAATATACCCGGACTCAATTAGCATTGTTGTAAAATAAGCACCTTTATTTTTAATGCGTTGATCTTTAAGTATTTGCTTGAAGTCGTATAGTGTCCCACTCACCTTGTCTATTCCTACTTTTTCGATTGCCTGAATAAAAAATACTGAGCTTGTAGTATCTCCTGTTATGTCCAATATATCTTTAAGAAGCTTTTCTGCTTCATCTTTTTTAAAGTCGTTTTGCTCCTTTTTAACGATCTTATTTTCATTTTTTTCATTCTTTTCATTCTTATCATTCTTAGTTGTTGTTAGTTGTTTGTTAGTTGTTTGTTGGTTGTTTGTTAGTTGTTTGTTAGTTACTCTGTTAGTTACTCTGTTAGTTGAGTCTTGCATTACCTGATAATCATCATAGTTTACAACAGTTATTACGGAATATTTGCTTGTTGATTTGATTGTTATTTCGTGTGTTGATTTTAGCCTGTTTATGCAAGTACGTAGTGATTGTATCGAAATCCCTGTTTCTTTTTTCATTTTAGTAAGGCCTGTTATATATTGACCTCTACTAATGATTATACCCTTCCATTTCTTAGGCTTATGGTTTGCTTTTAACAGGCAATACAAAAACAAATGCACCATATTACTATCATTATACCATTCCCAATTTGCGAATTTCCTATGTAGTTTAATCCATCCTTCCATACCTAAAACCCCACAATAAAAGCGCGTATCAGGCTGGACACTATGCTAAGGTAGCAAGGAAGACCGGAAAACCGGCACCCAATACGCGTAATAAATGTAATAATATTATGTAGTAATCATTAATTGTCTAATTAGTGTCCAGCGAAGACCTTATAATTATATTCTAAAAACCAAAACAAGTAAAGTTATTTTTATCATCTCCTCTAATAAAAAATATCTATGCTACGGCTTGCTCCCATAGCATAGACCGCCTCTATATATCTATATAGTTATATTTTACTTGAATTCGAAGCCGAGCCCTACCGGCGCTGGCGGCGGCGTTGTCTTGCTTTGCTCTAGTTTCTGTTTTATATCAATCTTTTTTGCTTTTTGATTCTCTTCAATTTGTCGTGGAAAATACTCTTCTATTTGTGATACCCCGTCCTTGATTGACTTGTAAATGCTTCTTAGCTCCGCTATCTCCGAAGAGATTGCGGTATCGATTGAATGATTTAAATAAGTCTCTAGATCGGCCTTAAATACTCCAATCTCTTCATATGTATGCAATGTTTTAACTCTAACCATTTTTATATCTTCTTTTTCTATGTTTTTGGCTAAATTTTCCACTGCGTTATCTACTGCGTCATCTACAATGTCACGCGGAATAAGCTGTAATATACAATTACGCACGGCTAGCGCTCCATGTTTTGCGGTTATCTCTCTAAGGTCGCGCTCGCTTACGCCTGACGCTACTAGCTTCCCCGTCTTATAATCTTTTTTCTCTCTGATTTTTTTGAATGAAATTTGCTCAGTAATATTAGAGTTAGTCTCCAAGTCCCAAGCAAAACCTTCAACTGTTCTATCCATTGCTACATCGTATACTATTTTGTAGCCAAATTTTATATTGCCCCATAGTCGGGCAATTTCACGAGCAAGATTAATTGATGGCCCGGTTATTTTTTCTCCTGCTCTAGGGAATACATATATAGCTTTTTCGCAAAATGATTTTCTCTCAAGTGTTCTCCTCAGATTTAATTGTGATTGAGTTTCGGTTCGGGGCCTTTTTACTGCCATTAGCATTGCCGCTTGTGTTTCTGCCATTGCTCTTTGTGATTCCGAATTTAGCACAATATCACGTGCTTCATTCGGCTCAGACATGTTGTCCGCTTGTGTGATTAAGTCTTTATTCATTTTAGTTTTTCTCCTTTTTTACTGCTTTGATTGAGAATCTTCTGTATTGAGACTCTGACGCATAAGATTGGTATATAGCCGGATATTCTGCCTTGAGCTTAGTGCTGTCAAAGTTAGTACGCTTCGTGTTTGCCCAGCTTACTACATAATTATCAATTAAGCCAGTTGGATTATCTTGTAACATATTACACAATTGGTTTTTATTCGCTGTCTCTATCTCTTTCCATTGCTTAGCGTTTTTAGAGGCTTCTTTATATTCATGTATAAGCTTTGAGGCTTCCGCTGGTAACGCTATTGATTGCTCCCCACGTGCGGCAGGATATAATTGTTTTATGATTTCGGTCGAGTCTTTTGTTCCGTCCGGCATAGGCGCTCGCTGTGCCTGTACGCATTCCCAAAATTCAGCCGCCTCCGCTAGCATAAAGTCAATAGTATCCTGATTATATTCAACATTATCTGCATACATCTCGCGCGCTACAAGATCAAGCGTAACTATGCGTCCCTTGCGCAAGCCTGTTACGTACATTCCCCACATTGTTTGTGCGATATGCGAAAGTGGCGTGTCTCCTGTGTAATAACGAGTTGTCTTAATCTCGAATATCTCGTTATCTGTGCCCTTGTTTACAATTAGCCTATCCATATTATATTGTGCGAAGGGCGTTTTTTTGCTTCGCAGAGTCGCATTAATTCTAGTTGCCTTAATCCCAGTATCCTTACTATATTCTTCCGCCACCACAGGCTCAAGAACATTCCCCCATCTCATATAGTTATTAGGCTTGTCTACTAGATTATTGTCAACCTTGTTAATATATACCGTCAAGGGAGTACGTCCATCTAAGCCTAATATTGCTGGTATATCCGACCCGCCTATCCCGTTTTTACGGATTGCGAGCCATTGATCTTTACTCGACCACTCAATACGCTCTGCGTCCGTAATACCATTAATTGTACACCATGTATTATTTTGCATGTTTGCCTTTCTCCTTTTTTTTATTTTTTTATGGCTGGTTATAAACCGCTACCACTTCCCCGTCTCTATCTATCTCCGCGTCTTCAATATATATACGCGAAAATCCATCATCTTCTGTGTCTCCCTCGGATAGATCAATTACATATATTCCTTTTGTTTTGTCTTTAGCATGATTTAAAACATCTAATAAGTCTTGAATAGTCATATATTATCTCTCACTTTTTTTACGCGCATACATCTCGCGCGCATAATCTCGTAATCGTTTTTGATTTTCTTTTCTATAAGCAAAATTATCTTTTTGCTTTTTGCTTCTCTTACAAGAGGGACAACGCTTAATATTTGGCCCTTTTATATCTTTCAATAATTCATTACAATCTACACAATATTTATCACTATATCTTTTCCTCACCTTATTCCCTCCATTATTTTATCAGTAATCTTAAACCCGTTTCTTGCTCGAAAATCTCAGCTAGCATGTCACAATAAATCCCTTTGCAAGTTTTCACAAGATCTGTTTTTAACCCCCTTATTTTATAGAATTCCATATCATATAAATCCTCACTATTTATTGATATTTTACAACAATTTACGGGCAAACTAAAACCACGCCCAAACTTAAACGTAAGACTTCTCCCTTCTCTATCTTTAACGAAGTCTTTTGCCCCCGTCATCATTATAAACAGATTGCCTCCTAGCTGTTTAATAATTTGTTTTGTCTCTAGGGTAAAGTCGTTTTCATATTCGTTATAAATTGGCATTGTCATTTTGCACCTCTTTTAACGCTTAGTTTTTTTAAAAAATCTCGGGTCTTTCTATTCTTGCGAACCTGTTTAACAGTGGTAAAATTATCTTTTGCCATCTGCTCATCTGCCAGCAATTGTATACTCTTCCCATCTCTTACCCTACCAATAAAATAATTCATCATCTCACTCACCTCCTTCCCTCACTATATATATAGCATGAAAAAGCTGTTTTGTCAAGTGTGTTTGTAGTGTGTTTGTGAAGTTTTTTTATGACTTTAAAAAGCGTTGGAATTAAAAGAGTTTTAGCTCGAAAGTGTTGTTTTTTTTGATATATATATATAATAGAAGCGAAAAGCTCCCGGAGACAAAAAGGCAAAACCCCGGGAGCTAAGGAATCAAAAGAGGTACTAAGAATTAGCGTTTATTTTTGTGTCGATTATTAAGCATGCGCGCTTTTTGATTGTGTCAAACCACGACTCGCCGAATAATCGGTCAAGACCGTACTTATCAACTGCATAGACGATTTTTTTTGTTATTCCAAAAATAGCAAAAACTTTTCTATATAAAAATGGAACGTATTTTCTAATTATGGTACGATCTAAAATTTCCGCTATTAAGTCTTTGAACGCTTTTTCATCGGGCAACTCTCCGAGAATATCTCGTGCGTCTGCCATTGCATTAGCTAGATAATCAATAGTACCTTCTTTAAGCTTGTATAATCCGCTCAGCTTATTGTCTGTTGTGGCCAGTACTTTATCCGCTAGCTCATTTGTTTTGCTCATTTTCTTCACCTCTTTTTTTTATTAGATTTTTTGCAACATTCTCAACTGCGTTGCCCCCTACAAATATTCCCAATATAGCAGGAATATAATTAACAAACTGCATACAATAATTGGCAGTTAGCCAATTCTTTATCAACATTGTAGCGAATATACCAACAAGAAAAATAAAAGCAGATATTGCAAGTACGAATTTTCTACCACCTAGTTTATCCATATTTTTATACCTCATTCATATATTGTCGCAATGTTAACATATTGAAATTAGCTCCCGGACAAGTTTTCTCTCCCGTATATGCCCAATGCGGCAAAACATCTTTAATGTCTATTTTGTATTTTGCCATAAGTGCCTTGCATAGAAGCGCCGTAAGTTTGTATTGTGTGTATGTAGGGAATGCTATATCGAAGTTTCCAATTATACAAATACCGATTGTAGTTCTATTATAATTTTCGCAATGCGCCCCTTGATTATTAAGGTCGCGTCCTACTTTATAATAATAATCTAAATTAATATTCTCAATACCGAAATGATAACCAATATCCGACCAGCCTTTGTTAATTATATGATAATTTCTAATTGCTTCCCAATTAGACAACAGGGTATCTTGGGTCTGTGAATGGTGGATAATTATTTGTGACCAGGGTCTGCGTGCATCGAAGGTAGCAACGTCTGATAATACTTTATTGTTTTCAATATTGCTTTTGGGCGTACGTGATATCATATTATTTTCCCACATTAAAAAGATTTATTATGTAGTATATTGCGCCTGTAACAAGCCCTGTAATACCAATTGTTATGCTTGTCTTGTGTTCTTTATTGTGTTCGTGATTTTTAAGATGATCTTTAAATTCTGTCGTGCAAGTATTAATCTTATCCTCAATATATTTAAACTTATTGTCCCCTACATTAAGCTTACCGTTGACATTTTCGACGTCTAATTTAACTCCATTAATTATATCAAGTATCGCGTCTTGTTTTTCCGCTTGTGCTTTTTGGTTATCGTTCATCGTTTTTTGAATATTATTCAATGTTGATACTATAACATTTACGTCTAGTTCCATTTACTTGTCCTTCTTTAATATTTATTATTATGGCAATAATGATGTTATTGTATACGTGACATCAATATTACCAGACTTAGTATCGCCGCTTGAGTCATTATTGTCAAAATAAATTAAAATGAAATATAAGTAAGTGCTATTATCGACCGTATCATAACTTATTGAGCTTGTGCTGACTGTTTCTGCGCCAGATGTTCCCGAAGGCGAAAGATTTGCTAATAAGTCCGCGCTAGCCAATCCCCCATAAGCACGTCTTTTTAATGACATTGATAATGTAGCTAGTGCATCATCTCGATAGCATTTATACTCAAGATTTGTGATAGTTGCCCCATCGGGTACACGTGCCGGTGCAATAAAATATGTTTGCGAAGTTGGCGTGCATATTAGATAATCGTTAGTAGTCCCAATTGTGTAAAATGGATAATCTGTAGTTGTCAATAGTGGTGTAAAATCTGCTGGGCCTACCATACAATGTCGTGTAGTCTCTTGTACAAGAATATCTCCATTTATTTCTAGAGTTGCACCTGGCTGTGTTGTTCCTATTCCAACATTTCCATTTGCTAACACCGTAAACGTCCCCTCCCCTATTTCGAACAGACCGTCGGGGCTTGAATTGGCTATCCCAACATTCCCTAACGAATAAGATATATCACTGCCATCTTTTACCCATATTGTTAGCGTTGTGGTTGATGTCATAACAGTCCCATCGGGCATAATATACGAATCTGCTGTTATATCTCCATTTACTTCAAGCTTGCTTGTTGGGTCTGTTGTTCCCACTCCTAAGTTTCCGCCATCCGCTAGAAACATTCCATTTATTCCTGTTCCGGCGTCATCTAGAATATATAAGCCACCCGCCCCGCGAGCCTGAATCGTGCTTGTAAATATTTCTGTAGATTTAATATTGCCATTAACATCTAACTTAGCAGTTGGAGATATAGAACCAATTCCCATGTTCCCGGCGTTAGTAATTATAGCACGAGCTGTTCCTGACGTTTGAAGTAATATATAACCTGTTGGCAACGTGCTTTGGTTGTCTATAATGTATCCGCCATTTCCACGCAATAATAATTGAACGAAAGCGCCCGAAGGCCCGATCTTTCTTTCGTTAAGAACGTACGTTCCAGTACCGCCCTGACAATATACATCACGGTAAAAAATGCCTGTTGTGCTATAATTATATATATTATTGCCACCATATACATATAACTTAGCCGTTGGATTCGCCCACCCAATACCTAAATTCCCATCATTATTTAAAATCATAGTTTGCGTTGGTCCAGACTTCCATATTGCGCTACCGCTACCATTATTATCTGAATCATATTCTATGTTTATATCTCCGTAACTACTCAAACCAGTAGGCGACGATGTACTAGCGCTCGCCATATATGAACCATCGGGGAAATACAACCGGCCTTTAGTTGAATCACTTGAAGTCGAAAGTCTTAAATTATAGTCTGTTATCTGTACTCCATCAATCATGGTTGGAGAGTCCCCAATAATAGGAGAAAAATACATTGACGTTCCGCGAATAAGACCTTCGCCACCATCTAGTTTTATTCTTACGGTCGCGGTCGAATCATCACAAACATATAGCTTGTCAACAAGATATGCCGTACCTGTTTCAGTTGTCGTGTCTGGTATTACACCCCATAACGCTTTATCATCTACGCTAGCATGTACATTTATATTAAGAAAATTAAATAAAAATATAATACCTAATACACTTAATATACTAGCAATAAAAAATTTAAAATATTTTAACATAACTCCCCCTATAAAACCTTATTCCAAAGTATTCTAGTATTATTATCAGAAGCAACTATCTTAATGTTATCTCCTGTGGATATACAACCGAAAAATCCAGCTGTCCCATTACAGACTGCATAAGAAGTAACCCAAACACCATTTATTTTTAAATATACATAAAAATTAATACTTGTGGCGGCTGTATTGCTTTTTATTAAAACATTTAAGAACCCTTCAGGCGCAATCCATTCTTCAGCCGCATTAATTACAGTATAGCCCCCAGCTGTAGTATAACTAGTTAAGTCGAACTTACTACGATTAAGACTATCTATAGAAATTAAACTACTTGTAATTCCATCGTGATTATGTCCATCTGACGCATTAGATATGTCGGAATCTATATTATTGAGTTCCTCCGCTCTTTCTCCATTGCCTACAATAACGTCTTCAGATTGTATATCGACCATATAATATTATCTCCTCTTTTTCTTTATGGGGTGTATAGTCTTGAATTAACTGCAACCGCCCCACCACCTCCAGAGTCGAATTTAATAAATAAATTTACACTTGTTGAAAATACTGCCGAACAACCGAAATTGTGTATATCATGATATTCAACCTGCCAAACGCTTCCGTCCCAATATCTTATACCAGCGAATCCTTTTCCGTCAGTATCTCGAGAACATATATTTCCCAATTGCAAAGGTATTGCTGTCCCTGTAGGAGAGCTAACATTTAAAAACGCGTGTAATAAAACCGCTCTCGCCATTTCCATTGTAATAACATTATCAGCAATAGGCGCGCTATTACTCGCATTATGCGTATGCGAAAAAATCTTTGATCTTATGTCGTTGAAATCACTAGCAAGAAAAGTATCTCCATTTTTGACTACCATATTTAGACCTCAAAATTTTTGATAATATATCTCTGCGTTATTAGTTGTCGAAGGATTAACAATTTTTATAACTTGCATTGAATCCCCTGAGCTATAAACGGTAAAAAAAGGACTAGCGTTTGTGTCTACAACCTTATTCGCATTAACCCAAACGCTACTTATATAATAATATAATTCAATAGGATAAACTTCTTTTTGCAATATATGCCAAAATCCATGAGGCAATATTAATTCTTCAAGTGGCGTTAGCGTTATTGTGCCACTTTCGTAATTTGCATTAATATTATTATAACCTATACATCCGTCCACTAAGTGCGCCGACCAGCTCAAGTCGTGATTATGTCCTACCGCCAAATCTACAACATCTTTTCTCATATTATTATAATTGCTTGCTAAGGGTCGATCAACGAAGTCAACAAAATCTCTACTTTGTCTAGGCCTTACGTCTGGCATAAATAGCCCCCTTATGCGTTATCGAATACCCATTCAAATTGAATGGTTAACGTATACGCGCTTGTCTTTGCTATGCTTAAGCCGTTAACACGATTAAACATAGTGCCAGTATCTACACTTGAGGTCGCCTCTTCACCGAAACAAGCCGCTTCTGTTATAGTAAAGTTAGCCTCTGCGCTCGTAAAGAACGCCCTGCATTTCATTGTTGTTGTATTGTAATCTGTTCCATAACTACGTTGGACGCGCGCAATCTCATTGTCTAATGTCGTTTGAGTATTAACTGGCGTTGAAGTTCCGTCTCCTACTCCAATATAAGTAATCATTCCTTCATTGCTATAATATTGATTATCCACTAGTCTTCTAATTATAGCATTAAGTCCAGCTTTCATAATTAGATTATTTTTCACATAAACTTTACGTTTGCCAGTATAAATATTAACCATAGTTGCGGTCATTCTTCCCCGTAGGGTAATTAAATCTTTTACTAATACCATTCTATTTCTCCATGAATAACAGCCCCTATTAATAAAGAAGGGTCTGTTGGGTCTTGTAGTGTTGGTGTTGTCGTGCTTTCTGCAACGTCCGCACCTTCCGCGTCAACTAATTCTATTAGGTCAACTGTTATTTCATCGTTTTTTTCGATTGTTCCTTTTGTTCTATTATACATATCAATCAAGAATTGTGGAAGCGTTTTTACATAATTTGCATATTCAATTGTATTGACAAACTCGCCCATTCCTTCCGAAGTCTTAGTTACTCTCATAATTTTATATTGCCCGGATACTCCGCGCAATGGCAATTGAATATCAAGCAATTCTCCAGCGTAAAAATCAAATTCTTTTGTTAAAAAGCTTCCCTGTTGGTTAGGGTCTTTATGCTCTCTTAAAACATTTGCCGCCTTATTAAAAGCTGTTTCGGAATCGACTATTGTTTTGTCTGTGATCTGAGTAAATCTTATGCCATCTCCGCCATCGATCAACGCTTGAGTCTCTTGGCTTGCTTTATCTTCAATCTTAACAATAATTGCATAGCTTCTTTGATAATTAGTTTTGATTTTTACCCCTGACGCAGGAGGTGAACCGCCGTTATAGTCAAGTACTCTTATTATTTTTTCAGACTGATTCACAACAAAATCATATCCTGATTGATCTATATTATCGATTCCCACTGTCGCAGAAACATATCCTCCGCCCGTGTCAACCTCAATTGCTACTGGGCTATATGGTTTATAGTCAAGAGGTATAGTCAATCTATTACCGTCAAACTCTTTTACATCTTTGTCGTGATAGTCGATTTTATATTCTCCCCCACGAACAATAACGTAATTATATATTTCTGTGCTATCGATGGTATGCGTTAGCTCAAAGAAATTATTTGAATTCTCATATAGTCTTTGCGTGCAAAAATTATCATTTATATTTATGTAAGTAATTATTTTATCGTAGTCGACTTTCCAATACATTCCCGCTTCATCCGCGAGCTTTTGCATACATTCGCGAACTGTCAAATAATCGAATACCATGTTTTTTATATAAATTCCGCGCTTGACGTTTGTCGTTGAGAATGCTGGTTTATATGTATTAATTAAATCTTCAATAATCT
>Ga0180007_10005057_pt1 | contig 13610 bp, 14 predicted proteins | sample MM_PC_MetaG_FD_121122 | JGI IMG/M metagenome (GOLD analysis project Ga0180007, IMG submission 121122) | Groundwater microbial communities from the Aspo Hard Rock Laboratory (HRL) deep subsurface site, Sweden - MM_PC_MetaG | ecosystem: Environmental > Aquatic > Deep subsurface > Groundwater... | reverse complement strand
GACAGCAAAAAAGAACACCTTATAAAAAATCGCAGTTTCGATCCTCATATGCTAAGGACTCATCACGGTGAGGGCGAAATTTATAAGACTACGCTTATTGTGAAATTTTTGTGTATAGTAGCGAATAAATTGTCTTCCCTGGATCCTTTTGGTATAGGGATTGAAATGGAGGCTGATAAGCCGGGATGGTGTGATTCCATGAACGGCCTGCCTGGCCTTTTCGGGTCTTCAACGCCGGAGGTATTTGAATTAAAGAGACAGGTTTTGTTTATTTCAGGCGCATTAAAAAACTTAGACTTGGAAGATAGCTATAATATTAATATCCCCGAAGAGTTATATGATTTTTTAAAGAAGATATCCTCCTTTATAAAGACTCAGCCGAAGATTTCTGTAAAAAAGAGGGATCTTTATTTTTGGGATAAGAGCAATTCTTTGAAAGAAAAATATAGAGAAAAAGTGAAATTAGGGTTTAGCGGAGTTGAAAGTTCCTTTGGTTTAGCTGAATTAAAAAGTATGCTGGAGGTCTTTCTTTTGAAAATAAATGGAGCTATTAAAAAATCCTATATTCCATCCAAAGGATTATATACCACGTACTTTATCAATAAGGTTTCACAATATAAGTTGCTAAATAGGCTTGATCCTATTAAGGGGCTTCCTTTAGTAATGCCGACTGCATTCAAGAATGAAAGACTGCCGTTATTTTTGGAAGGCATAACGCGTGCCATGAAGGTGGAAAAAGATATAAAAAAGGCAAGGCGCTTGTATAAGGCGTTGAAAAAGACACCTATATACGATAAAAAATTAAAGATGTATAAGATTAACGAGTCTTTAAAGGGCACATCAGAAGAAGTAGGGCGTTCTACTATATTCACGCCGGGGTGGTTAGAAAACGAATCCATATGGCTGCACATGGAATATAAATATCTCTTAGAGATCTTGAAGGCGTCCCTTTATGAAGAGTTTTTTGAGGAATTCAGAAATGTTTTGATACCGTTTTTGGAGCCGGAGATCTATGGTAGAAGTATTTTTGAGAATTCGTCTTTTTTAGTCTCGAGCGCGTTCCCTGACAAAAAATTGCACGGGAGAGGTTTTGTAGCGAGGCTTAGTGGCTCGACTGCGGTAATGCTGAGTATATGGTTATTGATGAATATTGGCAGGAATCCGTTTTTTATAAATGATAAGGGTGAGTTAAGTTTAAAATTTAGGCCAGCCTTGCCTGCGTGGCTTTTTACAAAGAAGGCAAAAGAAGAATTTCCCAAGAATACATATGCATTTAAGTTTTTGAATAAGACAATGGTAGTTTATCATAATCCGAGAATGAAAAACACAGCAGGTAAAAATTACGTAAGGACACGTTTTATTGTTATAAGGTATGATGACGGAAGCAAGATTGAGATTAAAAAGGACGTTATAGACTTTCCTTATTCGCAGGATATTAGAGATAGAAAAGTAAAGAGGATAGATATTTATTTCACATAAAAAGATATTGACAAGTCCGATAATCGTGTTATAATTTTAAAAAAAGTAACACAAAAGGAGGGGAGGAGGATGTCCGAATTGGTGAGGTTTGGCATATCATTAGATGAAAACCTTCTTAAGGATTTTGACGCCCTTATTACTGACAAGCAGTATTCAAATCGCTCTGAAGCGATAAGAGATTTGATACGTAATAGCCTTGTCGAGGATGAATGGAAAAAGGGAAAAGAAGTGGCTGGTGCGATTTCTCTTGTGTATGACCATCATAAGAGAGAACTTATGGATTTGATTGTAGCCATACAACATGAGTACCAGGATATGATAGTGGCCTCTCAACATGCACATCTGGACCATCATAATTGTTTAGAAGTTATTATAGTTAAAGGGAGATCAGAAAAGATTAAAAGACTTTCAGATAAATTGCGGGCTGTTAAAGGTGTAAAACACGGCTCTCTGACTTTAACTACCCTTGGAAAAGAGCTTTAAAGTTTAATTTTTTTTGGCGAACAGTAGCACGATTTTTGAAAAAGTAACAAGAAAAGGGGGTGTTCATGTTTAAAAAGGTTTTGGCAGTTTTATGTTTTAGTCTTTCATTCGTCAATCGAGTAAGTTTTGCGGAAATATCTAGTGAGGAGTTTGGCAAGCATGTTTTAAGTGGAATGAATATTAGCGCAGGTGCGACCTTTGTAATACAGGGGACTAATAATGCTAACGGAGATGATTTATCTGGAAAAGGAGAAGATATAACTGATGCTTCGTATTCTGTAGATATTGAGTTCGAAAAGGAATTAAGTGATTCGGATTTAGCTTATCTCCATCTTGAAGCAGCAGATGGTACAGGTGTAGAGGATGAACTCAAAGTCTTTTCAAATGTAAATAGAGACGCAGGCGATTCTGATAACTCTGTAGAGGTAACCGAAATCTGGTATAAACATACTTTTGAAAATATCCAGGCCTCACTTATGGCCGGTAAGATTGACGGGACTGTTTTAGTAGATACAAATGAATATGCTAATGACGAATGCACACAATTTGTAGGAAGGCTCTTTAGGAATTCACCGACTATAGAATTTCCCGATAATACCGCCGGACTACACTTTGATTTAGGGGTTTTTGATTGTATGGAAATAGCTTTTCTTATTATGGATGGGGATAGTGATTTGGAAGATATCGCAGATGACGGATTTTATGCCCTTCAATTAAATCTTAAACCTGGTTTATTGGAACACCCCGGTAACTATCGGATATTAGGCTGGTTGAGTGATAGAGAACATACAAAGTGGACTGACACCACAAGGACAAAAGAGACATCCTATGGATTTGGTATAAGTTTTGATCAAGAAATAACTGATGGTCTAGGAGGCTTCTTGAGGTATGGCTGGCAGGACCCGGATGTATATCTTAACGGAGAGAGTTTTTCTTTAGAGCATGCCTGGAGTGCGGGTATTCAACTTTCGGGAAGGAAGTGGGAAAGAGAAAGAGATGTTTTAGGAGTTGCAATCGGAGGGATTTATCCGTCGGATGAATACAAGAAGGCCGGCACTAATCTGGAAGCCAATTGTGAAACTCATCTAGAACTTTATTATAATTATAGTGTCAATGAACACCTTACTTTGACTCCGGACTTGCAAATAATCTGGAATCCTTACGTAGATGACGCATCAAATGGAAATGATACTATTACAGTGGTAGGCATAAAGGGTCAGTTAGATTTATAAACGTATTAGGAGGTAGAAATGCATATACCGGACGGATTTTTGTCAGCAAATACTTGGGTATCTACATGGATAATTTCAATCGGAGGAATAGGGTATTGTATTAAAAAGCTCTCAAAGATATTAAGAGAAAAGATGATACCTCTTATGGGTGTAATGTCTGCATTTATCTTTGCAGTACAGATGTTGAATTTTCCTATTGCAGCAGGTACTTCAGGTCATCTTTTGGGCGGCGTACTAGCAGCAGTTTTATTAGGGCCTTATGGAGGTGCAGTTGTCCTTGCAGTAGTTTTGAGTATCCAATGCCTTGTATTTCAAGACGGAGGTTTGACAGCCCTTGGCGCAAATATGTTTAATATGTCTTTTATTGGTAGTATGGGTGGGTATGTTATTTATAATTCAATACGAAGAATAATAGGTAATAATAAAGGAGTACTTATAGGGACAGCTCTTGCAGCCTGGCTTTCTGTGGTACTGGCATCGGTTTTTTGTGCAGTTGAATTGGCTATCTCAGGTACTTCTCCTTTGCAAGTCGTGCTCCCTGCAATGGCATTAGTGCATATATTGATTGGAATAGGAGAGGCAATAATCTCAGTTTTAGTGGTAAGTTTTATTTTGAAAATAAGGCCTGATTTAATATATAATAGTAAAGGAGAATGATAATGAGTAAAAAACATATTGTTTTATGGATTTTGTTTTCATTGATATTAGCTTTTTTTATATCACCTTTTGCATCCTCATCTCCCGATGGTCTGGAGAAGGTAGCTGAAGATAGAGGCTTTTTGGAAAAGGGTGAGATAAAACCTGTCTTTACATCCCCTATCCCTGATTATACATGGCCTGGCATAGACAATGAGAGTTTTGCAACTGGTCTTGCAGGGATTTTTGGCACATTGATTGTATTTGGTGTTGCTTATGGGATGGCAGTTATTATAAAAAGGTAAAGGACTAATGCAACATTTATATATAGATAGATATGCAGGACTTGACAGTTTTATTCACAAGATAGATCCTAGAATAAAGGTCATAACTTTCTTTATTTTTATTCTATATATAGTTTTAACAAATCCTTTTTCATATCTATCTTTTCTTTTATACGGATTGGTAATATTATTTTTAATAGCTATTTCCAGGATACCTTTTCCGTTCATATTTAAAAAGACACTGGCAGTAATCCCATTTGTTGTTTTAATAGCTGTATTTGTGCCTTTTATTAAGAGAGGAGAGGTATTGGCTTCTTATACTTTGGGTAGCCTGAGGATAGAATTTACTCGTGAGGGGATTGTTCTCTTTTGGGCTATAGTTATAAAGTCATACCTGTCTATTTTATGCATGATATTGCTTACTTCGAGTATAAAATTTACAAGCTTGTTGAAGAGCCTTGAGAAATTGAAAATACCTAAGCTGTTTATAATGATAGCCTCTTTCATGTATAGATATTCATTTCTGATTATAGATGAGGCCCAAAGGATGCAAAGGGCAAAAAAAAGTCGAGCGTTTAAGAATAAAAAAGGATTATCTGCAGTAAAGATGTTATCAAATATTGTAGGGGTGCTTTTTATCCGCTCATATGAAAGGGCAGAGAGGGTCTATCTTGCAATGTGTGCCAGGGGATTTCAAGGGGAGATAAAAACGCTTGATACTTTTAGCATAGTGCCTAGAGATATTATGTTTTTAGTTTCTATTTTTGCAACCCTTCTATTGATCCAGTTTGTTTAGTTATGCAAAAGATTATAGAGATAAAGAATCTGAGTTATATATATCCGGATGGTACCGTAGCTTTAAAAGACATAAATCTCGATATATTTAAAGGTGACTCGATCGGTATGATAGGTCCAAATGGTGCGGGTAAAACGACTTTACTCTTACACTTAAATGGTATTTTGATTAGTAATGGTTCAGTTAAAGTTTGTGAGTTACCTGTTAATGAAAGGAATTTAGATAAGATCCGGCAGAGAGTAGGATTAGTGTTTCAGGATCCTGACGATCAGCTTTTTATGCCTACTGTTTTTGATGATGTGGCATTTGGGCCTATAAATATGGGTTTAGATTCAGATAGGGTTAGGATAAAAGTGGATTCTGCCCTCAAATTTGTAGATATGGAAGATTATAAAGATAGGATTGGTCATCATTTGAGCTTTGGAGAAAAAAAGAGAGTGAGTCTAGCAACTATTATGTCCATGGAGCCGGATATCTTGGTTTTGGATGAACCGACCGGGAATCTGGATCTGAAACACAGGAAAGAATTTATAAATTTACTAAAAGATATGAATATCACGAAGATTATAGCGACTCATGACATGAACATGGTTTTATCTATATGCAGTAAAGTAGCTATAATGGACCAGGGTAAGTTAATAGCTTTTGATACTACAGAAAAAATCTTTGGGAATAAGGAATTGCTGGCTGCGCATGGATTGGATTAATAGCCAAGGTTTTTTAACATATATGGATCTTTACGCCAATTTTCGCAAAGTTTTACCCATAGGTCTAAAAAGACGTGTGTATTAAGGAAGTTTTCTATTTCTTTCCTTGAATGTTCCCCTATCTTTTTTAGCATCTGGCCTTTTTTACCAATGACGATAGATTTTTGACTTTTTCTTTCCACGCAGATATTTGCTCTTATATAATAAATCCTCTGATTTGATTTATCTTTCTTTTCCTTCATCTCCTCAATAGTTACGGCTATGGAATGGGGTATTTCTTGACGCGTCAATCTCAGGATATTTTCTCTTACGATTTCTCCGACAAAGAATTTTTCATTTTTGTCACTTAACTGGTCTTCAGGGAATATCGGATATCCTTCAGGAAGATTCTCCAGTATCTTTTTGAAGACGATGTCTGTGCCGTCTTTTTTAGAGGCTGATATCGGGATAATTTCCTTGAAAGGGAATTGTTGGGCCTTTTTAATAATAGGGAGTATCCGGTGTTTTTGGATTCGATCTATTTTATTTATGATTAAGAAATTTATTTTTTCCGTAGGAAACCTTTGGAATATTTTTTCGTCTTCTGAAGTTATCCCGCCATATGCGTCGACCAACAAAAGCACAAGGTCTGATTCCAATATGGTTGATGATGCCCTTTTTACCATTGAACTTCCAAGCAGATTCTTGGGCCTATGCATACCCGGGGTATCGATAAATACAATCTGAAAATCTTTCCCGGATAGTATGCCTTGTATATTATCCCGTGTTGTCCCAGGTTTTTTAGAGACAATGCAGAGTTTTTCCTTTATTAGGACATTCAGGAGTGTGGATTTTCCGACATTTGGCCTTCCGAGTATGGCAACTTTGCCTGCTTTAAACATAGAGATATTATACAGAGATTTGTGGTATAATAAAAGAGATTAAAATAAGCACCCACAATATTTGCCTATTTTTTATAGTTATGATAAAATTTGTCTTAAATATATCTGGAACGCATAACATGGGATGAAATTTATGAATAAAGCAAGAGTTGCAGTATCACAGATAAATACAACAGTAGGGGACCTTAGAGGGAATACAGAAAAGATATTATTCTGCATGGGCCAGGCAGTCCATAACAATGCAGATCTAATTATATTCCCGGAACTTGCCGTAACCGGTTATCCGCCGGAAGATTTACTCCTGAGGCCTAATTTCATAAAAGAAAATCTTAGGTGTATAGATAAGATTAGAATTCTAACGGAGGATATAATAGCAATAGTGGGGTTTGTAGATAGGAAAGGTAACTCTATTTATAATAGCGCCGCTGTTATTAGCAATAGAAAGATTTTCTATATATACCATAAAATGCACCTGCCTAACTATGGGGTGTTTGATGAGAAGAGATATTTTGTCCCAGGTGATAGCAACCGCGTTCTTAAAACTAAAGGTTTTTCTTTTGTTGTAAATATATGTGAAGATATATGGAATCCGGCAGATTATATAGCGGAACGCTCTATGCATAGCGCGCACTTTATGGTTAATATTTCAGCCTCTCCTTACTGCATGGGCAAGATTAAGGAAAGACAAAGAGTTTTAATCGGAAAGGCGAATAGATTAAAAATCCCTGTTTTATATTGTAATCTTATAGGAGGTCAGGACGAGTTGGTGTTTGACGGCAGGAGTTTAATATTTGACAAAAGAGGTAAACTTATTGCAAAGGCCAAGGCCTTTGAAGAAGATTTATTAATGGTTGATTTGCCGATCGATGCTAAAAGAACACCAAGGATAAAAGGAAAGACAAGAATCATAGACATCCCTTATAAAACTAAAGAAGAGAGAAAAGATTTGCCTGGAGGGGTGTCAGTTAAAGAAATGGATAGGATTGAAGAGGTCTACGATGCCCTTGTCCTGGGTGTCCGTGATTATGCAAGGAAGAACAATTTTAGTAAGGTCACCTTTGGCCTTTCAGGAGGCATAGATTCTGCATTGGTCGCTTGTATCGCTGTTAAAGCACTCGGAAAGGCTAATGTATTAGCCATTTCTATGCCCTCGCAGTATTCTTCGAAAGGTACACAGGATGATGCAGAGCATCTTTCCAGAAATCTTGGCATAAGATTTGTGAGGATTCCTATAGATAGTATTTTTGATGAGTATAATAATACTTTGGCTACTCACTTTACCGGCATGAAAGCTGATATAACAGAAGAGAATATGCAGGCAAGGATCAGGGGTAATATTCTAATGGCCTTTTCGAATAAATTCGGCTACCTTGTTCTTAATACAGGGAATAAAAGTGAAACCAGCGTAGGATACTGTACTCTATATGGTGATATGGCAGGTGGTTTTGCAGTAGTTAAAGATGTACCTAAAAATCTTGTTTATGAATTAGCAAGATTTATAAATAAGATAGAAGGGAAAGAGATTATACCGAAGGCTATTTTTAAAAGGCCTCCATCAGCAGAGTTAAGACCGAATCAGAAAGACCAGGATAGCCTGCCTTCTTATGAAATGCTTGATGAGATTATCGACCTGTATATTGAAAAAGATAAGGCCTTTAGTGATATCGTAAAGAAAGTCAGGAATAAAGGTATAGTTAAGGGGATTTTAAGAATGATAGATATTAATGAATATAAAAGGCGTCAGTCGCCGCCAGGGATAAAGATTACACCGCGCGCATTTGGAAAAGATAGACGTATGCCAATTACAAATAAGTTTAATTCAGGAGATTAGATATGAAAAATATGACATATGAAGAGATGTTTATCGAGGTAGTCAGAAGAGTTAATACCTATTTGATTATACTGGGTGTATTCTTTCTTGTGTATTTTTTATTCAAGACAAAAGTAGATATTTTTTTATTGTTGCTAGCCCTTTCGAATATGGCCTTTGCGCTGCTTTCCTATAAACATCTTGTAATAACCAATAGTCTTGCTACCCAATTACGCAGTGCAAAGACTGCACTAGAAGACGTTACAAAGGATACACGCCGAATGCACCCGGATCAATAATGCCGTTATATAGACAATTTTTTTTAATACCGTTTTTCTTTTTAAGTATCTTTGGGTCTCCGAAAGAAAATATCCCTCTTAGCGCAGACGCTGTAATACTTATGGACCCGTGGACTAAGAAGGTCATATATTCTAAAAATCCGCAAAATAGGCTCCTCCCCGCAAGTACTGTAAAGATAATGACGGCACTTGTGGTTTTGAAAAACTTTCATCTTAAGAAGAAGGTAATGGTCAGTAAATTTGCCAGTTCCATGGAGCCGTCAAAGGTATATATTAAAGAAGGAGAGGTCTATATTGTAAAAGATTTACTTAAGGCGCTTCTTTTGAATTCCGGAAATGATGCCAGTGTTGCCTTGGCTGAAGGAGTCGCATCTTCAGAAGAGAATTTTGTGGAGATGATGAATGAAATGGCCAGGGAGATAAAGGCGAAGGATTCAAATTTTAGAAACTCGAACGGGCTTCCTCAAGAAGGTCAATATTCTACCGCATACGATTTATCTCTTATCGTACGCGAGGCAATGAAGAATAGAAACTTTGTTGATATTATAAAAATGAAATACGGAGAGATAGAAGAACTTACTAGCGGCAGACGGATAAAATTAAAGAACCATAATAAGAGTTTATGGAAGGATACACCGTATTTGGTTTTGGGTAAGACAGGTTATACTAAGAAGGCAGGACATTGCTTTGCCGGGTATATTCAGTATAATAGATGGCGTAAGGTGATAGTCGTAGTCTTAAAGAGTAAGAAGTTATGGCAAGACCTTAACCTATTAGCAGAAAACGCAATGTAAAAATAGGAACAGATTATGTTTTATAGGAATCTATTTTTATGTAGCATATTTATACTAGTAATTTTGTTTGCCTCGGTTTCCTATGCTGCGCCGGCATATGGGACACATATGCCTGAGGGTCGCCATTGGACCTCTGGTTTAGAAGGCAGTTTTATTATAGATAGAGACTTGGATAATGACGAGGGCGGGACAAACGGAGATAGATGTTTTTTTACACTCTCTTACGGTGTTTTTTCATGGCTTTCATTTGACGGGAAGATAGGTGTCGGGGATGTGGATTGGGATAGAACTGGTGCGGATGATTTGAGTTACAGGACTAATTTTGCCGGCGGGTATGGTTTCAGGATAAGGGGATATGAAAACCAAGAGTGGGGCGTGAAGAACGTAGTAGGATTTCAGCACATAAGTGTGCATCCGGAGGCAAAGAATCAGGGTGGCGATAAAAATGAGGCAATAATAGATGAGTGGCAGGCCTCTGTAATTGTCTCGAAAGATATAAAGGACCTTGTCCCGTATTTGGGTGTAAGATATGGGACGCTCGATTTTATAAAAAAGACGAATGAAATGAATAGAAAGCGTATAAAGGCAGAGCATAATTACGGCCTGATTATAGGCCTGGATTATTGGTTGAGTGAAGAGTTAAAGTTGAATTTAGAAGGGACATTTTTTGACGGGGAAGAAGTAGCTGTAGGTATAAGCTATGATTTTTAGGATGATTGCATATTTAGCGCCAAACAGTCTTTTTGCCAGAGGGCTAGCGCTGTCTGGCACTGGAATGATTTTGCCGTCCGCTACGGTTTACCCCGTACCGACTATTAATATATTAAGATGTCGGTATGGGGTTTACGGCTCGCTTCTGTGATACGCTAGCGCCTGGATACATGATCGAAGCCCGCCGTAAATCCTTGCGGACTTCTGCCAAAATCTTCCTAATATGCCAGACAGCGCTAGCCATCTGGCAAAAAGACGAGCGAGCAGAAAAACAGAGCAAAATTGACTCGCTGGGGCAATTTTGCGTCCCCAAAACCTGCTGCTTGGCGCTAGAAATAATCTATAGTTGATAATCAGATTGATTTCACGAGGATAGTATTGAAGGCATTTTTTAGATAGTATATTTTAGGCCTGGTTTTGAAGTAGCTTTTTATAAAAGAGTCGGTCTCTTTCAAGTTTTTAAAAAATAAAAATGGGAGGTCTTTATTTTTATAGACCTCAGCCTTCTCTGAAATAAATCCTAACCTTGCTTTTAACATTGCCTTTGCAACCATATACGCTCGGTGCTCTCCTGCGAGGCAACCTTTTCTTTTGATATAAGTTATCATTTTATTCGGGTCTTTCATCTTGACTATTTTTCTCATGAAACGTTTTTCTCCAAGACCTTTTCCGAAGCCTTCTTTTAAGCCAGCTTTTACTAGGATAAGAGAATTGGTTTTCAGGATATTTTTCCTTGTATTTACTATATAATTAAATGCCCGGGATGCCTGATACATATTTATGGATTTTTCCTTGGGTATACTACATATTACGACATCAAAATTATTTTTTATTTTTCTCTCAAATGTCTTCCGGGAATATTTGAGTGCATTTATAAAAGAATATGCGGCATCTTGTCGGAATATCTTTAACAGCCTGCCGTTTTTATCATTTATTATGTTTATAGAGTATTTGATAGGGAGTGATGAGGTTACTTCCTGTATAAAATCTCTGAATGGGTTTTGTTTGACCGAACAAATGCTTGTGCCGGGATGATCCAGAAATCTGGGGTGGTGGGTGGCATTTATTGTCTTTTCACCTGCAAGGCCTATTGCCACTACTTTTGTGCCGCCGCTATAACCTGCGTATAAGTGCGGCTCTACGACACCCACAGTTATAATCGAATCAGCATTTTTTATTTTTTTATTTAGATATATGGGTATGCCTTTTTTTGACCTGCCAAAATATGTCACGGAATTTTTTCTGTAGTTATGGATGGATACTTTTACTTTGTTTGTAATATCCCCTAAATTGTCTTTTAGTTCTTTTTTTGTAGGGGGCCTATGTAGGCCTGTGGCTATTATTATTTCTATTTTATTAGTGGGTATATTTTCTTTGTTTAGCTTTTTTAATATATCAGGCAGTATTTTCCCAAGATGGGCTTTACGTGTAAAATCAGGGACGGCGATAATCGTTTTCATTTTAAGAGTTCTTTCGGAAATATGTTATCAAGACCTAGTATGCAGGCGGGGTCCAGGGATCTTTTGAGCATAGCCATTTGCTCAAGGTTTTTCTTTCCGTACATTACTTCAAGATAGGCATGTTTTAATTTTCCTATGCCATGTTCCGCTGAAACAGTCCCTCCTAGACTCACAGCCTTTTTTACGAAATCCGTATACACAGAGCGGCTTTTTATAAATTCTTCTTCGGACTTAGGAAGCATGTTTACATGTAAATGGCTTTCTCCTATGTGGCCGAATATTACAAAGTCGATCCCTGAGGAACCTAATTTCTCTTTGTAAAAGGTGAACATCTCAGAAAAGTTATATTCCGGCACAGCTATATCTGTCCCGACTTTTGGGAGTTTATTTCGTTTCACGATTTCGTTTATCATTTCAGGCAGGGCGTGCCTTAATTCTTTTAGTTTCTCCCTTTCTTTATCTCTGTCTGCAAAATAAGACTCTTCTATAGATGCTTTATGTTTTTCAAGTAGCTTCACCCATGAATCCAATAAAGATTTCTCCTCATCTTTTTTGTAATCCTGCTCAAAATATACCATGGCCTTTGCATTTTTGGGTATATTTGAGAATTTGTGACGTAAGAGGCCCAAAGAGTTGGCGTCCATATATTCCAGGGAGATAGCCTGTTTGGATTTCGCGTCTTTTACAAAATCGAGGGCATCTCTTTCAGAGGTAAAAAAACTGAAAAAGCTCATTGTCCTTTCGGGCCTTTTGGCAAGCACTAAATCCGATTCCATAATAAGACCGAGTGTCCCTTCTTGTCCGATAAAGAGGTCTATAAGGTCCATATTATCTTTTATATAATACCCTGCAGCACTTTTTATCTCCGGCATTAAATAGTTAGGGATTTTTATTTTTATATCTTTATCTTTTAGTTTCAGAGAAAAGGGATTCCTTTTATTGATAAATAGAGTTCCGCGTTTAATATCTAAGATATCTCCTGTAGAGAGGATAATTTTCAACCTTTTTATATAATTGCGGGTCGGCCCGTATTTGAAACCTTTCGCGCCGGATGCATTTGTAGAGATGGTTCCTCCTATGAATGCGTTTTGCTCAGTGGGTTCAGGCGGGTACATAAGGCCTTTTTGATAAAGGAGCTCCTGCAGTTCTTGTAATCTTACCCCTGGCTCTAGAGTCGCAAAAAGGTTTTCTTCATCAATATCGATGATTTTATTAAGGGAATCTGTAGCAAGTATTGTTCCGCCGAACGGGACCCTGGCACCTGTTACGCCTGTTCCGCTTCCTGAGATTGTTATAGGCTCTTTTTTAGATGCAGCATCCTGCAATATATTGGTTACATCTTTTTCATTTTCAGGAAATATTACTTTATCTGCGTTTCCGCCTAAGAGCCCTGATTGATCTTCAAAATAAGACTTGATAATATCTTTGTCTAGTTTTATAATCATAGCTATAATTTAACACAGGTTTTGGATAAAGTAAATATTTGTATGATGATAAAGCCTAATCCTTTTACTCCACAGTCTGGATGGGAACCGCGGATCTTTGGTGGAAGAGACGACGAGGTGTCTCTATTCAAATCCACTCTGGATGATGCGATATCAATAAGGCCTAACCATTTAGTAGTGCTTGGGGAATGGGGGATAGGAAAAACGTCTCTATTGAAGCAGTTCAGGAGGATAGCGCAAGAGAACGGATATCCTGCATGTTTTTGTTCCATCTCTAGGTTTACCGAGAAGAGTAAACCTTTGGATGCTATCTATCTTATTGCCGAAGAGATGCTTACGGGTTTTCCAAGACTCGGTATGGATTCAGAAAGATTTTTGAATCTATTTTCGAAGAAAAAGTCTTTTTTACAGGCACAGACTCAATTTACAAAATTTCTATTAGAGCTCTGGAAGGCATTGGACGCAAAATTAGCAGTGGTCCTATTGGATGATTTACAGAATATTTTACCTGTCTCTTCTACAATTGATATCCTTAGAGCAGTGTTGAGTAAGGACGAGATAATCCACAATACAAGGTTTTTATTTATACTTTC
>Ga0180007_10005056_pt1 | contig 13610 bp, 9 predicted proteins | sample MM_PC_MetaG_FD_121122 | JGI IMG/M metagenome (GOLD analysis project Ga0180007, IMG submission 121122) | Groundwater microbial communities from the Aspo Hard Rock Laboratory (HRL) deep subsurface site, Sweden - MM_PC_MetaG | ecosystem: Environmental > Aquatic > Deep subsurface > Groundwater... | reverse complement strand
ATTAAATTTAAAAAAGAAAACCTAATAAAAGGAGCTAAAACATTAGGAAATATTTTATTAGCTGGTATAGCTATAGCTGGAATATCTGGGGTTGCAGTTTTTGCTCCAAATGCAATGCAAATTATTAAACATGTTTTACCCGAAGATGATATAAAACGTCATTATAAATATCGTGCTAATAATAGTTTAAAAAAACTTATTACAGATGGATATATCACCGAAAAAATTTTTAATAACAAAAAAATAATTGTACTGACAAATAAAGGAAAACTACGATATGAATCACTGAAGGAACGTAATCATAAAAAATGGGATGGGAAGTGGAGACTAGTGTCTTTTGATGTTTATGAAAAAAATAGAAACAAAAGAAATTTACTTCGTAAGGAATTACAATCTTACGGTTTCCAAATGATGCATCAAAGTATGTGGGTGTACCCTTATCCTTGTGATGAATATATTGCTTTATTAAAATCAGATTTGTCTTTCGGTAAAAATGTACAATATATGTTAGTAAATTATATAGATATGCATATAGAATTAAAAAGAATGTTCGACTTATAAGAAAATTTTCTATTTGTAACACTTGCAGACGGCCGTCTGCAAGTGTTACAAATTAATAAAATACAAAAAGAAAATTAAATCTCTTTATCTAATCTCTTTGCTTCGGACCATGAAAGTTCGTAGATTTTTTTCATGGCGTCTGCTATTTCATGTGATTCAATTATGATTCCAAGTTTTTCCCGCCAAGAGGCAATCATAACTTTGTTGTCATATATATTTATTTCTGGAGAAAAATAATATTTGTCAGCTGGGACAAAAGCAATTTCTCTTTTTTCTTCTTTATCGTGTCTTTTTCTTTCAAGACCTATCTCCGTCACAGGGGCGATGGCTCTAATAGAAATTCCAGCTTTTGCTCGACGATGATAATAGCCTGGGAAATACCCAGGAAGTCCTGCATGCATATCGTCAGGAGTTGCATAGGCTCTAATTGGTTCGTGAGAAGTTAAAGTATCTTCGTAAACTTTTTCCATTCCTTCTCGTCCTTCATAGAAAAAAACTTTTGGCCGATCTGAAACATTATGAATTGATTTTAATTCAGGAATAATTTTTCTAGCTTCATTTATAAACTTTTGATCTTCTTCCATTTTTTTTGAAAGTAGTTTTTCAATTTGATCTGGTGATTCTGCTACATATTCTTGCAAAGGTTCCTTGCCTGATACTTTTACTAGCTCTTTTACTGAGAGGGAAGCCAGAACATGATAACCAGTTGGACGATTTATTCCTGCTTTTCTTGAAATCTCTGTAACCGTGCCTTTTCCCAATTCGAGTAGAGCCAAATACACTAAAACTTCCTTCTCCGAGAAGCCTATATATTCCAAACTTTTCTTTATATCTAAGTTTTCATTTTCCATAATATAAGTATATATTAAAACACAGTATTTTGTCAATACCTGCGAACAAAATATCTGTTCATAACTTTTTTGCTTATTATATATGACTTTTTTAGAACTTTTTTGGTCATACTACTTGACAAATGTATTCTAATTTGCTATACTAGAACCAAGTAACGATATTGTTATTTAATAAACTTATAAGCAACCTATGAAAAAGAGACTGATTTTAGTTATAACTTCTGAAGAAGAAATAAACAAGGCCAAAGAAATATTTGAAAAAAAATATGAATCTTCTCACGAAGAACTTAAGGCAATAAACAATTTTGACTTTCGTTATTATACCTCAACTGAAGAAGCAAAACCTTTTTTCTCTCAAGCTTTTTCAATAGTAACGATGCTAGAAACTACAAAAATCAGTATGTTTTGGTGCCCTCGTTTTAAAGACAATAGGGCTGAGTTACTAATAACATATCCAAATTTAGCAGACGTCATGTTTTTTTCCCCACATACTGAAACTTTCCCCCATAGCCCTGGGGCATGGGGAAAAACTTTCAGAAAGTACACAAACTTTAATTCAAGGTTCTGTACTACTAGCGGGGATTTCGGTTTTAAAACAGATTCTAATTTTTGGCACGCGGTATGGAAAAGCTTATTTACATATATCAAGGATATGTAAATTGAGTTAATTTTTAGATCAGAGGAGAAAAATCCTCCTCTGCTTTATAAAGTTAATCAGGATACTAAAGTAAACTTGGTACAAAACAAGTAAAAAGTGTATCATTATAAATATAATCAAAAACAAATATATGACTAAAGAAAATTGTAAAACATGTAATAAAGAATTTGAAATTAGAGACGAGGATCTTGTTTTTTACGAGCAGATGAAAACGGCTAAACCCCTTGATTGCCCCGAATGCCGTATGGCAAAACGTTTAGTTTTTCGAAATGAAAGAACTTTATATAAAAGAAAGTGTGATATGTGTAAAAAAGATGTGATTAGTCTTTATACACCAGATGCTCCTTATACTATATATTGTCATGATTGCTGGTGGAGCGATAATTGGAATCCAAAAGATTACGGAATGGATTATGATTTAAATAAATCTTTTTTTGAACAATACAAAGAATTACAAAAGAAAGTTCCAAGAATTAGTTTACTAGCATTTAATAATGTCCGAAGTGATTATACAAATGGTTCAGCTGAAAATAAAGATTGTTATTTAATTTTTGCTTCAGATTATGATGAAGATTGTTTATATGGGAGACTCCTTCAAAGAGATAAGGGTTGTGTAGACTGCGCCTTCCTTCATGAATCAGAACTTTGCTATGAGACCATAGACTCTCGAAAATGTTTTAAATGTATGTTTTGTGAGCAATGCCAAGATTCAAGTGATTTATTATTTTGCTACAACATGCGTAATTCTCAAAATTGTATTTTTTGTACAAACGGACGAAACGTGTCTAACTCTATTTTAAATATAAAATATGATAAAGAGGAATTTGAAAAGAAAAAAGCTGAAATTTTAGAAAACTATGAAAGTATTGAGAAGGCCAAAAAAGAATTTAATGAATTAAAAAAGAAAATTGTTATAAAGTTTGCAACTCAAACAAAATGTAAAAATGTTACAGGGGATTATTTACACAACTGTCATGACGGAGTGATGCTCTTCGATACCTATGATGCAAAAAATTGTTCCTACATGAAAGACACTGAAAGCCCAACAGATAGCTGGGATTGTAATAATTATTACTATAAACCAACATTTGGATATAATATTGTCGGGGCACTTGAAGGAAATATGTTAAAAAACTGTGCCTTTATATTTTATTCCAATGAAGTAGAATATTGTGAAAATTGTTATCATCTATCAAATGCCATAGGATGTAATGCTATTCGAAAAGGAAACTATATGATTCTAAATAAAGAATATTCAAAAGAAGAATATTATGAATTGAAAGAAAAAATTGAAAAACAATTAAAAGAAGATGGTTTATTTGGGCAATTTTTTCCTCCAGAACTCGCACCATTCGGCTATAATGAATCTTTAATTCAAGATTTCTTTCCTCTATCAAAAGAAGAAGTTATTAAAAGAGGATATCACTGGCAAGAGAAAACAACTGGAACATTTAGTAAAGAAACAATTAAAAAAGGAGAAGTTCCTAGCTCAATAAAAGATGTGGATGAAAAAATATTAGAAGAAGTTTTAGTTTGTGAAGATTGTAATAAAAATTTTAAAATTATCGAGCCTGAATTATCTTTTTATAAAAGAATGGGTCTGCCTTTACCTCATAAGGATTTTGAATGTAGGCACAGAGATAGAATGTTAAAACGAAATCCTTTGAAATTATATTCTCGAGAATGTATGAAAGATGGATGCAGTAATAAATTTGAAACAACCTATTCCCCAGAAAAAGAGGAGGTAATTTATTGTGAGTCTTGCTATCAAAAAGAAATTTATTAATAACCTTTTCTAAAAAACAAAAAACAAACACCTCAACGGGGGTTGAGGTGTTTGTTTTAATATATTTAAATTTTATTTTAATAAACAGGAGGTTTCATTGTTGCTCCATTACTCTTTATAACTTCAAAGTGAAGATGTGGTCCAGTAGATCGTCCAGTGTTTCCAATTGTTCCCACTTGCTCACCTTGAGAAACATTTTGCCCTATGGATACTGATACTTTCTGCAAGTGAGCATATTTTGTTTTAGTTCCATTTGAATGTTCGATTGTAATATAATTTCCATAACGTCCACCGCAACTAGATTTTCCTTCTTTACAATAATTTACAACTTCAATAACCTTTCCGGAAGCAGAAGCCACAACAGAAGTTCCTCTACTATTTCCGATATCAACTCCGTAATGGAAACCACCCCTTCGTGAACCATAAGGTGAAGTAATAGACCCAACAGCTGGTCTAATATAATATCCTGCTACTATTGAAGTACTTGAGGTTGTACTTGTAGAAACTTTAGAAGAAGAACTAGCTTTGGAAGTAGAAACTTTAATAACACCGTTCGGAATAATTAAAATATCTCCTTGTTTTAGAACATCTATTTTTGAAATACCATTAAAGATCAAAATATCCTCAATTTCAGCATCATATTGAGCTGCAATTTTACTTAGACTATCTCCTTTTTTAATAGTATGTCTAACACCAGTTACAGGAAGAATAGTTAATTTTTGACCAATTTTTATATTTTGTCCAGAAATATTATTTTCCCAACGAATTGTATTAGTAGAAACATCAAACTCCTCAGCAATTTCAGATAAAGTATCTCCTTTTTTAACTATATAAGTAGTTATCCCTCCAGATGAAATACTTTCTAATCCACTTCCAACAAAGAAATCAGTGGAAGAAATAGCCTCATTCTCAACAATAGTAACTATAGGGCTATCTTTTAAGTTCTTCATATCTGGGTCAATTGAAGCTATTAAAAGGGGGATCGTCTGAGAATTATGAATAGCCCCATCAGCTAAAACAACTTCTTTTTCGAAAGCCTGAACCTCCCCACTTATAAAAATATTAGCTAAATTAGAAAAAAAGCCAGCATTGGCCCATAAAGGAATACTGGCAAAACAAGCAAAAAAGATCGCAAAAATAGAGACCTTAAGGAGAGAAGGGTTGAAAAATAAAGATATTTTCATCATCAAACTTCCTTTTTTAGAAGGAACGTCATCAGAATCTTTTGTTTTAAGTAAAATAAGCCTAATTTAAATGATTATATATCTATATAATCGTTACAATCACTCAGAAACGCTTACAAATAAAGCTTTTTCTGAAAAATCAGTATGTCTGAATCCTCTTAAAGGACTCACTCAATAAGCGTATCCTATATGAAAAGAGGAGTCAACAGGTTAATCCACAGGGGGGGAAATTAATTAGAAGAAGTATATCTTAAAAATATTGACAAGTTGTATGTTTTTATTGTATAATATATTACATAATTTTATATATCTAGTATATAATTAAAATAATTATAAATTTAATATAAAAATAATTTTTATGAATAAAGATACAAAAAATACTAATGATAATGTGAACTTAGAAATGTTTGTGAATCGCCTTTTAGAAGAAAAAAAATTACCTGAAAATTTAGAAAAAGAAGTTATTAATCAAATCAAGGTTGATCTTTTAAGTAGAGTTGAAGACCGTGTAAATGCGGTTATTATTAATAATTTATCTGGGGATAAGCTTGAAGAATTTAATAAAATACTAGATGAAAATATTTCAGATAAAGAAATGCAAAATTTTTTATCTACAACTATTCCTAATTTAGATGAATTAATTGCAACAGAACTAGTTGTATTTAAACAAACATACCTATCATAATTATTAATAATAAATCATTATAATGAACAAATCTCCTGATAATTTAAATAAAAGCAAAAAAGAAACTAAAAACAAATTCACTGAAAATGAAATTAGAATTCTTAAAGATGCTGGATATAAAGATGAAGAAATTAAAGAAATGACTCCCAAAGAATTTAAAGAAAAAATTAATGAATTTACTGGTGGTAAAAAAGAAGAGATAAAAGAAGAAGAAAGATTAGAAAAAAAAGACAACATTCCTCTTTCTCATATTGTGAGAGCTGAAAAATATAAATGGATAGAGGGAAGAGATTCTTTTACTGAGGAAGAAATCGATCTTTTGATTGATCGTGCTGAAGCTAGAACTGAGTTTCATAAAAAGTTTCAATTTGATGAGGCTTCAGTTCGTGATTTAGGACCAGCTATCTATGGGCGTTATTATAATTGGCTAAAAGATGAACTAGCGAAACAAAAAGAAGAAGACGATAAAATTAAAAACGAAGAAATAATAATTAAAGATGACGAAGAGAAAATTGAAGACGAAGATACAAAAATAGAGAAAGAGGAAAAAATAAAAGAAGAGGTTGAAGAAGAAATAAAGATTGAAGACGAGGAAGATAAAATAAAAGAGGAGGTTGAGGAAGAAGAGAAAGACGACGAAGATGAAGAAAAAGACAAAATACTTGAAAAATTTAAACAGACAGCCACAGTTGTTAATATAGAGGAAATTGCTGAAGCAGAAGCACGAAAGGCAGCAGATGCTCGAATGACTGAATCGAGGGAAAGTCTTAAAGGATTCAAAAGCTTTTTTAAAAAAATGTGGAAGCATACATTTTTTGATGAATATTATCGTCAAAAAGAAATAAATAAGGTGCGTGAAGAGATAAAAAATACAGGGAATATTTATGCGGGAAGAATAGAAGATGATGATAAAATTGCCCACGAAAATGCTATGAAGGGGATTACCGATCGTTTTATTTCTGAATACGATGAAAGTTTAATTCTTAGTGAAGGGGAAGAAAGAAAATTTCTTGAACAAGAAGACGAAGAAACAATTACTGCAAAAAATGAAATAAAAAAATTAGTAACAGAATATGCAGAAGGAAAACTAAATGAGGAAGCTTTCAAAAACGAAAAAACTAGAATTTTAAATATTTTAAACAAACAAGACCTCCTAAAAGGTTCAAATAATTATGCTGATAATTTATTTGAATTAGCTGAGAACGCAAAACGTGCTGTAGAGCATGGGATTAAAATGAAAGAAATTGATTTAGATACCATTATTATCATTGGTAAAGCTAAGAGCAGCCTTAAAACAGAAGCTCATTTTAATTTAGTTGATAAAACTATTGATAAAATGAAGAAATCAAAAGTAGGAAGATTTGTTAGCCCCGCTGTTCTTTCAACTGCAGTTGGATTAGCTTATTCTATTTCCGTTGGTGTTGGGACAAAAGTCCTAAGAAGTAAGGCTTCTGCTTGGGGAACATTTGGTGCTGCTGTTGCAATTTCAGCTACTTTTGCAGGAATGAATGAGAGCCAAAGAGTATCCGCAGAAAGAGCTCAACATGGTCTTGAGATGGCTGAAGGAGGAGAGATTAATCCTAAAAGTAAACGTCGTGAACAAATGGAAAGGTTCCAACACCAAATGGAAAGTTCCCGTGATTTATCTCAAAGGTTGCGAAGTTTAATGTTTGAGAAAGATGAAAATGGTAATGAAGTAGTTAAAGATATTAAAAAAGAAGAGGCTAATGAAATCTTCAAAGCTCTAAGTGAAATAGAAGCTAGAAATTCTCTTAACGCTAAGAAAAAAATAGATTTAATTTCATATTCAGATATTGGTAATGTTGAAAAAGAAAGAACGGATCTTACTATATTAACAGCAAAAGCAAAAGTTGAATTACGAAAGAAAATAGAGGACAGTATGAAAGATGGTATACCTGCTGATGAAACTTTTGATTCCTATTTAGAAAAACAAACTCAAGTAGTTGAAGACTCTTTACTTGGAGGGGAAAAAGGTATAACTGCTAAAGACAAAGCTTTTAGAAAATATAAGACTAAAAGGGTTGCGAAAAAAGTTATGCAAACAGCTATAGCTGGTTTAATTATAGGTGGAACTGTTCAAGAAGGAGTTGCTTTCTTTAAGGACGATGTTCATGGTTTAATTGAAGGAGCTATTAGACCAGACACTAACAACTTTAATACACAAACTCCACTTAGTCATATTTATGATTGGATAAATGGAAATTCTGCACACATAGAAACAGGAAATCAAGTTGGCTTTAACCTAGATGGTCATGATTTCCGATTACCAGAGGGGACAAGTATTTTACAAAATACCGACGGGACCTATAACATCCTAAGAAACGGTCAAATTGTTTCTGATAATACAGAATTAACTTTTGACTCAAGTGGTAGCCTTGATGCTGAATCTCTTACTCGCTTAGGAGAAAATGGTATTGTTGCTAATACAATATGTAATGTTGTTGAAGAAAATCAAGAAATACAAAATACTGCCGAAGATTACGTTAATACCCATCAAGAAAATACTCATCATATAGCTAGGGATGGTTGGCATGACAATGATACCCCTGGAACATTTGACCAAAATGAACTTAAGCTCCAATGGGGTGGAGTAGAGGGAAGTACTGGTATAGATGAAAGTGGTAATTATGTATTAGATGTTAGTCATATGACTAGTGATGGGTCTTTCCATGGAGAATTTTCAGTAGATGCTCAAGAAAAAATGAAAGATGGTGGAATCAAAATGATTTTATCTTTAACACAAGGAACTCAGCATCAAACTTTTGAAGTTCCCATAGATATAAATGGAAAGGCAATCATTGATCCAGAAAGTGAAATTGGTAAATTATTCTTTGAAACAGAAAATGGTAATGCAGTTTTCAAAGGACGATTTGCTGAAGTTGTAGAAAGTTTCGGATCCGACGAAGATGGAACTGAACACGTAAGACCACTGGCAACACTTGTCGGTCCGGGGAATGATTCAATTAATGAAATTATTCCTATTCCAATAGAAGAACCAACAACAATACTAGATATACCTAACCCTGCAACCGAAACAGAGATGCCTTACTTTATTCCTTTTGTTGCTCGTAAACCATTAGAATCTTTAAAGAATAAAGAAGAGGGTGTGCAGGAAGAAAATACAACTAAAAAAGATAAGTCTAATAAGACCAAAGAAAAAGTTAAACCGAAAGAAGAAGAAACAAACAAAAAAGAAACTACTGAAATAACAGATGCTAAAACATTCAACGCTAAAGACTTATCTAAAGTTGGGACAGAATTTGAAGGTCCTGAAAAAAAATATAAAGTAATGACAAAACCAAGAAGGAGAGGGCTCTGGGGTCCAAAAATAATAGAAGTGCTGACCAAAAACAGTAATGGGGAGGACATTCTTTTATCTTATAAAAAAGAGGACCTAGAAAAAGAGCTTAAAAAAGGAGGCATAAAAATAACAAAAGTTGAAGAGGAAGAATAGAAAATAAAATGTTACAATGGGTTTCATGGAATACTTTGAAACATTAAATGATAAACAAAAAGAGGCCGTTTCTCAAACAGACGGGCCTCTTTTAATTGTGGCGGGGGCGGGGGCGGGGAAAACAAAAACAATTACTCATCGTATTATCCATCTTATACATCAAGGGATTAATCCTTCTTCTATTTTAGCTGTAACCTTTACAAATAAAGCTGCGAAGGAAATGCGTGATCGTGTTTTAAACCTATTAGAAAAAAGAGAACATGGAGTAGATAAAGTTTCTAGTCCTGCTCATGGTACATCCCATCTAATAGGCACGCCTTTTGTCTCAACGTTTCATTCCCTCGGTGTTCATATAATTAAAGAAAACGCTAACCTAATTGGTTTAACAAAACATTTCACAATTCTCGATGATCATGGATCAATGGTAATTATTAAAGATATTATGAAACTACATGACATTGATTCAAAGCTTCATGAACCAAGAAAAATTAAAAGTATCATTTCAAAATCAAAAGGAGACTTCATCACTTCCGAAAAATATAATCAAGAAGTAAAAAGTGATATACAAAGTATTGTGGCTTTGATCTGGCGTGAATATGAAAGTAGATTAAAAAAAGAAAAGTCTCTAGACTTCGACGACCTTCTACTTCAAGCAGTTTTAATATTAAAAAAATATCCAGAAGTAAAAAATAATTACCAGCAACGATGGAAATATATTCATGTAGATGAATATCAAGATACAAATGAAGTTCAATATGAAATGACAAAACTACTTGTTGGAAAAGACGACCACATTTGTGTTGTTGGCGACACAGATCAAAATATCTACAGTTGGAGAGGAGCAAACATAAAAAATATTTTGCATTTCGAAAAAGATTATCCTAAAACAAAAATAGTAATTCTTGAACAAAATTATCGTTCAACAAAAAATATTCTGGAAGCAGCTAATAGCGTCATTAGTAAAAATAAATATCGAGTACCGAAAAATTTATTCACGGAAAATCATAAAGGGGAAACAATTAGTGTTTGTGAAGCCTATGATGAAATAAAAGAAGCGGAATTTGTTGCTGACCAGATTAGTGAGATATTAAAAAATAATGATCCAGAAAAAATTGCTGTCCTATATCGAGCTAACTTTCAGTCACGAGTACTTGAAGAAGCACTACTTCATAAACAAATACCTTATCAAGTTCTTGGAGTAAAATTCTTTGAACGAAAAGAGGTTAAAGATCTACTTTCCTATGTTCGTGCTGCCTACAATAGAGACAGCTGGTCCGATGTAAAAAGAATAATCAATGTTCCAGCTCGTGGAGTAGGAAAGGTTACTTTAGCTAAAATTTTTGCTGAACAATTTTCTGAATTACCAGCTAATATGCAAATAAAAGTAAATCAATTTTATTTACTTCTTGATAAGATTCATGAATATGCTGAAATAAATAAACCTTCGGAAGTAATTAAATACATAATAGAAATTACAGGACTTGAAGAAAAATTATCAAAAGGTTCCAGCGACGAGCAAGAAGCGTTAGAAAACATGAGGGAATTAGTGACTCTAGCAGTAAAATATGATTCTCTACCACAGGGAGATGGAATGGAAAAATTACTTGAAGATGCTGCTCTTTCTAGCGATCAAGATACATTAATACATAAAAATAAAGGTGTCCGGCTTATGACTGTTCATGCTTCTAAAGGTTTGGAATTTAAGTATGTTTTTATTACTGGACTTGAACAAGATCTTTTCCCTCACACAAACATAGGAGTAAAAACAAAAGAAGACCAAGAGGAAGAACGGCGATTATTTTATGTTGCTCTGACAAGAGCCGAACAAAAATTATTTTTATCTTATGCTCAACTACGAACAATCTATGGAACAAAACAAGTAAATAGTCCCAGTGAATTTATTTATGATATCCCAGAACACCTTACAACTTTTGAGCAGCTAGATTATACTGGTGGAGAAAAAATAGTATACTTATAACATGATTCACAAAGCAAAAAAATCTCTAGGGCAAAATTTTCTTAAATCAAAACCTGCTTTGAATATGATGGGGGAGGCAAGTGATGTAAATAAAAATGATGTCGTTCTTGAAATTGGTCCAGGTAAGGGGGCTCTTACAAAAAAATTACTTGTTCAAGTTAAAAAAGTTGTAGCCGTTGAAAAAGATCGTGATTTAATTTTACATCTTGAAGAAATGTTTTCAGAAGAAATAAAATCTGGAATTCTTGTTTTAGTTGAAGATGATATTTTAAATTTTGATTCAAAAGATTTTAAAAAATATGGTTTGATAGATAAAAAATATAAAATTATTGCAAACATTCCATATAATATTACTGGAGCAATTTTCAAAAAATTTCTTTCCTCGGAAATTCAACCTTCAGTGATGACATTACTTGTTCAAAAAGAAGTTGCCGAAAGAATTGTTGCTAGGGATGAAAAAGAAAGTATTCTTTCTTTAAGTGTAAAGGCCTACGGTAAACCTAAGTACATCATAAAAGTAGGGAAGAGGTTTTTTTCTCCTTCTCCAAAAATTGATTCAGCAATAATTTCAGTAAAAAATATTTCTCGAGATAATTTTAAGTCTGAAAAAGAAGAGAATTTATTTTTTGAAATAGTTAAATCCGGTTTCGCCCATAAACGGAAGATCCTAAAGAAAAACCTAGAAATAATAGAAAAAAAACCAGAACAAGTCCGTGAAATCTTCAAAAAACTAGAAATAAACCCTAAAATTCGAGCCGAAAATGTACCTTTTGAAACTTGGCTTAAAATAACCAGACTTTTCTAAAAAAATCTATTCAAAATCAAACTTTGTAACACTTAGTGACGGCCGTCTGTATCTGTTACAAATCTAAATTTATTAAAAAAGAGAATAAATCTTTAGGAAATTCAACAAATTGGTTGTATAATATACCTATAATATTATTTAATGAATAATAATTAATTCAATAGATGAATAAAGAATATCTACCAAGTAAAGAATTTATAACTAGGGTTATAGTCATAATAATATTGGCGGTAGGAATTTTTGCTATTTATAAGTTAGTGGGATTTATCAAAAATAAGTCTACTTCCTCAGACACTCCTTTAGTATTAAGTATTGTTCAAAGTACTCAAAAAGATAGTAATGGAAATGGTATTCCAGACTGGGAAGAAAGACTTTGGGGTCTTAACCCAAATAAAAAAGGTGCCTCCAATAAAGAAGAAATTATAGAAAGAAGAAAAGCCTTAAATCCCAACGCTGATTTTTCAGAAGAGGATGAAGCCTTAACAGAAAATGAGAGTTTATCTCATGAATTATTTGCTGTAGTAATGGCCCTTCAGCAAACAGGGGAGCTGGATGAAGAAGCAATCCAAATAATCTCTAAAACTTTTAGTCAAAAAATCGAAGCTACTCCGATTCCTGATATATATACAATGGAGATGGTCAAACTTACTAAAGACAATCCTGAAAATGTAGAAAAATATTACGACTCTTTTAGAAGTTTAGCTTTGAAGTATCAAAATAGAAATATAGGGGATGAATTAACTTATTTAATTCAAGGTATTGCTTACAATGACCAACAAGTCATAAGTCTAATGGAAACAGTTGGTGTTGCCTATAGGGAATTTGGTGCGGAATTAATAAAAATACCAACCCCTCCAATGCTATCTTCTATTAATTTAGCCTTAGCTAATGCTTATGAAAAAAATGCTCAATCTATAGAAGGCTTGGCTATGGTTTTTTCTGATCCTATTGTTGCCACAAGATCTATTGTTAATTATAAAAAACATAATGATGCCTTGGTTCTTTTACTTGAAGGTCTTTCCTATATTTTTGAAACAGAATAAATGATATACTAGTTTATATAAAAGTCACATGAAAAAGAAAAAAGGAATAAAAATAATAATGATAATTACAATGATCTTACTCTCGGTCCAAGTGATTTACCCTTCCAATGTACAAGCAATTGATTTAAATTGGGATAACCCAAATGCTGGAGAAAATCCTTACAAATTCAAACTTTCTGATTATTTAAATTCTGAAATGGTAATGAAAGTTGTAGGTTGTACTGGTGTTGTAAATAAAATTTCTGGTACTTTAGCAGATTTAATGTCTGGTGATTTTGATAGTATTAAGGATAGATCTCAAAGCATATCCTCAAAGGCAGACGAATTGAGAGATTTAACTCGAGAAGCAGCAAGGGCCTTGGGTGTTGCGAGTTTACCCAGAGACCCAGGTCCTGCTCTTACAGAAGTAGCAACTGATCGAATAAATGAAACAGTGAAAACAAAAGATGCTCAACAAGAAAAGTTATTAAAACAGATAAATGACGCAGAAAAAGCTAAGCGCATTAGAGAGGAGTGTTTAAATGGAATAGCTTTCACTCTTGCCAAGAATCAATTAGTAGCAATGACAAGATCCACAATGAATT
>Ga0180007_10005055_pt1 | contig 13610 bp, 12 predicted proteins | sample MM_PC_MetaG_FD_121122 | JGI IMG/M metagenome (GOLD analysis project Ga0180007, IMG submission 121122) | Groundwater microbial communities from the Aspo Hard Rock Laboratory (HRL) deep subsurface site, Sweden - MM_PC_MetaG | ecosystem: Environmental > Aquatic > Deep subsurface > Groundwater... | reverse complement strand
CCTCCCAGTCAAATTATCGATGTATATTTCCTACCTATATATTTTGACCGAGCATATACCACCAGTCAGATTTCTTTGCAAATCCTATCGATTTTATTGGATGTTTTTCGAAGTGATTAACACTATTGCTTTTAGTCTTCACTTCAATTTTACGGTGATGAAATATGTGGCATTTGAATAGATAGTGATGAGCGTTAGAATGCCTTCATTTTTATGATCATAATTATCAACCATTTCTTTTAATTTTGCATGAGAGGTTGGGTCATCAAAAATATCAACCATTTCTTTTTTTGTTCTATAATCATTCTCATTGGGTAGGCCCCTTTCGATGACATCATTTGCATAAACCAACAAAGCCCCTCTACCCATGGAAAGGTAGCACTCTTTATATAATTTCGAAAGCTGTGCTAATTTTGAATCGAGAATGGATATCGCTTTATCTCTTTCAGTAATCGCCGACATATTATTCTACCACTCCATTTTAGTCGTTAGCCCTTATTCCCCCGATTTTCATGCAACCGCCTCATGATACAAGGACTGCTGGAATCCGGCAAAAATGGCCCCGATTTCTGCCGGGCGGCCAAGATCGGCGTCGGCGATGGAGTCGTGATAGCGGAGCCGCAAAAGGGGCGTGAGTTTCTCCTGGTCCAGTTCTTCAACGCCGATGCTGACGTAGTGCTGAAGCACGAAGTCGAGAAATGCCTGCTGTTTTTCGCTGAAATGGGAGCTGATGTAGATTTTGGCTTTGGATGCACGGACTTCACGGGTTACGGGCGGGAGGGCGTAAGCCACATGGGCCAGGACATCAAAAAGATCGCTCTTTTCGGCGTTGATTATGCGTTGCATTTCTGCCAGTTGCTCGCGTCCGAAACCTTTTTCTGCAAGACCTTCCAGCAGCCGCTTGCGGGTATCCGGTGCGCTCCAAATGGTTCGGAGGTCTTCCTCGTCCCGGAAAAACTCCGGCAGTTTTCCGAACAAGAGTTCCATGAACTGGGCCGCTGACATGGGGGTGCCGTCGGGATGCCAGAAGCTGGTGCACATCATGTGCTGAATGCTTCGTTCCTTGCCGTCGGCCAGTTTGACTTTTGTCTTTGTTTTCTTCCGGCAAATACATGGAGTTTGGCCGCAGACATGGCAGGGCTCCTTTGGGCATATGCAGGGTCTTTCTCCGCAAACCGGACAGGGATGGGGCTGGGGTTTTTCGCAGATGCAGGGGTTCTGGCCGCAGACAGCACAAGGTGCAACGGGTTGGGGGTCGATGGGTTCGCCGTCCCATTCCGGATCATTAAAATGGTGGTGGGCTTTCACAAAGTCATAGATGGTGAAATAGTCCTTGCCATCGTAAAGACGGGTGCCACGTCCGATGATCTGCTTGAACTCGATCATAGAGTTGATGGGGCGCATCAGGACGATGTTTCGGATGTTGCGGGCGTCCACGCCGGTGGAAAGCTTCTGGGAGGTGGTCAGGATGGTGGGAATGGTCTTTTCGTTGTCCTGAAAGTCTCTGAGGTGCTGTTCGCCCAGAGCACCATCGTGGGCCGTGACTCGCTGGCAATAGCTGGGATCTGTGCTGGTCTTCATCTGGTTCACGAGATCACGCACGGTCAGGGCGTGGATCTGGGTGGCGCAGAAGACAATGGTTTTCTCGCGCTGGTTGATCTGATCCATGAATAGCCTGACCCGGTATTCTTCCCGTTCCATGATCTCGATGACCTTGTTGAAATCCTTTTCCTCGTAGCGCTTGCCCGCCTCGATTTCGCCTTCCACCACGGTGTCGTCCGGGGTGTAGATGTAGTCATCAAGGGTGGTGGCGATCTGGCGCACCTTGAAGGGCGTGAGGAATCCGTCGTTGATGCCGTCCTTGAGCGAATATATGAACACCGGATCGCCAAAATAGCGGTAGGTGTCCACATTGTCTTTTCGTTTGGGTGTGGCTGTGAGGCCCAGTTGAACCGCCGGTTCGAAGTAGTCCAGGATGCCGCGCCAGTTGCTTTCGTCGTTGGCTCCGCCCCGGTGGCATTCGTCGATGATGATGAAATCGAAGAAATCCTTCGGGTAATCTCCGAAATAGGGGCTGGGATGACCGCTTTGATCGACTGGGCCGCTCATAAAGGTCTGGAAGATGGTGAAAAAGAGGTTGCCGTTTGTTGGAACTTTGCCTTTCTTGCGGATCTCGTCCGGGGCGATCCGCACCAGGGCATCTTCCGGGAAGGCGGAAAAAGCGTTATAGGCCTGATTGGCCAGGATGTTTCGGTCGGCCAGAAACAGGATACGGGGCCGCCGGGTGGGTGCGCCTTCCTTTTTCCAATCGATCAGATTCCAGCGACTGTGGAACAGCTTCCATGCGATCTGGAAGGATATGAAGGTTTTTCCCGTGCCGGTGGCCAGGGTCAGCAGGATGCGGGGCTGTTCTCCGGCGATGGCTTCAAGCACCCGTTCCACAGCGATGTCCTGATAATAACGGGACGGATGACTTCCGCCCTTATCTTCGAACGGCACATCCTTGAATCGGTCACGCCAGGCGTCTTCCTTGGCAAAGGTCATTGCCCAGAGCTGTTCCGGGGTGGGATAGGCGGTGATTTCGCCTTCCTTGCTGGTTTCCATGTCGATGCCGTAAATGCCCTGGCCGTTTGTGGCATAGGTGAAGCGGATGGACAGCTTGGCCGCATAGTTCTTGGCCTGGGCCACGCCGGAGGTGACGGGTTGATCCCAGGCTTTGGCCTCCACCACGGCCAGTTTGGTGTTGCGATAGACCAGCACATAGTCCGCCTTGATCGCCTTGGCCCGGCGGCCCAGCCCTTCGATCCGGCCCGGTGTGATGGGGTATTCCCGCTGGATTCGGCTGCCTTCGACCGTTCCCCAGCCAGCGGCTTTCAGGGCGGGGTCGATGTGTTCGGCTCTGGTTTCGGCTTCGTTCATGGTTTATCCCTTACCATCTTCGGCAGTGTGTCGGAATTCCCGACATACTGAATTTTCAGCAAGCTCGCCGGTTTCAAAGATATTTTTCAAATGTTCGGTAATGGTGCTGCGCCCTTTTTCAAACAGCACCCCGATCAGCTTTTGAGTCAGCCAGACAGTTTCATCCTCAACGCGCACCTCGATGCTGTTGTCACCGGCCTGTTTGGTGAAGATCAGGAACTCGGCGGTGCTGTTGCGGATTTGCAGTTTTTTCTCTTTGGTCATGGTTAGCTTCCTATAGTTGCCCGGTGAAGGCTTGGTCGAGCAGTGATTTTTTCAGTGCGGCGAGTGCGGCGAGTTTCTGCTGGTAGATGGATTCGAGGCGTTGGGTTTCTTTGTTGAGAGTGTCAAGTTGTGACAATATGTAGTTCTGGTCGAGCAAATTTGAGATAGCAATAGGTAACTCACCAAGAGCTTTATTGCTGAGATTAAGCATTGTCGCTCCAGATGAAACCTTTTCAAGCTGTTCACGGTAGCTGCTTGACCGAATCAAATTAGCGAGAAAATAAGAATTGACCGACTGCAATGGACGGATGAAAAAACAGCCCGTACCACATACCCACCCAGCTTGTTCTGCTTCAACTACCGCACAACGCCCTATTTCCCCTCTGCGGCCCACGACAACATCACCATGTTGAAGCACGTAGTTCTGTAATCGCTGCTTTGTCTCTGGATCAATCATTTTGTTACTATCTGGAACAATCTGGTCATTCACAATATTGATCGGGTTGACTAATGGTACTCCATCAGAAACATAATCTGACTTATGCAATAGCGAGCCGAAAGGGCCAGTCGATACTGATTGGGCAAAACTCGAAAGAGGCTTCTCCACCCACCCCTCGCCCCGCTGAGAAAACACGGCGTTGAGGTGGCTTTCAAAGAGGGCGCGGGCGTTTTGGAGGTTCTTTTCGGCGTTGGCTTTGGCGGTGGCAATGTCTGCAAACGCTTCGTCCAAGATGCCGACGATCCGCTGTTGTTTAGGGAGGGAGGGGAATTCAATTGGAATTTTTTTGAGCAGGCTTGATTTAATTCCTTGAACCGTAGCACCAGTTCCGTGATCATGAATCTTATTCTGCACCAAATCAGACAGAAGAAGATATTTAAGAAACGTGCGATCAAGGTTGTTTGATAACGGTTGCAGGACAATTATTCGCTGTGCGAAGACAACTTTATCATCGGTATCAAGCTGGGCGACGTTAGCAAGAGGCGCTTCGGTGGTGAACAAAACATCACCTTTCCTTGGAATGCCGCGAGTCATCCAGGTATCGTAGGATTCTGGGGAAACAAATTCCATAGGCGTCTTTTGTAGGTACCCCATCTTCACGTTCTTGGCAGTTATGAGCCTCAATCCACTTGCTTTCTTTTCAGGTGTCCTACCACGGTAATCAATGAACTTGCAAATTTCACCAAGCTTTTTTGTTACCCATCCCTTTTTAACACCATCCCCCCGCCGATAAAAAACCACCCCAACCCGCTCGATATGCTCCCTTAGTCCGGCGTGCTTGAGCTGGTCGAAAATCAAGAGATCAATCATGTAAGGCAACAGCAGGTCGTCCAGCTCAAGGCTTATGCTACCTAATTCAGACAAAGAAAGCCCTGCACCATGGAGGCTCAGGTCAATATCCGAGCCTTTTTTGAAGTTTCCTTTTGCTCGTGATCCGTACAGAACGGCCTTGTCGATAACCGGGTGATCGGCAAATACACCGCATATCTTTTGGATAGTCTGTTCGCTCAGCCCGAAACGCATCAGTCGTTTCCATCTCGTTCTGTGAGTGCGGTAAACTTTATGGTCAGTTGTTCAAAGGCAGGAAAGAAGCGCTTAACAATATTCTCGACAATCTCCTCGGCAATTTCCAGGTTGTACGTGTGCGAGCTAAGGTTGCGGTCTTTAATCATCTCCATCCATGTCTCGCCATCATCAATCAAGCCGTTTTTGAAGGCCTCCCGTGTCGCACCTTTGGAACCGATGATGCCGGCAATCCCCTTCTCTTCGAGATAATCTTTCAGTACATTCCATGCCAGCTCATGGGTAAACTCAAAACCCTGCACCAATCCCTGTTGCTCAAGTTCAGATAAATCACGCTGATGAGCCAACTCCACTGCCCGGCGTAAGGTTTGAAATGCTCTGAGATAATTGTCAAAGCGTTGTTTCCAGCGAATGTCGTAAGGCATGGTCAGGCTCCTTTTTCGGTCATCAGCAGGTTGCGGATGTTGGCCAGGATGGCGGCGCTTTCATCATCCAGTGCGGCGATTTCATCCATGATCTCTTCCGGGTTTCGGTGGACGATGGCGTCGCCACTGTTGGGGTTTTTCACCGATAAATCAAAAGTGGTCTGATCAATCCCTGGGGCGTCTACTGTCCAGCTTTTGGGCGAGTCGGCAAAGGTTTTTTGCAGGTTCACGAACTCGATCAGGTCGTCATCGTTCAAGGGATTGGTTTTTCCCATGTTGCGTCCGGGGTCGAGCTGATAAAACCAGACTTTCCGGGTGGGAGCACCTTTTTCGAAGAACAGCACCACGGTTTTAACGCCCGCACCCTGGAAGGTTCCTCCGGGGCAGTCCAGCACGGTGTGGAGATTGCAGCTTTCAAGAAGCTGTTTTCTGAGGCTCACCGATGCGTTGTCCGTGTTTGAAAGAAAGGTGTTTTTGATGACCACGCCTGCCCGTCCTCCGGCTCTTAGCATTTTGATGAAGTGCTGGAGGAAGAGAAACGCGGTCTCGCCTGTGCGGATGGGGAAGTTCTGCTGGACTTCCTTGCGCTCTTTGCCGCCAAAGGGCGGATTGGCGAGGATGATGTCATACCGGTCCTTTTCCTGGATATCGGCTAGGTTTTCGGTGAGGGTGTTGGTATGAAGGATGTTGGGGGCCTCGATGCCGTGGAGGATCATGTTCATGATGGCGATGACATAGGCCAGGGACTTTTTCTCTTTGCTGTAAAAAGTCTTTTCCTGAAGGGTTTTGATGTGCCCAGTGGTGAGTTTGGAACCGGATTTCAGATAATCGAAGGCCTCGCAGAGAAAGCCCGCTGATCCGCAGGCTCCATCGTAAATGGTCTCGCCGATTTTGGGGGCGACCACCTTGACCATGGCCCGGATCAGGGGGCGCGGGGTGTAATACTCGCCGCCGTTTCGTCCGGCGTTGCCCATGCGCTTGATCTTTTCCTCGTAGAGTGCGGAGAGTTCGTGTTTTTCCACCTGGGACCGGAAGGTCAGTTCGTCAATGTGGTCGATGATCTCGCGCAGGTTGTAGCCGCTGGTGATCTTGTTTTTGATTTCTCCGAAAATCTGGCCGATTTTGTATTCGATGGTGTCCGGCCCTGTTGCCCTTTGGGTAAATCCGTGGAGATAGGGAAAGAGCTTCTGATTGAGGAAATCACGGAGGTCATCACCGGTTAAAGAGGCATTGTGGTCCAGCTTGCCGTCTTTTCCTTTGGGTGCGGCCCAGATTTCCCAGCGGTAAGGGGTGTCGAGAATGTAGGTATATGTTTTTCCGCTCAAGGCGGCTTCATCAGCGCGGTCCTGCTCCAGGCCATCAAGGTATTTCAGAAACAGCAGCCAGGAGGTCTGTTCCGTGTAGTCCAGTTCGGTGGTGCATCCCGCCTCTTTCCAGAGGACGTCATCGATATTCTTAAAGGCTTGCTCAAACATGGGTTCCTGTTTTCCATTTTCTAATCATGTGGGGGTTCCGTATCATGGCATTAAGCTAACCCAGCCACCGGTCATCAGTGGTGCCAAATTTCCTTGACTGAATGTTATTGTGTACACCCTTCATGGGCATAAACTAGTAAGGTATAAATTCCCTATAACTTAGTCAATGTTAGATCTTATCCTTAGCATAAACTATAAATTACTGGCAAGGGTATTATCGGGGGTAATGTCTGGAGGAAGTCCACAACAAAGCAGAGAATCGATTTTCAATCAGACGACAGCTTATTTCTGTAATGACTTTATAGGAAAATTAAAAAAACGTCGATTTTAAAAATAAATCAGCGCAAAACCGAGAACCTCCTTTCAAAATTCGGACTGTTTTTGCCGGTGAAAAATTCGACGTCACCCTCTCTCACTTCCGTATTCCGCCCCTGAACGTCCGCTCACGGTCTGATAATATCCCATTATGTTAACTTTTTGACTAAACCTAATCTATTATCCTTGTGATTAATTCATTTGCAATGTTGGAACTTTCAATTCGCATGATACTTTCCTGAGAACTGCCATAGCTTAAAAAATTAATACTTCCATACCATACGATTCGTTGATCCATGATCGAAAATTTTTGATGGATATTATTTTTAAAAATCAAATCGACGCCATGGCCAATTAATAAATCTAATGTGTTTTGAACTGTGGTTCTATCCTTCTCCTTGAAATCCATTACCGGCCTGGTCACAACGATTATTTTAGTCTTTTTATTTATAGCATTTATTAGATATCTGAGCATGATGGCGGTCCGTTTTTTTCTTACAAACGGACTCACAATTAATATTTCGTTTACTGCATTTATAATGTCGTTGCTGAACATGGGTAAAAAATTGTTATTATCGAATATGATATCCGGCAGTGTTGAAGGGATGTTTCCAGCTTTCACTTTATATCCCATCCCCGCGTAGCCTTTTAGTCTTTTTTGATACATTTTTTCGAGCATTCTGGCATGAATGTCTATGTAATCGTAGATTTGCACTTCTTTCTTATTTTCAAACAGCCGGTGAAGTCTTCCGGCATATTGTTGAAGGGTTCCTTTCCAGGAAATCGGCATTGCCAGAAACAGTGTGTCAAGGCGTGGTTCGTCAAATCCTTCTCCCACAAAAGGGCCGGTGGCCACTAAAATAATGTTTTTACCTGCGGGTGTTTCTGCGATTTTATTAAATACATCACGGGTCGACTTTTTCCCCATTTTACCTGTAAGAGTTAAAGCCTCGGGACATTTCTCTTTTATTTTTTTTGAGAGATTGTCAACATGTGCCGTTCGTAATGATAACACAATGCAATTTCTTCTATTGTTATAACTATTTACCACATCATCAATGATTTGCTGATTGCGCATTTCATGCTCAACGATTTCAGCATATAAATCCTGAATAGTAATTTCCTGTTCATCTTTATCCATTGGTGGTCTTAAGGATGTGAATCTTGGAATGATGTAATGATCAAAAGGTCTTTTCTCAGCCTGTTTTTTCGCATCATCACGATACCTGATGGGGCCACATTGCATAAATAAAATGGGGTGATGTCCATCCTTTCTATCAGGCGTAGCAGATAAGCCGTAAACATATTTGGCATCCGTGGTTTTTAGAATATTTTCATAGTTGAAAGCCGATGCATGGTGACATTCATCGGCAATAATCATTCCATAATTTTTTACACAATTTTTAACCTCTCCCAGTCGGCTAACAGATTGCATGACAGCAACATCCACAATTCCATTTAATGTATTTTTTCCTGATCCCAGCTGACCGATGATGCTTCTATTTCTTCCTCTCTTGTTGCCCGTGTCCGGAAGTTTTTCATTGATAATCAAAAATTGTAAAAGCCTTTCCTTCCATTGAGAAAGCAGGCTTATTTTGTCAACCAAGATGAGCGTATTCACCTTTCTTTCGGCAATAAGATTAATTGCAACAACCGTTTTGCCAAAAGCGGTTGTCCCAAACAGGATGCCGGTATCATTTTGCAGCATTTGTTCGAGTGCAAAGGACTGTTCATTTCTTAATTGACCATTGAATTCAACATTAATCGGTTTTCCGGGATTGGTTTTATCTACAAATTGAACTTCAATTTCGTATTTTTCAAATTCGCTCTTTAAATCAGCATCACACCCTCTTGGTAAGCACAGATATTCAGAAGTCACGTCGGCACAGGAAATAACAGGTGGAAGACCACGGGTTGGAAGGCGCATCGCTTGATTCTTAAAAAACATCGGATTTTTAAAAGAAGCCAGCCTTTTCAATCGATTCAAAGCTTTTTGGGATATATTGGCTTTCGGGACAAACAGCATATTTGCCTTGATGATTTCGATTTGTTTCGGAAAATCAGATTTATGTAATTTCACATTGCGCTTAGCTTTTTCCCACGGCTTTGGTTCTTCTTCCGTATCTATTTTCAATTCACCAAGTTCATTGCCGTTGCATATTTCCACAATCAGATTTTCTATTTGGGTTTCAGGTATTTTTTGAATGGTTGATAAAAAAGCCCATTGATCACCATAAGATTCGAAATTTTCATTTACGAATTCGCTGTTTTTGCCTTTTCTTGCCGCTTTCTGGAACGGAAGAGCGATTAGATTCCCCAATCCGCCTTTTGGCAGGGTATCCTGGCTGGGAAACAGTCTGTCATAGGATTTGAAATTGATTTCATGTCGTTTGTTCATGGCACAGGTGAGTAGTCCATTACCAAGTTTCCTTGCGAGTGTAGCTGGTATTCGATTTTCAAAGAAAAACCATAGATGGCCGCCTTTACCGGATCTTGAACGTTCAACTGTTACGGGGATATGGAATTTATCGCAAACTTTTCTCAGAGCAGAGATATCATTTTGCCAGTCGCCTTCATCAAAATCAATAGCTAAAAAGTAGCATGTTTCATCGGGCAGCATGGGATAGATACCGATTACAGTGTTGCCTCTCAAATGGCTCTCAATGGCATGTTCATCCAATTCGGCATATAATTTGTTGTTACATTTTGAGCAGGGAATCCGGGGTTTGCCACATAAACCGGTTTGCCAAATATTAAGACAAACGGGGGAATAACCGGATTTCCCTTTCTTTTCATTGTCCCATCTTTTTGCGTAAACATCATCTCGTCCTTTGAAAAGGGACATAAAAAGTTTTATTTTCGCAGTAGAATCAGATTGATTATTGACTGCCCCAATGGTTGTCTTATCAATGTCCTCAACGGTATTTCGTCGATTTTGGACTGAATTATTTAAAGGGTGATGGTCACCGGAATCGGAAGATTCAAGGGGGCTAATACCTAATCGTTCTTTTAATATTCTGTTTTCTTGTGATAAACGTTCAATTTTGTCCAGCAGAATATTGTATTTTTGAAGTAATTCGTTATATTCCATTTGTTATATTTGTTTTTTTAAATGTATCAACTGATCAAATTATATATTGCTTCACAAGTATAATTCAATTTTGTTTAAGAATTCAAAATAATTATTAGGTGCTTGATAAGGTTTTGAATATTCGCTATGTCTTTTCAGTAATATATTTGGATGCGTAAATAATATGAATTTAATTTTTATATAAAATAAACCCTGATGAATTTAAATGACCTTGAAAATCTTATAGAAGATGGCGAAAGTGAGCATGTGGAGTTTAAAAAATCCACAGGTCAGAGAACACTTGCCGCAAAAACAGTCTGTGCAATGTCAAACGGCCTTGGAGGCTTTGTTATTTTCGGTGTGACGGATAAAGGTGAGCCAATCGGACAGCATGTTGCTGCGAAGACCCTTGAAGATATTACAGCTGAACTTCGAAAAATAGAACCACCAGTGTTTCCTGATATAGAAACTGTCAGCGTGAAAAAAGATTTATCGGTTATTGTATTAAGAGTTGCAGGGGGAGGAGGGCCATATGTGTTTAATGACACACCTTATATTAGGTATGGCCCCACCACAACAAAGATGCCGCGTGATATCTATGAAAAGAAATTGATTACTAAATTTCATGCCACGCGTCGCTGGGAAAATGAACCTGTTCCAAAAGGTGTCACTATTGATGATTTGGATGAGAAAGAAATTCAGATCTCTCTGGATAATGCAATTCGCCTGGGCAGACTTGATGCAAATACGAGGCAGGATACGATACGGAATCAATACTTCGTGGTTTAGAATTGATAAAGGACGGTCAGCTTTTAAATGCTGCTGTCGTGTTGTTCGGTAAAAGCGATCAACTTAAAATCCTTTATCCACAGATGGGAATTCGTATGGCGCGTTTCAGAGGCAAGGACCACTTATCTGATTTTTCAGATAACCGTCAGTATTGGGGCGTAGGGCTGATAATTTTTTGATGGACCATGTTCCTATTGCCGGACGGGTCATCCCCGGCAAAATGATTCGTGAGGATCAACCATGGTATCCCCCAAGAGCTACACGCGAAGCTTTGGCTAATGCTCTGTGCCATAGAGATTACACTATCGCAGGTGGCGCCGTTGCTGTTGCCATATATGACGATCATCTGGAAATTACAAATCCAGGTGAACTTCAATTTGGAATAACTCCGGAAAAACTGACAAGGCCACACGAATCGAAACCATGGAACCCGATTATTGCAAACGTATTTTATCGAGCTGGCATTATTGAGCGTTGGGGAATGGGAACATTAAATATAATTGATTGGTGTGTTGAAAATGGTAATCCTTCACCAACGTGGGATGATCAGTCCGGATCTGTATTTGTGAGCTTTTTCCCGGCTATTTTGCCAGATAATCAAAGGGATTCAGGGGAATTTGTCAGCAAAATAAAGGATCAAGTTGGGACCAAGTTCAAATTTTGAATATTCTAACTGAAGAGCGGTTTATTACAGAGTTGATGGAAAAAATAGGGCGATCGAACCGGACTAAGTTCAGGGACCAAGTTCTAAATCCCCTAATTGAAAGTGAATTGGTCAAAATGACAATTCCGGACAAGCCACGCAGTAGCAAACAAAAGTATCGTCTAACAGAAAAAGGGAAAAATGAACTTAAAAAATTAAAAGAATAGTTCGTTTTAATTATGATTTTAATCAGTTATAAAAAGTGAGAATCGTCTGAGAGAGTTAGGAAAATAGTCCGTTGTCCCTCCGAAAAATTAAATTCAGCCTGAAATTATTGAATATTTTCATTGCACAGGATATTTGCCTTCATATTTTGTAGCTTAAAAACTACATATTTGATATGGATGCAGCTCCCAAAGAAATCAAAGAATATTTAACACAAAAGGCGAGTCGCCTTTTCGAAAATGGCTTAAATCACTGAAAGATGCTAATGCCCGTGCAAAAATCAGAGTAAGGTTAAATAGAATCAGATTGGGGAATTTGGGAGACTGTAAATCTGTCGGAAGTGGTGTTTCTAAATTAAGAATCGATATGGTCCAGGATATCGGGTGTACTTTGGTCAGGATGGAGATGAAATTATAATCCTTTTATATGGTGGTGATAAAAAACGTCTGCAAAAAGACATCGAAACAGCCATAACCTATTGGCATGATTATAAAAGGAGGAAAGATGGCTAAACTTACTGTAAATTATGAAAAAGGCTTAATAGAAGACCTTAAAAATCCTGAAGAAGCCGCTGCATATCTAAATGCCGCTCTTGAAGAAGGTTCTCAAGAAATGTTTTTAATGGCCCTCCGTGATGTTGCAAAAGCAAGAGGAATTAGTGGGGTTGCGAAACAGGCCTCTTTGAACAGGGAAAATCTATATCGAATACTTTCAGAAAATGGAAATCCCCAGCTATCCAACCTTGCATCTATCTTAAAGACAATGGGGCTTAAATTGTCAGTCGAAGTTGAAAGGGTTGCATAGTCAGCACATTACAAAAAGAGAGAATTTCCTTTTACCAACACCATTGGAAAAGTTAAGCCCCTTGCCGGGGCAAAGTCAGGACCATTCCCAGACGTATAATATTTTATCAGAAGAATGAAAATGAATCATACCGTTCTATGTAATAGTTTCTTTCTTGACTTTTTTTCTTTTTGTTCGTACATTGTTTGTACAATATGTTTTTTTAAGGAGGGGGTATATATATGGAAGGTATAACTAAAGATGACACAAAAGTATCTCGCACAGCCCGGTTGGGATTTAGAGTTACGTCGCATCAGGAATCGCTGATTCGAAAAGCTGCTGAAATAAGCGGAAAAAACGTAACACAATTTGTATTGAATAGTGCTTGCGAGGCTGCTGAGAATACTTTGATAGATCAGAGAATATTTTTTACGGATGATAAAAAATATCGTGCATTTCAAAAGGCTCTTGAAAGGTCAGCCCGGATAAAACCTAAATTGCAGAAACTCATGAGGACCGATGCACCTTGGGAAAAATAGAATCCTTGGATAATATTATCCTCTCACTCCCTTGCCTTCTTACTGATAACCATGTACTGGATGATTTTGATTGTGGAGATTCTCCGCTGAATACTTGGTTAAAACGTTATGCGATGCAAAATCAACGAGCCAATTCTGCAAAGACTTTTGTAGTATGCAATAAGAATTATGTCGTCGGTTATTATTCTTTGGCTGTGGGATCAATTGAACATGAAGCCGCAAGCAAGCGAACCCAAAAAGGATTAGCCCGGCACCCAATACCCGTTATGATCCTTGCAAGATTAGCTGTAGATCTGAAATATCAGGATAAAAAGATTGGAAGCGGTCTTCTGAAAGATGCGCTGCTTAGAACTCTGGAAGCCTCTGATCATGCAGGGATTAGGGCAATTTTTGTTCATGCCAAGGATGAAAAGGCTCGAAATTTCTATACTCATTTTGATTTTGAGCCCTCTCCCATAGATTCTTTGAAACTAATGTTGCTCATTAAGGATATTCGAAAATCGATTGATACATTGTAGTTTTTTGGTAACATCTCAAAAAATATGTGGTAGTATGAAAATAAATCTAGACTTCTAGCTTTGCTAGTGTTATAGCCCTAAATATGAACATTTCAGGGCTCACAAAAAAAATATCAGACGATG
>Ga0180007_10005054_pt1 | contig 13611 bp, 14 predicted proteins | sample MM_PC_MetaG_FD_121122 | JGI IMG/M metagenome (GOLD analysis project Ga0180007, IMG submission 121122) | Groundwater microbial communities from the Aspo Hard Rock Laboratory (HRL) deep subsurface site, Sweden - MM_PC_MetaG | ecosystem: Environmental > Aquatic > Deep subsurface > Groundwater... | reverse complement strand
GAGCTGACCGCTGTTCTCTATGTACGCAGCATTGTTGAACGTTTCGTACAGGAAGCAGGTTCAGAGAAGGTTGTTTTCGGCACGGACTTCCCTTGGTTCAGTCACTATTACTACATTGGCGCGTTATTAGGCGCAGGATTAAGTGATGATGATGTCCGGAATATTCTTTACCGAAACGCAAAAAGGCTTCTGGATGAGAAATAACAGCTTTAGTTTAGTCGTGTAAACGACTTTCAACGAAGGCAGAATCCATTTGCCGGACAGCAAATGGATTGTCAAGATGGCTAATCGCAGTTGACACTTGTTTTACCTACGTCCCCACCTTAAGTATATCTACATATTCTTTAAACAAAAATTTCTGATCCCTTTTCCGCCCTGTATTCTCGTTTAAAATACCAGCCTTTTTAAACTGACCAACCAAAGTCGAGGCACTCTGAAACGAAATACAAAACTGTTTCTCAATATCTTTTATTGATACATAAGGATTGGTAAATAAATAATCCAATATTCCGATGGCATACGGTGAAGATAATTTATTTTTCCATAATAGTTCTTTCTTTTCATTCTGTAATGTAAGGATATTTTTTATAGTCTCCATTCCGGACTGTGCAGTTTGGATTAACCCTTTCAAAAAGAAATTAACCCACTGTTCGTAATCGCCATTTTTTCTTACCATACTCAAACGGTCATAATACTCCTGCTGGTTCTGCTTAAGATACAAACTGAGGTATAAAAGCGGTTTTGCAATGATATTTTTCCAGTACAAAAAAAGTGTTATTAATAGCCGGCCGATTTTTCCGTTACCATCGAAAAATGGATGGATTGTCTCAAACTGATAATGCAGCAGTGCGCAGTCAATTAAGTCGGCCAGCTTATTCCCATGCATATATTTTTCAAAATCACTCATCGATGTCTTCATATCTTCAACTGAGGGAGGAATGTACATTGCATTATTAATATCTCCGCCGGAACCGCCGATCCAATTTTGAGAAGTTCTGAATTCACCGGGTGACGTATGTTGTCCTCTTACACCGGTCATTAATATTGGCTGTCTCCTTACCGCTTTCTACTTCAAAAACATCTTCCAGTGATGCTTGTGTCCCTTCAATTTGTGAGCTAAGCAAGGCTTCTTTCTTCACATACATGGCGATAAAAAGATTTGAATCCGGTAATGCATGGGCAATTCCATCCATTCCGGCAAGTGTCCTTTCCGCCTGGGAAAGTAAACCGGACAATTCTTCATTCATAATCAATGCTGGTTCAGGAGGTAATGGATTTGGTTTATATGACTTGTATCCGTTCGGTTGTGTTATAAAAGTACCGCTTTTATTCATAAAAAATCCTTATTCAAATTTACTTGAATATTATAAGCTAATCATGCTTATTATTCAAGTAATCTTGAATAATAAGCATGATTTGTATAATTGATACTTACATATTATACTTATATTTAGGAGTATAGTTATGTCCCACGCAATCCGTGTCAATATTACACTTGATGAGAAAATAATCGCAGCATTGAAGCCCATTCATAACCGCAGCCGTTTTATTGCCGAGGCGATTAAAGAAAAAATGAAACGCCAAAATCACGAACAGGCACAGCGGGATCTCAGCGAGGCGTACACTCAGTCGTGTCTCGAAGATGCGGAATGCGCAGCGGATTGGGATGTCACCGCCGGAGACGGGTTTTGATACGCAGAGGTGATGTGTACTGGGTCGCCCTGGATCCGGTGATTGGTTCCGAAATCGCCAAGACGCGTCCGGCAGTTATTATTTCAAATGACATCGCCAATGAAAAATCAGATTTGGTAACCGTGATTCCGCTTACATCAAATACATCCCGCATCTATCCATTCGAAGTACTGTTTCCCGCCGCTCAGAGTGGTCTCGAACGGGACAGTAAGGCAAAGGCCAATCAGATAAGGACTATAGACAAAAAACGACTTCTTTCCAGGCTTGGTCAGGTTAATGCGGCATTACTTGCAAAAGTCGAGGAGGCACTGCTTCTTCATCTTGGAATAGAACGCGATTCGGTGTCCACATGACCGTGAACATTTCTTGCGGGAAAGACATAAAAGCGCGGTCTGTTCAATTTCGAAGCCGTTGGCAGATAATCGCAGGCTAAAGAAACCGATTGATTATCTCAGTGTGTTACCATACAAATCGAAAGGCAGCATTTCGATTTGTATGGTAAAATCATGCAATGATACATCGAAAACAAATTATCCAAAAGATAGAAAAAGCTTTGTCCCGTTCCCGGGTTGTTGTACTCACCGGTCCCCGGCAATGCGGAAAAACAACGCTTGCAAGACAATTTTTACAAGCAAGCAGCGGTAATTATTTTGATCTTGAGGATCCGCTTTCTGTTGTCCGGCTTTCTGAACCTATGACCGCACTAACACCGCTCACAGGTCTTATAGTAATCGATGAAATTCAATTGCGGCCTGATCTCTTTCGAATTCTGCGTGTTTTGTGCGACAGAACGCCGGTTCCTGCAAAGTTTCTTATTTTGGGGAGTGCTTCTCCCGCTCTGCTCAGACAAACATCCGAGAGTCTAACAGGCAGGGTTGAAATGATCGAGATTGAAGGATTATCCATTGCCGATCTCGGTTCTGACAATTGCCAGAACCATTGGTTAAAAGGCGGTTTCCCTCTTTCATGGACTGCCGCCTCTGCAGAAGACAGCACCGCCTGGAGAAAATCATTTCTGCAAAATGTCCTCACACTTGATCTTTCCCAGTTCAATATCCGTATACCCCCGCAGACTCTTCTAAGGTTCTGGCGCATGGCGAGTCATCTTCATGGCAGCAACTGGAATAGCGCAGAAGCAGCCGCGGCAATGGAAACATCTCAGACTACGGCCCGGCATTATCTCGATCTCCTGACCGGTTTTTTTTTTATCCGTCAGCTGCAGCCTTATTTCGTGAATATCGGTAAAAGACAGATAAAGTCGCCCCGTATTTATTTCCGCGATACGGGCTTACTTCACTCCATGCTCGGTATTTCGACTATGGAAGAACTTTTGACTCATCCAAAATGCGGTTTTTCATGGGAAGGATACATCATTGAAGAAATTCTAAAACTGAGCAGGTTTGATAACGCGTGGTACTGGCGTACGCAAAACGGCGCAGAAGCCGATCTTCTTTTGGAAAGAAACGGAAAACTGATTGCTGTTGAGTGTAAAAGGGCGGATGCTCCCCGGGTGACCCCGTCCATGCGGTCGGTTATCGCCGATTTAAAACCGGAACATCTCTATGTAATTTATCCCGGCGGGAAAAGGTATGAGCTGAATGATAATATAAGTGCCGTACCGATGCATGAATTCCCTTTGGAAACCGGAATTACCGGCGGGTAGGGTATCGGGAACATGGTTATTCTCTTTCCGCGATCCTGCAATACCTCAAATTGTCTTCACTGACTTCAGGACATTATGAGAAGCCGTCAGAAATCCTCTGCAGGATAACTGGTCGGGAGTCGTTATTAATAAAAGAAGCGACGGTACCCCTATCTGGGTTGAGCTGCATGTCAAGTCCATCCGTAATAAAAAAGGGGAACTTCAATATATAATGGCTTTCCCTTATAACATTTCCGAACGCGTACAAATGGAAAAGGTCGGACGCATAGAGCTTTATGAAACAATTGCCGGGCTCGCTGAGCTGCGTGATAATGAATCAGGAGCGCACAACCGCTGGGTAGGTGTTATGGCAAAACTGCTTGCGAAAGCTTTCGGCTGTCCGGCGCAATTCTGCGAAGACATGAAAGTTTTTGCGCCTCTGCACGATATAGGAAAGATCGGCATTCCTGATTCAATTTTATTAGCTCCGCGTAAACTTACAGAAGAGGAATTGGTTGTTATGAACCGCCACACAACCCTTGGTTATGATATCGTTAAAGACAAAAAAGAGATGAAAATATTAGCTGAAATAACCCGATGCCATCACGAACGGTATAATGGCACCGGGTACCCGGATGGTCTGAACGGAGAAAAGATACCGTTATCTGCCCGGATAACTGCTCTTGCTGATGTTTTTGATGCCCTGCGCAGTGTGCGGCCATATAAAAAGTCATGGCAGCATGCGGTATCTGTTGAGGAAGTAAAGGCTCTTGCAGGCGGGCACCTGGATCCGGCGCTGGTGGATTGTTTTGTGCAGAATAATGAATCATTTATCGAATTGTACTGACGGGTGTTTATGGGGTACTTTTGTATCGGTGAAATGTTTATTTCCGCAAAAATGACATTTAGTATTATTCATATACGAAGGTGTTGGCAGATAATCGCAGGCTAAAGAAACGGATAAATTATCTCAAGACCTTCAATGCTGCGGCCAAAATATGAACTCAATTGCAGAGCGGATTGTAGGTTCTATCCGTCGGGAATGACTCGATTGGTTTTTATTAAATTATCAGCCACAGACTTCAGGGAAAATCATTAAATTTCATATGCTTTCAGGACTGCATCATCATTATGAGAGCAAGGCAGCTTGATGGATAGAGCTTTTTACCACCACGGAGGTTAGATTTTCTTCAGAATTCTTATGTATTCATCGTGGGATCCAATCCAGAACCACACTAAAACATTTCCATCCTCTTCTTCGTAACCTAAAGCCCGGTAACCGCTGCTTATGCGAACAACCCGGAGGCTTTTGATTTTTTTGAAACGCAGAGAGGGATGGCGGGGATTTTCTACAAGAAGTTTGTAATTTTTATCGGCCAGAGTCTGCATTTCCTCAGGTAGTTTAAAATAATGTTCCCGGAAATCACTGACGGTAACATGCTTCATAACGCCTTGAATTTTCCATCTTTGTACTGCTGTTTTGCCCTGTTAATCAGATCGTCCAGTTGGCCATTGTCAAGGTCGGCGGCGATTTCCTGATCCCATTTATCCTGATAGCGTTCATCAAGCCAGGATTTCAAAGTGTCTATTTCAGGCGGAGTAAGTTTTTCGATGGCGTTTTCAATTTCTGCTACACTGGTCATGATTTCCTCCGGGAAGTGAAGATAATATATTCGATCTGAGAAGAAAAGCCGAGGACTGTTGAATGGTAGCCTGTCCTCGTATCTTCAAAAACGTATAGTACTTTCTATAATCCACATGTCGTTAAATCTTAATACACTTTCCCAATAATGTCAAGAAACATTTAAATTTTTAAAAATCACCTCATTGCAGAGAAAAATCTGTATAAAAATAATGCTCGAGTTCAAAAAAATCAAAAAAAATACGGTTTTCCGAAATTTGTCATATATAGCAAAATATACCTCTCCCAACACGTAGGTTATCTTTTTTCAATATTCGGCCTGGCCGTGCCTTCGCTGCCCGTGGGGGTGAATTATTAGATTAACAATGTTGCTCTCCTTTTTTACAGTAGTGATGCAGTCCGGACAAAACCGGAAACTTGACAATCACGGAAAACCAGCAATTTATGGCCCGGTTGATTGGTCGGCAGGCCAGCAGGATGTAGTACCGGTGTCCGCGCTATTCAGAGGATATGGACATTGATGTTCTCGCAGGTTCAGTAAGTACATTAAAGAAAAACGGGTATAAAATACTTACGGATGATTCTTTTGAGGGGACACTGCGGACATACGGAATTACAGATCTCATTATCTATGATACAGTACTGAATTTTTTAAACCAGGCTGATATATGAACCTTGCGGCTTGGGCAAAAAATAAAAAAATTTTTACTACGTTTTCCGCTGACTTCGTGCCCGAGGCGTCGTTGCTATCGCACCTCCAAAGCTCGAAATTTGCGTCACATCCGCCGCTGACACTCCTTCCACCTCGTTAGTCTTTAAAACACTATAGAAAAATAGCATGGTGTTCACTTGAAATTATTATGGAAATGTTGTATTATTGCAAGTGTATTTCAAGCTGTATAAAATCACAGTATTCGGGCATCTACATGCGTGATAAATTAAAACTATATTTAGATAATTGCTGTTTAAATCGTCCGTTTGATGACCAAATCCAACAACGGATTTATCTTGAAACTGAAGCAAAATTATTTATTCAGAGAAAAAAAGAAAATTTATAGACAAAATTAAAATTGTAAATCCCGTGGAATTTATTGATTTGCAGGAGAAATCATGAGAACAGACACCTTGATTAAAAGAGACGGCTTTGATGCGTTATTTCAAAAACTTGACATAGTCGAAGCCGAAAGATTCATCGCCTTGATAAAAAGAGAAAATTTTGATTATACTGAATGGCGGAAAAATTTATGGGAAGATTTAAGTATTAAAGAATTATCCCAAAAAGCCATGAATTATTATAACAATAAAGAGAACCCCCGTGGGGGGTGAATTATTAGATTAACTATGCTGCTCTCCTTTCATGGTGGTGATGCAGTCCGGACAAAACCGGAAACTTTGACAATCCTGGTCGTAAGCCTGCGGCTTCCCTGGTCGCGGCATTGCCGCTGCTCGGGTATGCTACCGAACTGCTCGGTATGCATCCGACCTGCCCGATGACTGCGACTGATATCCGCCAGGTACCATCTGCTCCAGACCTCGGGTATGCGTCTGAACTGATCGCCTATTACGTTTGTCGTCCGACCTGAAGGAAAAAGTTGAAAGTGAGGAAAAAAAAATCAGCAGTCAAAGGCTATCGTCTTTTCCTTTGTTCGCAAGTCGGGACCCGTTCGCTTCACACAGGCCAAATTCCGGAAAACCAGTAATTTATGACCCGGTTGATTGGTCGGCAGGCCAGCAGGATGTAGTACCGGTGTCCGCGCCTACCAAGCCATTTGTAAACAAGCAGGAGCTCCTGGCACTGGTTGAATCGCGCTTGTTATAAATTTCAGTTTTCAGAAGAATTCAATCAAAAAAGTGCTTTTATTGCTCGAAATGAAAAAAGTACTTGACTTTTCCCAATTTATCGATTATAATATTGTTGTAATTTAACATTAAAGAACATCCCGGCATCACAAAGCCGTTGTTCTGAAAAAAATATGACCCAGCAACTGTATTCCTCCCGTAAAGAAACTATTCTTCAGCTTCTTAACGAACAGGGCAGTGTGAGCATTGAAGTCTTAATGAAGACATTCAATGTTTCGCATATGACGGTCCGCCGCGACCTCGAAATGCTCGAACGGGAACATTGTCTGATACGGGTGCATGGAGGTGCGGTAAAAACCGAAAATCTGGTTAATCAGTTCGGCTTTTCACAGCGTATTGATAAAACCGCCGATGAAAAAGACCGCATTTGCCGGAAGGCCGCAGAATTCATACATGACGGAGATAGTGTTTTTATTGACTGCGGTTCAACATTGTTCAGACTATGCGGCTACATCAAAGAAAAAAAAATCAGAATTATCACCGCTTCTCTGCCTGTGCTGTCTGAGCTGCTGTATGCGCCGGCAGTAAGTATTTCACTCCTTGGGGGGAAGGTAATTCCTGATCGCCGGGCAAGTTACGGGCCATGCACCATCCGGCAAATAAAAGAATTCGCCGCCGATAAAGCATTCATCGGTACAGACGGATTGACAGTTAAAAACGGTCTGAGCGCATACGATACACAGGAAGGCGATGTCACCAGTGCAATGTGTGCGCAGTCCGGTGAAACATTTCTGCTCTGTGATTCTTCAAAAATAGGAAAAGATTCATTTTATATTTTCAGTCCGCTTTCCGCGGTGCAGCATGTTATCACCGACTGCGGCGCTTCTGCGGAGACTATCGATGGAATTGCAAAAGCCGGAATCAAAGTTCATGTTGCAGAATAATTTTCAGACAATATTTTATCCGTGAAGTCAAAATCAATATTAATTAAAATCAGGAGTAAGTTATGAAAAAAGATTGGTGGAAAAAAGATGCGGAAAATATCCCGAATATGGTCTGTGTGCCGCCGGGACCTAAGTCAAAGGCTTTACACGATAAGACCTCGAAATATATGCGCGGTCTCAGTTCGCAGGTGCTTTTATTTCCGGTTTGTTTTGACCGGGGTTTCGGTATAACCCTCACCGACACTGACGGCAATAAATATCTTGACTTTTCATCGGGTATTTATGTGACCTCGCTCGGACATTGTCATCCGAAAATTTCCGAGGCGGTCGCGCACTGGGCGAAAAGACTTATGAACTGTCATGACTTTTCTACTGAGATTAAATACGCATTGCTTGAAAAAATGGCGGCCATCCTGCCGGGCACGCTCAACAGTGTGCAGCTCTACAGCGACGGCACCTCCGCGGTGGAAGCCGGCCTTCGTGCCGCGCGCGCGATAAACGGCAAACAGGAATTCATTTCCTGTTTCCGTGATTTTCATGGCAAATCGATGGGCGCGGTAAGCTGCGCGCAGATGATACGCGGTGATGTTTTCAGTTATGGTCCTACCCGTGCGCCCGGTTTTTACATGGTGCCGAGACCCGACCCGTACCGGCCGGTTTTTAAAAAACCAGACGGAACGATCGATACCGATGCGTATATCAGTTTTTATGAAAACTTTATTCAGGAAGGAACTGTCGGGAATGTTACCGCCTTTGTACTGGAACCCGCGCAGGGCTGGGGCGGAAGTATTTTCCCGCCGGAAGATTTTTTCCCTAAATTACGTAAGCTCTGTGATAAAAAAAACATTCTTCTTTTTGATGATGAGGTGCTTGCCGGTATGGGCCGTACCGGTTCATGGATGACGCTTAACCATTACGATACCGTGCCCGATATTGTCACCTTCGGTAAAAGTTTCGGCAACGGCTTTCCTGTTACCGCAATGGTAGTGAAAGAAAAATACGCGGAAGCACTGGATAAAATATCCGCTTCTTCCAGTTACGGCGGCAACCCCATGGCCTGTGCTGCGGCACTTGCGTCTATCGAAGTTATTGAAGAAGAGGATTTGCTGCAGAATGTAAAGACCGTAGGGGCATTTTTCATGAAACGCATGAATAAAATGAAGGAAGCACATCCCATCATCGGCGACGTGAAAGGCAAGGGTTTTCTTCTCGGCATCGAACTCGTCAAGGACAAAGGCACAAAGGAACCCTTCGATCAGGCCGGAAAACTCGTGTATCAAAAAGCATTCCGTAAAGGGCTCGCCTGGATACCCGCCGGGCACATTCTGAGAATGTCTCCTCCGCTCATAATGGACGAAAAATATGCGGCAATGGGGCTTGACATAATCGAAGAGTCTATTGCTGAGGTCGAAAAGGAATTCGGTTACACAAAGTAGCAGAAATATCAAAGAGGCTGCATGAATAGTAAAATGAATAATAAAAAAAAAAGTCAGGTTCGGCATTATCGGGCTCGGCCTGATGGGGAAAGAATTTGCAAGCAGTGCCGCGCGCTGGTGCCATCTGAAAGGCGAGCTTCCGGCTCCTGAAATTACCGCGGTCGCTTCCCGCACAAAAGAATCGCTTTCCTGGTTTACGGAAAATATTCCATCCATCACGCTCAGCACCACAGACTACCGTGAACTTCTCGCGTCTGACCAGATCGATGCGGTATACTGCGCAGTACCGCATAATCTCCACGAAAAAATGTATATCGATATTTTAAAATCCGGAAAACATCTGCTTGGCGAAAAACCTTTCGGTATCGATAAAAAAGCAAATGACGCAATCATTTCGGAAATACATGCTCATCCGGAATTGGTTGTACGCTGCAGTTCGGAATTTCCCTATTTCCCAGGAGCGAAACGGCTTATCGAGTGGATCCGTGCGCTTTCATACGGAAAACTGATTGAAGTGCGCTCAGGGTTTCATCATTCCAGCGATATGGATTTACAAAAACCGATTAACTGGAAGCGCATGGTTGAAATTAACGGTGCATACGGCTGCATGGGCGATCTCGGGCTTCATACCCAGCACATTCCTTTCCGCATGGGATGGATTCCCAAAAATGTTTATGCTGATTTGCAGAATATTGTCCCAACCCGGCCGGACGGCAAAGGGAATACTGTGCCATGCGGTACATGGGATAATGCGGTGCTCACCTGCCGGGCGGATAACCCCGGGGATGGAAATGAATTTACGATAGTGTTTGAAACAAAACGCATGGCTCCGGGCGCAACCAATACCTGGTTTCTTGAGGTATACGGCACGAAAGGCTCCGCGCGTTTTTCGACTCAGGATCCCAGGGCTTTCTTCATGCTTGAGACACGGGGTAAAGAACAGGGGTGGACACGTTTCGACACCGGCTCACAGTCGTTTATGCCGTCAATCACCGGCGGCATTTTTGAATTCGGTTTTTCCGACGCCTTCCAGCAGATGATCGGAGCGTTTATGTATGAGTTTTCAGAAAAAAAGGATCCGCATCCGTTCCTGAACGCAACTCCGGAGGAAACCGCATTAAGTCACAAATTGCTCACTGCCGCGCTTGAATCCGGAAACACCGGAAGAAGGGTAGTTGTGTAAAAGGCTAGTTATGTAAGAAGTAGATTTAATAATGAGACGCCTTATGTTTACCTTGGAGGATTATTATGGCAAATATTAAAGCCGGATGGGCGGAGTGCGATATTACTCCGGAAGGTAAGGCAGATTTATACGGACAATACTATCACCGTCCTGCCGATGGCCTTCATTCCAGACTAAGTGCAACAGTGCTCGCGCTCGAATCCTGCGGCCGACAAGCCGTTATGGTATCCCTGGATTTAGCTTTACTGCAAAAGGACTTTCAGGATGAATTACGGCAGCTTGTGCATTCTGAAATTCAGGATATACAAAAAGAAAATATTTTTATTAATACCATACACACACATAATGCACCGGCGGTAGATTTCATACGCGGGCTAAGCTGGCTGCGCGAGTTGCCGGATTGCATTTCAGCCCGTGACTACCGGTCTTTTGTTCTTGAGCGTGTGAGAGGTGCCGTATGCGCGGCATGGCGGAATCGGCAGGATGCCGGTATCGCGCGGGCATTTGGTTATGCGCGAATCGGCCATTGCCGCAGAGCGGTCTACGAAAATGGTACCGCAGAAATGTACGGTAATACCTGCCGTGATGATTTCATGGGCATGGAAGGAGGGTCAGACTCGGGGATTGAACTCATGTTTTTTTTCGATCAGAAAAAGAAACCGCTCGGTGTAATTTTAAATGTTGCATGTCCTGCACAGATAATGGAAGCAACGTATAAAATTTCAGGTGATTTCACCGGAGAAATCCGCACTCTGCTGAAAAAAAAGTTCGGCAGCGCATTTTGTACACTTGGCCAAATCAGCGCGGCAGGATGCCAGTCGCCGAGAGATCTGGTGCGTAATTATAAAACCGAACCGGACTTTTGGCACGAAGACGGTGTCGCGGAAATTGGACGCCGGCTCTTCAGCACTGTAACTGAAGTGTATCAATCAGCTCTGGAAAATATTCACTCCGATCCTGCTTTTGCACACGTAGTAAAAAATATTACGCTTCCCAAACGGGAAGCTTCTGAAACTGAATACACCGCTGCGGTAAAGGAACTCGCTCGGCTTGAAAAAATAATGCCGGAAAAAAAAGCGTATGAAGAATTCTGTGCAGATGTTAAGCGGAATGAAAAAATAGCAATGAATCATGGTCCTTACGACAGCAAGCTGCATCATTTTGTGCTGATACAAAATGCGAAGGCGGTCATTGCACGGTATGAGACACAGAATGCGGAGCCGGATTACCGGTTTGAAATGCATGTGCTGCGGATTGGAGATTCGGTCTTCGTGACCAATCCGTTTGAATTATACCTCGAATACGGCCAACAGCTTAAAGCGAGGAGCGCCGCAGCGCAGACATTTGTCATACAGCTTTGCGGAGACTACGGCGGCTACCTGCCCGGCCGGCTTGCAGAGCAGCTTGGCGGATACGGCGGCCTGATCATAAACGGAGTCGTCGGTTCCGAAGGCGGAAAGAAACTCGTTGATGAAGCGGTACAGACAATCACAGAGGTTTTCTGTTGAATAATTTTCTCGCAAAAAAGAAAAGCTATATTCTCGCGGTTGACGCGGGAACCACATCGGTGAAAGGTGTTCTTTTTGACTCATCCGGGAAAGTTCATGCAATGGCCGTCAGGGAGTATACGCTTGAAAAACCTTCAGATTCAATTGTTGAAATCGATCCGTGTGTATATTGGGATTCGGCATGCAGCGTAATAAAAACCGTTCTGTCTGATTCCCGGGTGCCGTCTCAGCACATTACTGCCGTCGGGGTGACCGGTCAGGGTGAAACATTAATTCTTCTTGATAAAGACGGCCGGCCGCTCCGTAAGGCAATTGTCTGGCTTGACAGCAGGGCAGGGGAGGAGGCTAAGTGTATACGCAACACATTCGGCCGCGACGCGGTATACGGTATTACCGGACAGCAGGATATTACCGCCGGGTGGCCCGCCGCAAAAATTCTCTGGCTCGCCCGCCATGAAGCTGAAGTTTTCAGACGTACTGATAAGTTTCTTATGGCCGCCGATTATCTCATTTACCGGTTATGCGGAAAATTTGTCACCAATCACGGACTAAATCCGTCAACTCTTTATTACGATATCCTGAACGGATGCTGGTGGAAAGAGATGCTTGATTTTATCGGAATTACACCGCAGCAATTGCCTGTGCTTCAGGACTCCGGAATACCTGTAGGAAATATTACCGCAGACATCGGGCTTTCTTCACACACAATCGTAGCAGCCGCGCCTATTGATCAGATCTGCGGGACAATAGGCGCGGGAAATACCGCTCCCGGCATTATCACTGAAACAACCGGCAGCGCGCTTGCCGTGTGCGCCTCTGTTACAAAGCCTGTATGCGATCCCTTAAAACGCTTCGGTGTGTACCGTCATGGGATAAACGGACTTTTTGTTCTGATGCCGTGGATTCCGACTGCGGGAATGGTTCTCCGGTGGTTTCGGGATGAATTCTGTGCTGATATTTCATATGAAGAGATGACCGCTTTATGCGCAGAAATTCCTCCCGGTTCTGACGGCCTGGTACTTCTCCCGCACCTCGAAGGAATGGTCTGTCCGGATACCAATCCCGATGCGCGAGGAGTTTTTTATGGAATTTCCCTGCGGCACCGTAAAGCTCATTTTATCAGAGCAGTACTTGAATCAACCGCTTTTGCACTGCGGGAAAATATTGATATGCTGGAGTCGTTCGGCATACAGGCGGACAAAATTATTTCACTCGGCGGCGCCGCCAGGAGCGCGGCGTGGCTGCAGATAAAAGCAGACGTGTTGCAGCGTCCTCTCAGTGTATTAAAATGTGAAGAAGCAACAAGCCTCGGCGCGGCAATTACCGCTGCGGTTGCAGGCGGCATATACGCGGATATTGCCGAAGCCGGAGCGCACATGGTGCATATTGGAAACCGCGTTGAACCAAATCCTGTCAATGGAGAGATATACCGGAATATGTTCTCAAAATACAAGGCTTTAAACGCGGTGCTTTTTACACCGCAAAAGGAGAAATAGAATTATGAATACTGCAGAATTTTCATTACGTCCCGTGAGAGCAGGATTTGTTGGATTTGGAGAAATCAACACACCGAAAGAAATTATCCGCTCACGGTGTGCCGATGCTGCCGCGCTCTTAAAGAATGCTGGCTTCGATCTGGTGATGACAGACCCCGTATGCGACGATCCTGACGGCAGAGAACCGCTGCGCGCGAAAAACGAATTATCCGGACATGACTTCGATCTGCTGATTATCTGCATTGCCGGCTGGATACCTTCGTGGGCG
>Ga0180007_10005053_pt1 | contig 13614 bp, 14 predicted proteins | sample MM_PC_MetaG_FD_121122 | JGI IMG/M metagenome (GOLD analysis project Ga0180007, IMG submission 121122) | Groundwater microbial communities from the Aspo Hard Rock Laboratory (HRL) deep subsurface site, Sweden - MM_PC_MetaG | ecosystem: Environmental > Aquatic > Deep subsurface > Groundwater... | reverse complement strand
TGTTTTATCCGTTAAACTACGGGGGCTAGATGTAAAATAATTATTATTACTATTTTTAATATTAACTCACAATTCTTTTTTTGACAATTAAACAATTAAACCTTAAAATGAACACGCATATTGTATAACACAAAACACGTAACGCATAATGTGTAAAATCTCTATCTTTAATTGCTTTTTCATATTATATAAAAACAATAACTAATAACCCCAACCTATAACAGGTGGGGTAAACTTATCTAACTAATAACTAATTTTATGTTTAAAAAAGAAGATCAAGATTTTAAGGAGGTAGAAACAATCATTGGCCCATCAGTAAAAGTAGAAGGCGACTTTGTTGGTCATGGCAATTTAGTAATTGAGGGGGTGGTAAAAGGAAGCGTTAAAACTGAAGGCAATCTAAAGGTTGGTGAGAAATCACAAGTTTCCGCTTCTGTCAGCGCTGCCAACGCTATTATTAGCGGTGAAATTAAAGGAAGCGTCTCTATTGCCGGGGACTTAGAATTAACTGCTAGCGCTAAGATTTGGGGGGATATAAGCGCCAAAAGCATATGTATTGCGCGAGGAGCCTTTTTAACCGGAAATTGCAACATGACCGAAACAGGAAAAAATAACACGGCAAAAGAAATAGAAACAGCAGAAGAAGAGAGTGATGTTTTATAAAACTCTTAATAAATCTCCATGCATATATACATCTACGATCAATTTCTTAATCAAAGAAAATACGATAAAATAGTCAGTAAAATCGAAATTCGAGTAACTGATCTTGGTTTGGGTGGAAAAAATTGCCATGTGGGACCGCTTAAAAGCTTAAGAAGTATTGTCAAAGATGAATTAAGAAACAATCCTAAAACCTTTATCGCCGTTGGAAACAATAAAACGCTTAGTGAAATAGTCAACGCGCTTGGTGACGAAGATGTTGCAGTGGGAATCATCCCGGTTGGTCCTAATAACTCAATTGCCAGCACCTTGGGCATTGAAAACGAAGATAATGCTTGTAATATTCTTTCGGCTAGATTGATTGAAAAAATAGATTTAGGCGTAATTAACGAAAATTATTTCATCAGCAGTGCTATTATTAATACTCAAGGCACGATTATAGAGGTAAATGAACAATATACTATGGAGCCAATCGGCATTGGCACTGTTGAAATTATTAATTTAAATACACAGAGAGAGCAAAGTGCTGTTAGTCCGCAAGACGGCATACTGGAAACTTTTATTAAAATAACTCAAAAAAAACTTTTATCAAAAACTTCCAATCAAAGTTTTTTGCGAAGTAACCGATTAATTATCAATAATCTAAATAACAAAAATTTTATCATTGATAATTCTGTAGAAATAAAAACGCCAGTGCAGGTCGGCGTTATACCAGATAGACTGTCAATTATTGTTGGAAAGGAAAGGAAATTTTAGTAAAATTAGTAAGACTAGTTAAATTAGTTATTAGTTTAAAATTAAATAACAAGAAAGAGGCTTTGCTGGCCTCTTTTAGTTTACTATTTTATTTTGATATATTAATTATTTATCACTTCCACCTCTGTTTTTTTCTTTTTCTTAAACATAATCAATTGCTGTAAAGCGGTGAAGACGGTAGTTAAAAGCCAGTATAGGGTTAAGCCACCGGGAAATGTTAAGCCAATAAATACGGTTATGGCTGGCATAAAATAAACCATTTGCTTATTCATAATAGCCATCATATCCTCATCTTTAGCGCCTGGTTTTCCTTGTACTATTTTTGGCGGACGCTTAGTAATCATCATCTTGGCCTGCCAAAACTGGGCGGCTCCTGCTAAAACAGCTAATACCGGGCTGGGCTTTGATAGATCAAAAAAACCAAGAGAGATAGGATTGATCATTTCTGGTTTAGAAATAAAACTATAGACTAAATCAAGTGATCCACCAGCCAAGCCGTCGCGAAATACATAAAAAACAGCAATTAAGAAAGGAAACTGAATTAATAGAGGCAGACAAGAAGAAAAAGGATTAACTTTTTCTCTTTTGTACATTTCCATCATTTCTTTACCTAACGCCTGCTTGTCATCAGCGTATTCTTTCTTTAGGTCTTCTATTTTTGGCTGTAAATCCTGTAACGCTTTTTGAGATTGAATTGATTTACGATTAAGCGGATATAAAATCAACCTTATTATTAAGGTTAAAACAACAATAGCAATACCAATATCGCTACCAGGCACAATATCATATAAATAAACCAATAAATTAAGGATTGGTTGATAGAATATAATTTGAAAAATGTTGGCCATCTATATTAGTTGATTAGTTAATCGGTTAATTAGTTAATTAGTTAAATAAAACAGACCGTTTAACTAATTAACTAGACAACTGATTAACTAAGCCGGATCATATCCGCCCTTATTAAATGGGTTGCATCTTAAAATTCGCCAAACGGTTTTCGCCACTCCCCTAATAATACCATATTTTTCAATTGCTTGTATGCCGTATTCGGAACAGGTTGGATAAAAGCGACAATATCCACGCGGAAATAAGAATTTAAAAAACCCGTGATCAAAAGAAAGGGTTTTTTGGTATAATTTAATGATTTTTATAACAAAATAAGCTGGGCAGTGCTTGAACATTTTGTTATGCTTTAGTTTTTATCACTTTTAATCTTTTAAAATGCCGTAATAATGACTTTTCCATTTGATGATAATCAAGGTCAACAATACGCGGTAAAGCTAAAATAAAAAAATCATATCCTATATTTAAATTTTTCAAATTAAGACGAGCAACCTCGTTTAGACGACGTTTAATTCTGTTGCGCGCAACAGCTTTTTTACTAACCTTAGTAGAAACAACAATAACAAAACGATTTATTTTGTTTTCTGTTTCTAAAACCTTAACGCCAGTTAGTTCATCAAAACTACTTTTTCCTTTTTTAAAAACTGCTTCTGTTTCTTTTTTCTTTTGAATTTTATTTTTTTTACTCAACATAGGTTCAAGAGGTGTTAGATGGATATAAAAAATCAGTGAACCATTAATCCGAATACGCTGTGCGGTTTTACACTGACATGCAACTATTCGAATACTCCAAATTCTGTTTATCAAATTTAATTCTGATGAAATAATTTGTAGAATTTGCAGTAAACATTTATGGTATTCGGATTTATCTATGTCTATATAGATGCACACAGAGTATTTGGATTAAGAGATTGTAAGCGATTTAAATCCGCACTAAATTTCTTCTACTTACTAAGTACTTTTCTACCTTTATCACGACGACTTTTTAATACATCGCGACCATTTTTAGTGCTCATTCTTTTGCGAAAACCGTGTTTTTTCTTTTCTTTGCGCGTGTTTGGTTGAAATGTTCTTTTGGGCATACTTTTTACATTTGACAATTAACATTTGACTATTCTTAACTTAAGGTTAGGTGTCAAGTGTCAGGTGTTAAGTGTTATATAATTTAGATAAATACAATATAAAATATAACACTTCAGTTTAATTAAGTCAAATATACACTGTTTATCCACTAACTGTTAACAAAATATAAACTTCTGTGGATATTTCCATAATTTTGTTTTTGTTCTATACTAAATGCGTATTCTTAAATTACTAGTTTTAACACCACCATGACTAACCAACAAATTTGGCAAGCTGTATTAGGTGAGATGGAGGTTAATTTATCTCGCGCTAACTTTATAACTTGGTTTAAAAGCACTTTTCTTTCAACTATAGAAGATGGAAAAGTTATTGTTAGCGTTCCTAATATCTTTACTAAGTCTTGGTTGGAAAATAAATATCATAAAGAAATTATTCAAGCGCTTAAAAATGTTACTCAACAAGAAATAGCTGAAGTTTTATATAAAGTAGAATTAATTAAAAAGAATGAGGCTCCTATTAACAATATTGAAGAAATAAGTAATCAAACAAGTATAGAAAATGCTAATGTTAGTGAAAATCCTGTAATTGAAACTATTAAAAAACCACAATTAAATAAATTTGGTTTAAATACAGATTATGTTTTTGAAAGCTATGTAGTGGGGAAAAATAATCAATTAGCTCATGCTGCTTGCAAGGCAGTAGCGGCTTCTCCGGGAACTGCCTATAATCCTCTTTTTATTTACGGCGGGGTTGGTTTAGGAAAAACTCATCTATTACAGGCGATTGGCAATGAATTAACCAAACAAAATAAAAAAATACTCTATGTAACTAGTGAAAAGTTTACTAATGACTATATTCAGGCTGTGCGCACTGGTCGAGCCAAAGAGTTTAAAGATTTTTACCGCAATATTGATACTTTATTAGTTGATGATGTTCAATTTATTGGCGGAAAAGACAGCACTCAAGAAGAGTTTTTTCATACTTTTAATGAATTACACCAAACTAATCGCCAAATCGTAGTAAGTTCTGACCGCCAACCAAAAGCAATTCCTTCGCTTGAAGAGCGACTTAAATCCCGCTTTGAGTGGGGAATGGTTGTTGATGTAACTCAACCTGACATTGAAACCAGGTCTGCTATTTTAGAAAACAAGTGCCATGAAAAAAATATTGAGCTTAATAAAGAAATATTAAATTATATTGCGAGTGTTGTAGAAAGCAATATTCGCGAATTAGAGGGGGCTTTAAACCGTATTATTGCTTTTCATCAATTTAATCAAACAGAGCCAACCCTAGACAGCGTTAAAGAGGTACTATCTGGTTTAATAAATAATTATCAATCAAAATCAATTACTCCTAAGGTAATAATTGACGCGGTAATTAAATTTTATGATATAGATCTTAGTGATTTATTAGGGAAAAGTCGTAAAAAAGAATTAGTTATTCCAAGACAAATAGCCATGTACTTAATGCGCGAAGAAATTAATACCTCCTACCCAACCATCGGTAATGAGTTTGGTGGTCGCGACCATACAACCGCAATTCACGCCTGTAATAAAGTTTCTAGGGAAATTAAAGAGGATCAACGGCGTAAACAAGAAATTGAATCAATTTCACAGTTAATTCACAACTTATAACTATCTCTTTCACACTATATTAACATCTGTATAAACTAGTTGGTAACCATCCTAACATCCTGTAGAATAAATCTAATAAACTATTGATAAGTCGACTAATAGTTTTTAATCCCCATTATCATCACATTTCATCTACAACATAATACAGACTAAACACACAGCACTGTTTAACTAATATTAAAACAAAAAAAGAAATATTAACACAATCAACAGGCTTATTATTACTACTATTAACTTTTATATATAATATATATAATTAATAATACAACCCAATATATGAAATTTTCCTGTACACAACAAAATTTAAAACAAAGTATGCAGACCGTTACTCATGTTGCCGGTAAAAATAGTAATCTTCCTATTTTAAGTAATGTGCTTATAAAAATTAAAAATAATTTAATTCAATTTATCGCGACTGATTTAGAAATTGGTATTTGTCATAACATGAGAGGAAAAATTGAAACAGAGGGAATGTTTACAGTAAATGCTAAATTATTATCAGATTATATAGGATTACTACCTAATAAACGGGTTGATGTTACTTTAATTAATAATGAAGTTAAAATTAATTGTGAAAATTTTAATACCAAAATAAAAGGAGAAGAAGCTACTGATTATCCAGTTATTCCTCAAATTGAAAAGAAAGATTATTATAGTTTTGATTTTGAAGTATTTAAAAAAGCAATAAATAAAGTTATCTTTTCAGCGGCAACTAATGAGACACGAATGGAACTAAGTGGGGTTTATTTTGAATTTAATCAGGATAAATTAACTTTAGCCGCCACAGATAGCTATCGTTTAGCTGAAAAAAAACTAAAATACAAAAGTAAAAATTCATCAGTAGAAACAAAAAAACTAATTATTCCTACTAAAACACTATTAGAAGTTGTGAGATTATCAGCCAGTATTCAGGATGAATTATCTACAACAAAACAAGAATATGAATTAAAAATATATATTTCTGATAATCAAGTATTATTTACTTATGATGATAGTGAGTTGGTTTCTAGAATTATTGAAGGACAATACCCAGACTACCAACAAATAATTCCTCAAGCTCCAACCGAAAATAAAACAGTGATTATTGTAAATAAACAAGAAATACTACGAGCTATTAAAGCCTCCTCGCTCTTCTCTAAGACTAACATCAACGACATACACCTAGACATACCAGAAAACAAGAATAAAGTTGTTGTGAGCGCTGTGAGTGGCCAGAGCGGGGAAAGTATTATAGATGTCTCCGCCAGCACCAAGGGAAAAGACAATGGCGTTGCCTTAAATCATAAATATCTCTTAGATGGTTTACAAAATATTGACGCCGAAGAAATAATTATTGAAATTATAGACGCCAACACTCCTTGTTTAATAAAAGCGCAAGGCCAAGATGATTATTTATATATAATAATGCCGATAAAGCAGTAAGAGTTATTAGTTATTATTTGTTTAACAAAGTAAGACGGGACCTTTTTAAATTGTAAAAATTTTGTTTGACTAATAAAGAAAAATTTGTTATATTAATATCATGAAAAATATTAAAAAAGTACAACTTAATACTGAAGTTTGGAAAGAAGGTAATATGTATGTTTCGTATGTGCCTCAACTTGATATTTCTTCTTGCGGTAAAACTGCCGAAGAAGCAAAAAAAAATATTCGCGAAGCAACTGAATTATTTTTTAAAGAGATTAAACGGATGAAAACTAGTAAAAAAGTTTTTGAGGAAGCAGGTTTTTTAATTGATAAAGATAAAACGTGGAAAGCGCCGGAATTAATTTCCTTTGAAAAAATACAACTAGCTTTTTAGTGTATGCCAAAAATTGTTCCCATTAGTTATAAGCGGTTGGTAAAAATTTTTACTAAAGATAATTTTATCTATAAAAGAACCAAAGGAGATCACATGATTTTAACAAAAACAGGAGTTTCTCGACCGCTTGTTATTCCAAAATATCGAGAAGTTCCTGTTTTTGTTATAAAAAATTTACTGCGCACAGCCGGAATGAGCAGAGAGCAATATTTTGAGTTAATTAATAACGTAAGTTAAAAAAAGACCTTTAGAAAATCTGAAGGTCTTTTTAAATTTATAAAACACTTTCATCAAGGCGTTTGGATGCTTAACATTGAGAATCGAAAGGTTGGTTATTAATAAAAATAACTTTAGGCATGCTTTTTCTCTTAAGGAGCCGTTCCTTTAGCCAAGCTAAGCGTTTTTCACGAGCTGGATCTGGATCTTCTTTTTCTTTATCTTCAGGTTCTTTCTTTTTCATGTCAGCAACCTCCTTTAGGCTAGCGTTCTTTTGAAAGTATTTATTTTAAAGAGCAATATTTCCGATAACTCCTTTCTATCCGCAAACAATGCGCATAAGATGCGGAATGTTGCATATTATATGAAATGAATATAAATTTTTATTTAATGGTTACTTTAGCTTTTTGGGTTATTCTTTTACTATTGTCTGTTCCGATCGCTTCAGCGTAGATAAAATAAGTTCCGGGAGCTGGTGATTCAGACCAGAAACTACTGACTTCGTTTTTGTTGATATTGGAATTAGTAGTAATCAACTTAGGAGAGGTGTCGCGTTCTTTAAGATAATAGAAATTTACATTTTTAATTTGTTGAGGGTTGAAACTGATAATTTTTAATTCTAAAGGAAAGCTGTCATGTTGAACAACTCTGTTATTTGCTGGCGCGCTTAAACTTAGGCTTAAGGAAGAATTACGTAGACCGTCGTCCATAGAGAGCGTGAAATCTTTATTTCCCTGCCAGCAGTTATCAACCGGATCGCAGACTTTGGCGGTGAGTTTGTAATTGCCGTTGGCTAAAAAGCTGACGTCAGTATTAAGATTTAAGGCAAAGTTGTTTTTGGTTTCAATCAAATGGTCGTTGACATAATATTCAACTCGGTTTACACCGTTGGGCGCAGAAGCAGAAATCTCTACTTGTAAATTTTTTCCGTCCACTTTGATACTGTCAATGCTGGCTTGCGGGATTAATTCTGGGCGATGGATGTTGTCGCTTTCAGTAGGAATTTCATCTAATTCAATTTTATTTTTTTCAGCCCATTTTTTAATAGCGTCTTCCCAAATTTGGAATTGTTCGTCTTGGTTTTTTTCTTTTGGTTCTTGGCCACGCGGATCATCTTTGTTGACATAGTAAAGAATGCTGTGAGGTTGATTAAAAGTTTTTTCTTCTATTAATTCTGGTGGCGTGTTTTCGTTAGCTAATAGTCCGCTGGCTTTATCTATTTTTAAAGTTACTCCGCTGACTTCGCCGTCCAAAATTGCTTTGCCGGTTTTTTCTTCTTCGGGCGCGTTAAAGCTTTCTGATGGAGTGTTGCCTAATATTCGTTGCATGTATTGATTCCAAATTGGAGCAGCTACTACTCCGCCGGCCGCGCCTCGTTTCATTTCCTCATTATCATTATTTCCCACCCAGACGCCGGCTACTAAAGATGGCGTGTAGCCGATAGTCCAAGCATCTCGGTAGTCGTTAGTAGTTCCGGTTTTAGCGGCTATTGGTCGTCCGCCCAAGGTTAACCAGTTGTTCGCGCCAAAAGCGTAAGCGCGGGCTTCATTGTCAGATAAGATGTTATTTATTTTGCGGGCGATTTCGGTTGACAGTACTTTTCTTGGTCTTGGTTCTTCGTATTCTTCCAGTACTTTTCCTTTACGGTCTTCTACTTTTAAAATAGCTACTGGTGGATAATACTCCCCTTCTCGGGCAAAGACACCAAAAGCAGAAGTGTGATCTAGTAGCCTTACTTCTCCACCGCCCAAAACCAAGGATAATCCATAACGATCAGGGTCATCTAAACTTTGATAGCCAAAATCTTGCGCCAAGTCAGTAACACTTTTAACGCCAGTTAAATATAATGCTTTTACGGCTGGGATATTTAAGGATCCAGCTAATGCTTTACGGACAGTGACTGGGCCGTGCTCTGTTAAGTCGTAATTATGCGGTTCATAGCTTTCCCCTTCCCTAACCGCAAAATTTGTTATCACATCATAAAGAATAGTGTTTGGTGTGTAGCCTTTTTTAAAGAAAGCTGAATAAACCAATGGCTTAAGCGACGAACCTGGTTGGCGCAAACTTAAAGCTACATTGACTTGCCCGTCATTTTCATCATTAAAATAGTCGCGAGATCCGACCATGGTCAATATCTGCCCCGTTTTTGGATCAATAGAAACTAAAGAGGCATTTTTAGCATTGTAATTAGCTTCATTTTTTTCTCCTCGTTCTTTAATTACCTCTTCGGCGATTTTTTGTTTGTATAAATCTAACGTGGTATAGATTTTTAATCCTTCTTGTTCAATAATTTTATCCCCGTATTTTTCGCTTAAAAGCTCTCTCACATAGAAAACAAAGTGAGGAGCCGTAATATTATCAGTTGGTTCTTGAAATTCTAATTCAAAATTAAGCGCTTGGTTCATCTCGTTTTCCGTAATGTGGCCTAATTTTTGCATTTCTTTAAGAATATATTGCTGTCTGGCAATTAAAGCTTCTTTGTTATTCCCATAAGGCGAGTAAAAAGTTGGCGCTTTTGGCAAAGAGGTTAAAATTACCGCTTGCGCCAAGTTAATGTCTTTGGCTGATTCGCCAAAATACTTGCGGGCGGCCGCTTCAATGCCGTAAGCAGTAGAACCGTAAGGAATTTCATTTAAATACATCTGCAAGATTTCATCTTTAGAAAATTTGTTTTCAATGCGATAAGAGATGATAAACTCCTTGATTTTACGGGAAATCTTGCGTTCGTTAGTTAAAATTGCGTTTTTTACTAATTGTTGAGTTAAGGTAGAACCACCGCGCGCCCTCTTCCCTGTTAAGGGATCAATAATTACACCCTTAAACATGGCTAATAGATTAAAGCCATGATGTTCGTAAAAAGTTCGGTCTTCAGCCGTAATTGTTGCCCATTTTATATATTCAGGCACTTCGTCCAGTTTAATAATGGTGCGTTTTTCATTGCCATGCACTTCATAAAGTATATTTTCGCCAGTTCTATCGTAAATTTTAGTGCTTTCTGCAATTGATCTGTCTATTAATTTATTTGGATCAGGTAGATTTCGAGATAAAATAGCAATGTAAATCATGCCAACAATTACAAATGACAAAATACCGATTAATAGTAAAAATATTAAATTAGCAAGCTCTCTTCCACTAAGTCGTCCCCTTCTATGATATCGGCGACTTTTAGGGCGACCAGAACGCATTGGCGACCTACCATAAGCGCTTCGGCTGTGTTTAGATCGAGAATTTTCCACGGTGCTATAAGAAACAGGTCTTTTTTTAGGCCGGTTATTGCTTCTCCACCCTTGTGAAGATTTAGGTTTTCTAGATAATTGGGGTATGGGCATAGTGTTTAGTTAATTAGTTGCTTGGTTGATTAGTTAATTAGTTTATTCTTTATATAACCTTTTAGATAGAGCAACTAAGCAACCGATTAACTAAGTAACTGGTAATAAATATAGAAAAAAATCAATAAAAACAAGAAATGTAGGTATATTTGAATTATAACCTCTTTTATCAACATTGACAAATGCGAAAATTTTTGCTACAATTATAGTATAGAACATCACAAACCACATTTTTACAGATTTTGTTTTTTTGTAAAAGATTTACCCCAGTTAAATAAAATTATTGACAAGATGTCGTATAATTTAACGGGGCAAGTGGTCTGTATTGCTCAATTCTTCACCTAACAGCCAGTTAGGAGGGACAAGAAAAACAAAAATAAAAATACCCCATGCCAATCTAGTAATGCTTTTGGTTGTGTTTGCTTTATCCAAAAATTAGATTTGGTTTACCCGCCTTGGGAGGGCTTACCCACTAGAGGGTGGGGGATAAAAATATGAATATTTCAAAACAAAATCGTCATTATTATGAATGTGACAATTATGATAATGAAAACAAAAATTTTTCCAAGTCATGGAAAGAATTATCTAGTGACATGGAATTTGCAAAAAACAATGTTAAAAAAGAGGAAGGTCATATCGTCACTAGTTTAATAGTGGCTTTTTTAATTATTATAATCAGCGCGCAATTTCTTGGTTTTGTTAATAATGTTGTTACAGATAAGTATTTACAGGAAAAACATAAAGACAATATTGTGGTTGTTTATAGTAATATAGGGTAATAGTAAGATTAGTTAGACTGGTTATTAGTTAAGACAGCTTTAGGCTGTTTTTTTGTTACAACCCATTTTTTATTATAATTAAGATGCTGTATAATTAAAGCAAACAAATTTTTAAATACAAACAATGAGACTACCAACTAGAAAATCAGAAAGAGAAAATATTAAGCCAATGGATTTGCATATTACGCAGATTAAGTTTGACGCGCTTAAAAATAAGCTGGCAAAATTAAAAATTAGCCGTCCAAAATTAGCTAATGAAGTTAAAAGATTGGCGGAGATGGGGGATTTTTCGGAAAATGCCGCCTATCAAATTGCTAAAGGAAAATTGCGTGGTTTAAATAACAGCATGACTAAAATAGATTATTTATTAAATCACGCTAGTATTATTAAAATTCAACCAAATAAAAATATTGTTCAGATGGGGCATGTAGTTACCGTGGAAGTTAATAACAAGAAAAAAGATTTTCAAATTTTGGGATCAGCCGAGACTAATCCACTCAAAGGTATTATTTCTCAAAATTCTCCGCTTGGTTCAGCTTTGATTGGACGACGAATCGGCGATAAAGTTAAAATTAAATTAAACGACAAAGAAGTTGAATATAAAATTATTAAAATAGTGTAAAATATTGTATATATAAAAAAATGTTCGTAAATATAAGGCGGTCTAGAAAGCCGTTTTTTTAATTTAAGGCAAAGTGTTGTATAATAAAAACATACCCACAAATTTATTTATTTGTGGTGATTTAATTAGCTAAAAGAAAAAATGTACTTAGAGAAGATTGAAATTCAGGGCTTTAAATCTTTTGCCAAGAAAACTACGCTTAAATTTATTGAGAATAAAAAAAAGGAGGACAAACCCAGTGTTGGTCTTACTGTTATTGTTGGACCTAATGGCTCAGGCAAATCTAATATTGCTGACGCAGTGCGTTGGGTGTTGGGCGAACAGAGTAGTAAGTTGTTGCGTGGCAAGAAAGGTGAGGATGTTATTTTTTCTGGTTCAAGCAAAAAAGCGAGTTTAAGTTTTGCTGAAGTGTCTTTGTATTTAAATAATGAAAATTCAGCCCAAGGCAGACAGGGCAGACAGGCTCCTATAGATTATCGCGAGCTAGTTATTACACGTCGGCTTTATCGTGATGGTGAAAGCGAGTATCTAATAAACAACTCTAAAGTCAGGTTGCTAGATGTGTCCATGCTTTTAGCTAAGGCAAAATTTAGTCAACGGGCGTATTCAGTGGTGGGACAAGGAATGGTTGATAGTTTTTTAAATACTACGCCAATAGAACGTAAAGATTTTTTTGATGAAGCTACGGGAGTAAAAATGTATCAAATAAAAAAACATGACGCGATCAATAAATTAAACAACGCGCGCAACAACTTGGAGCAAGCCGAACAGCTGTTGGCGGAAATTGAACCGCGGATGCGTTCGCTTACTCGTCAGATTAAAAAATTAGAACAACGTCGGGAGGTTGAAAAAGAATTGGTTGATTTACAAAAAAATTATTACGCGCAAAAATGGCATAAGCTTAGTCATGAATTAAAAAAGATTAATAGTCAGGTAATTGAATATGAAAAAGAACAACGTCAGCAGGAAAAAGAACTGGCTAAAATTAATAATGAATTAAGTGAGCGCGAACGAAAACAATATCAAAGCGAGTCCAAAGAAAAGTTAGAAAGAGAGTTAAAAGAGTTGCGCCAAGAGCATGGCTTGGTCGCGCAGAAGCTGGCAGAAATTAGAGCGCATCAGAATATTTCTTTAGAGTTAGCTGGCAAAACAGACGTTGCTTGGCTGAGTAAAAAAGCTGACCAATTGAAAGAAGAAATTAACAAAGCAGAAAAAGAACTGTCTATAGCTGGGCAGGAAAAAATCGAAGCTAACAAAAACGTAGTTGTTATTAGGAAAGAGCAAAATATTATTGATGAAAAAATTATTAATTTGCGTCAGAAAATAATTAGTTATCGTAGTAATGATTCTGGCGATGCCAGTGGGATTTTACAGAGAGTTAAAAGACGTCTGAAAGAGTTGTTGGAATTAAATAATAAAATCGATCAGGCGTTGGACAAAGGAGATAACAAATTAATAAAAAAACAATTCGGTATTTTGCGTGAAAAAATTAATGAGCTTAAAAATATTAGTCATCAAAAAGAAGTTAAAGACGACGCTGATTTGGAAAAATTAAATAGTGATATTATAACCATGGAAGAAGAGAAAAATAGATTAACTGAAAAATATATTGAAACGCAAGGAGGCGCTAACTCAGCGCAAAATAGCCTTGATTATTTGATGACGGCTATTAAAACTAAACAAGCAGAACTTAGAAGTATTGAAGAAAAATTAGTTAAACGACAAGATGATAAGAAGAGCCCTGATAAAGAGTTGGTTGGTCAAGAAAAAGAATTGCAAGTAGATTTAGAACAACTTGATCATAAGGTAGACAAGGCTGAAAATCAATTAAAGGAAATTAATAATCAAGAAAGACAACAGCGCGATGAAATTATTAGTTTACAGAAAAAGG
>Ga0180007_10005052_pt1 | contig 13616 bp, 11 predicted proteins | sample MM_PC_MetaG_FD_121122 | JGI IMG/M metagenome (GOLD analysis project Ga0180007, IMG submission 121122) | Groundwater microbial communities from the Aspo Hard Rock Laboratory (HRL) deep subsurface site, Sweden - MM_PC_MetaG | ecosystem: Environmental > Aquatic > Deep subsurface > Groundwater... | reverse complement strand
TTAAAATTCATTGTTGGGTCGGCCCCACCCCTGGCCGATACCTCAATAATTTTTACTAATTTTGTAAATAAAGCTCCACGCCTGGCATCTGCCACACCCTTCTTATGTTTAATTGTCGACCACTTGGAATGTCCCGACATCTCTAAAAGTCCTTTCTAGGATTAGTATATCAGAAGACAGTAGCGATTATAATACTTTTGGCTAAAAGTAAGTTTTTGTTATCCAATGCTCTGTTTTATACTAATAAGGTTATGACAAATTTATTAAAACAATTAAACCCAGAGCAGATTAAGGCGGTGCAGGCCACAGAAGGGCCAGTGTTGATATTGGCAGGGGCAGGGAGCGGCAAAACTAAAACCCTCACATCCCGAGTAGCTTATTTGGTGCAAACCAAAAAAGCTACTCCCAGCGAGATTCTGGCCGTCACTTTTACTAACAAAGCGGCTGGGGAGATGAAGCAGAGGATTATGCACCTGTTGAAACTAAAATCTGACCGAGCTTTTTATATTAGTACTTTCCATTCGCTGTGTTCCCGGATTTTGCGGAGAGAATTACAACAAGGTATCATTTTGACTAATCCTCCTGAAGACTCATCTGGAAAATATACTCCCACCCCACCTAACCTCCCCTCGGGCAGGGGAGGAATTCGGAGTAATTTTACTATTTTAGATACTAATGATCAGATCACGGCCATCAAGCAAGTTATGCGCGAACTAGATATTGATATACAGCAATACGCGCCTATGGCAATTTTAAGCTTTATCTCTTCGGCCAAAAACGAGCTGATCGAAGCAGATAGTTACGGCGAGATGGCATATGGTCACTTTCAAAAAATTGTAGCTAAAATTTATCCGCGTTACCAAGAGATTCTGCGCAACAATAACAGTCTCGATTTTGATGATTTGCTAATGCTAACAGTCAAACTATTTAAAAACAATAAAGATGTCTTAAAAAAATACCAAAACAAATTTAAATATGTCATGGTCGACGAATACCAAGATACTAACGCCGCTCAATACCAGTTAATTAAGATGTTAGTAGTTAAACATAAGAACATTTTTGTGGTGGGCGACGACTGGCAATCGATTTACAGTTGGCGTGGGGCTAATTATCGCAATATTTTGAACTTTCATAAAGATTATCCCAAAGCTAAAACTATTAAATTGGAAGAAAATTATCGTTCGACACAAAACATTCTCAACGCTTCTGCCGCCATTATTGCTAATAATAAAAATCGGAGTGACAAAACCTTATGGACTAGTCGGGGGGAGGGAGAGAAAATAATTATCAAACAAACTTTTAACGAACAGCAAGAAGGAGAATGGGTGATCCATGAGATCTTGCGCCAGCGCAGTCTTAACCCCAGAGCAGAATTTAATGATTTCGTCATATTGTATCGTACTAATGCTCAATCCCGCGTTTTGGAAGAAGCTTTTTTACAACATAATTTGCCTTATCGAATTATTGGCGGAACTAGATTCTATGATCGAAAAGAGATCAAAGATGTGTTGTCCTTTCTGCGCATCATCGCCAACCCGGATGACGACATCAGCCTCAAAAGAATCATCAATTTGCCCCCTCGCGGGGTAGGTGAGAAGACTTGGGATGAATTAGTTAAACATGCTATCAACCAAAATTTACCCACAAGTGAAATTTTATTAGACGCGCCGGTCGGTTTTAAGGCAAAAACAGAATTAACCAAGCTAGGTGGCATTATTGTCAATGCTAGAAACAATAAAATGAACTTGGGTAAATTATTTGATTTGTTAATTGATAAAACTGGCTACTTAAAATGGTTGGACGACAAAACTATCGAAGGTGAAACTCGCATAGAAAATGTCAAAGAGCTAAAAAGTGTTATCGAAAAATATAATATCTTGGATATTGAAATCGCCTTACCCACATTTCTAGAAGAAGTCAGCTTAATCCAAGACATTGACCAATACGACAATAACGAAAACGCCGTTAGTTTAATGACATTACATTCCGCTAAGGGTCTGGAATTTGATTATGTCTTTATAGTGGGAGCGGAAGAAAATCTTTTCCCTCATTCGCGCAGTACCTTAGATGATAATGAATTAGAAGAAGAGCGCCGACTTTGTTATGTAGGGATGACCAGGGCAAAACAACAACTTTATCTCACCCACACTATTCAACGGACTATCTTTGGTTCAACTTCTACCAGTCTGCCTTCCCGCTTTATTGATGACATCCCCGAAGAGCTAATTAACAGCGACACAGAAGATACTAAAACCGAAAAAATACCTGAATTAAAGGTGAAGGTGGGTGACTGGGCAGAACACAAGCATTTTGGAGTCGGGAAAGTATTGGCCATTGATAGCGTAGAAGTAGTGATCGCCTTTAGTCAATTTGGCATTAAGCGTTTAGCCCGAAAATTAGCTCCTTTAAAGAAACTATCTATTACTGACGATTAACTTTGCAGTGCGGTATAATAACAAGTGATTTAATCTGTCTCAAACTAAGGAGGTAGTTTGGTAGTTGCAAAGGAGCTTCACTCGGCTTCGCCGTTAAGCGTTAAATCTCTGCCTAAAATAGCCGCTTTTGGTATGCTAATCGGTTTGATCTACTTAATGGGGATATTACAGGCCCACTCTCTAACTGAAAAGAATATTTTTGTTACCATTAACGGCTTATCAGAAACTTATCCCACCACTAGCAGAACTGTGGGAAAGTTTTTAGCAGAAATTGGCATCCCCGCTAACCAAATTATGTCCGTAGCTCCACCTCTTAGTGTAGCTTTAAGTGTTGAGAGTATTGTTATTGTAGAAACTAAACCAAAATTGCGAGATGCAATTGTGGCGGCCAATTTTACTTCTACAGTTAAAGCTGTAGCAGATGCGGAAGCAAAAGCAGAGGCAGAAGTCAAAGCGGCCGCCGAAGCCAAATCAGCGGAAGCCGAAGCTCTAAAGCCAGCTATCCCGAAATCACCAACCTATGTTGGAGTAGCCAGTTGGTATAAATTCGGCAATGGTATGAACGCGGCTAGCACTCAATTCCCTCGAGGCACAAAGTTGCGAGTTACTAACGAGGATAATGGCAAAACCATAGATGTAGTTATTAATGATTATGGACCAGAAGATTGGACAGGAGTAATGCTGGATTTAAATAAAGTTGCTTTCGCTAAACTTGCCCCCATCGGATTAGGAAAAATCAATATTAAATATTTTAAAATCTAACAACAATTGGATCCCGTTAGAAGCACACTTTTTATAAAAAATAACCCTATATAATGTAGTGATTAAGTTATTATCAACCATATTATTAAACGTCGGGGACCAAGTGGTTTCCTGTTTCTAACTGGATGGATCTTACTGATATAGGTACAGTTAGACGCATTCTGCAAGAATATCAAACTATTGCCCAAAAGCGCTTGGGGCAACATTTTTTGGTTAGTTCTGATGTGTTAGACAACATCATCACGGCCGCCAAGTTAACCCCCAAAGACAAAGTATTAGAAATCGGACCGGGTTTTGGCACACTAACTCGTGCTTTAGCTCAAAAAGCTTACCGAGTAGTGGCGGTAGAAAAAGATACTGCCATGATTAAGGCCTGTAGAGGGATTAATGCCGATCTGACTAATATCCAAATCATCGAGGGAAACGCTTTGGCGCTGTCGAAACAATTTTTTCAACAATACTTTCCTAAAACAAATTATAAATTAGTCGCCAATTTACCCTATTACCTGACTTCAGCGATTATTAGATTTTTCTTAAATGGATCTCATCGCCCTGATATGATGGTATTAATGGTCCAAAAAGAAGTGGCCGAGCGGATTGTGGCTACCCCACCAGATGCAAATTTACTTAGTGTAGCAGTCCAGTTCTATGGAGCACCAGAAATCGTAACTATTGTGCCAAAACAAAATTTCTGGCCAATGCCAAAAGTTGATTCTGCTGTCATTCGCATCACCCCCTATAAGAAACCCCACGCCAATATCGAAGATAATAAATTCTTCCGCTTAGTTAAGGCTGGGTTTGGAGAAAGGCGCAAACAAATCCATAATTCACTAGCTGGAGGATTGCACTTAGCCCCATCTATAATAGAAAAAGTATTAGCCAAGAGTGGAATCGAGCCAACTCGACGCGCCCAAACTCTTAATTTGAAAGAATGGATTAAATTGTATAAAAATATCGAGAAATTATAAATAAAACAGGGAGAAATTTATGTCATTAATCAAACCTCGTGAACAAAAAGAACGGCATCAGCCCAAAAATATTAACATTCTCCATCAAAAACAGCTTGGTTTGCAAGATAAAATTGCTGTAACTCTAACTACAGCTGTAGGCACTATGTATGCTGTTTACTTCTTTACCATTCTAATGGCAGGTTGGATGCTCTGGCAGACCCAGTTTACAGAGAAACCATTTGATCCTTATCCATTCGCCTTCTTACTCTTTCTGGGTAATATCGTACAACTTCTACTGATGCCTTTAATTATGGTAGGTCAAAATATTCAGGGCCGACATGCCGAAATTAGAGCAGAAGAAGAATTTAAAACTACTGAATCAATCTATAAGGACATCGAACATATCCTGGCTCACTTAGATGAACAAGATAAGGAAGTCATTAAACAAACCAAGTTGCTCGAGGAATTAATTTCTAAAAACCGCTAATTACCTACTTTAATGGGAAAATTATATGTAGTAGCTACTCCGATAGGGAATTTGGCTGATATCACTATGCGTGCATTAGATATTCTGCGTGAAGTTGATTTAATTGCCGCCGAAGACACCCGCGTAACTAGCAAATTACTACATCATTACCAAATTACTACACCCACTACCAGTTACCACCAACACACCAAACACAAAAAAACCGATAATCTGATTGATGCGTTGCTGAACGGGAAAAATATTGCCTTAGTAACAGATGCTGGTACACCCGGTATTCAGGATCCGGCTCATACTCTGGTCGCATCGGCCCGAATAGCTGGTATAGAAGTAATCGCTATCCCTGGAGCATCAGCCATTACTTCGGCCGTTAGCATCAGTGGCATTTCTGGCGATCAATTTATCTTTTTAGGCTTTCTGCCCAAAAAGAAAGGGCGAGAAACTTTGTTTAAAAATATGACCAACTGGGATCTGCCCATCATAATTTATGAATCACCTCAAAGAGTAGGAAAAACTTTATTAGACATCGAGAAACTTTTGGGAGATAGAGACATAATAATCTTCCGCGAACTCACTAAAAAGTTTGAGGAAGTGATAACAGGGGATTTATCGACAGTAATCCGCCAGTTAAAAACCAAACTACCCAAAGGCGAGTTTGTTATAATGATATTACCCGCTTCAAAGCGAGGCAAACCCCATAAGAAAAAATATGACCGAGAAAAAAACTGCTAAAAAATCTGCTGGAATGACTAAATTAAAGTCGTTGATCCCCAAAAAGAATAATAATTATATTATTCTTTTGCCAGATGAATTAGACGAAGGAGTGCATTGGCTGTTTTGGGTGTTAATTTTATTAATCGTGATATTTGCCATTAGCGTGGTAACAATCAAGTTTACTGATTTATCTAACACCATCTCGCTATTGTTCTAAAAAATAAACTTACACAAGCAAAACCCCTACTCTTCAGTAGGGGATATTTTTTTGACTTTCACAAGATAACAGTGTTTAGCTGATGGCATATCGGCGACATTCTTTGCACCCTGCTCATTGAACCCCCACGATAATACATGGGTTGATGAGAAGGGGTCGAAGATCATGTAAGCATTATGCCCTACACCACAAGCTCCGTGTATGCCATCGCTACCATGCCAGACTATACCCAGCTTCTTGAGGGCAGCTTCTACGGCTGTTCGCTCATCAGGAGCGAGTACATCGGCATCTTGGGTAAAAACCGGATCACGGTCATCAAACGGGTTGTACAGCGCAACCCTTACATGATATTCCTGGATATCTCCAGAAGGGATTTGCCACCTTCCTCCATCAGGGGATGGGGGTGGTACTTCTTGCGGGCTACACCACCGAGGAGGATGCAATGGGAAGGTCCTTGGGCTTACTTCTTCTTCATCATTGAAGTAGCAACCTTTGTCGTGGTTGTCGCAATGATGCCCTTGCCCACACCCAGCGCAATCACATCCACAAACAAACATTTTTGTAGTGGGCACAAAAGATCACCTCTTTCTTCCTTGTGATTTTAATAAATAAAGGTACAGAATAATCTGATCCTACCATCTTTACTCCTGTATGTCAAGAATATTATTGACTGGAAGCTGTTTTTTTGATATAATAATAGAATAGACAAACATCAAAAATAAAAATGAAGATTCTGCAAATTATAGGTATATCATTGATTTCCTTCAGTTTAATCGCTGGTGGGTTGATTTTCTTTGCCAAAACTACCGAAGCAGATGAGTTTGTCCTGCCTTATGCTTATGAAATTACTGAACAAAGTGCATCGGTTAAGCTGTCACCAGAGCAACCCGGTTTATTAGTAGTATCCGTGCTTAATACTGGGTCAATCGCCTGGCCAATCCAAGATTTAAGTTTGCACAGTATTCATTTTAATGGTACTGACAAAAGATCTAGTTTATTCGCTACATCCACTTGGGGAGAAAATGGCACCCAAGTATTGACCCACCCCACTAATACCAAAACAGAGATTCGCCCCCGCGAAATCTTTACTTTTTATATCCCTATCCAAGCTCCGCTTAAACCTGCTTTGTACCAAGAAAATTTTCATGTTTATATTGGGAAAGATATCGTCGCTGGTGAAGATATTAAATGGCTATTTCAAGTAGGTAATACAATTGAACAGCAATCTGCCACTAGTGATAAAGAAATTAAAATTTGGTTAGATACTCAGCAATTGTGGGCGGTTGAAAATGGCATAGTGTTGATGGCTGTGCCTATCTCTACTGGAAAAAAAGGTTACAATACACCAAAAGGTAGCTATAAAATTCTTAACCACATAGAAACAGCATATTCCAGCCCATATAGATTGTGGATGGATAATTGGATGGCGATCTCTAGTACCAAATATGGTTTTGTTGGATACGGCTTGCATGCTTTGCCTTATTGGGAAGTAGCACAAGGCAACCGAGTTGAAGGAGAGATTAAAGATGGTCGGCTTTATACAGAAGGGAAATTATACGAAGATTATGAACATTTAGGTAAACCAATGTCGCATGGTTGCATCCGCCTTGGCATTGAAACCTCTCAAATCCTGTATAATTGGGCCCCCAATGGCACACCTGTCACCATCGCCTAAAATTAGACTGCCGCGCGGATCATTTTTTCGAGCTTGTCGGCGGTTTTTTTATCCGATTTAAGAAATTCTTTAACGGCTTCCTTGCCTTGCCCGATTTTAGCACCCTCAAATTCATACCACGACCCGGCTTTGATGATAATATCTTTACTCACGGCCAAATCAATAATTTCACCCTCTCGAGAAATACCGTGGTTAAACATTAAATCAAACTCGGCCTGGCGGAATGGGGGAGCGATCTTGTTTTTGACCACTTTAACCCGAACTCGATTACCCACTACTACATCGCCAACTTTAATTGATTCGATTCTACGGATATCTAGGCGCACTGAAGAATAGTATTTTAATGCATTCCCGCCAGTAGTAGTTTCTGGGTTACCAAACATAATTCCAATCTTCATCCGTAATTGGTTGATAAACACTACTGATGTGCGTGATCGGCTAACCACGGCCGTGATTTTGCGCAAAGCTTGGCTCATTAAACGAGCTTGCAAACCCATATGGGAATCGCCCATATCGCCCTCAATTTCTGCTCTGGGAACCAACGCCGCTACTGAATCAATTACCACAATCCCGACAGCATTGGATCGGATTAAAGATTCGACAATATCTAAAGCTTGTTCACCAGTATCAGGCTGGGAAATAAGTAAGTTCTTAGTGTCCACCCCAATGCGCCGAGCGTATTCCGGATCAAGTGCATGCTCTGCATCCACAAACGCGGCTGTTTCACCCCGTCTTTGCGCTTCTGCTACAAAGTGCAAAGCTAGTGTGGTTTTGCCAGAAGATTCTGGTCCAAATATTTCGATCACTCGGCCTTTGGGAATACCGCCGGCACCCAAAGCCAGATCGAGAGTTAACGATCCTGTTGGGATAACCTCTACCTCAACATGTTTGGCATCACCCAGGCGCATTACCGTCCCTTTGCCATATTTTTTTTCTATTTGTTCGATAGTATCCGTAAGATTATCAGCAGACTTAGCAACAACTTTGGCACTATGCATAATTTAAAAAATTAAATGATTAAATTACCGGTAATTAATAAATTGAAGAGGGATTTTTACTGCTTCTGACTGACGCAAAAGATCCATAACTGTCTGCAAATCATCTTTGCTTTTAGAACTAACGCGCAAAGTATCGCCCTGGATACTTGATTTTATTTTAGGCAGAGCATCTCGAATACTTTTATTAATCAACTTGGCGCTATCTTGTGAAATACCTTGCACCATAGGGATATTTGCCCTAACACTACCGCCACTAGCTGGTTCTGTTTTCATCTCACCTAATATGCGCAAATCAATTTCGCGCCGTAATAATTTTGATTTAAGAATATCTATCACAGCAATTAATTTAAACCCACTTGGAACTAAAATAATTAGATTGTCTTTCTCTAAATTAATCTCAATTTTGAGACCTTTAAAATCAAACCTAGTAGCAATTTCTCGTTTAGTTTGGTCTAAAGCATTTGCCAGCTCTTGCTGGTCAATTTCAGATACGATATCGAAAGAAAATTCACTCGCCATATTTTTTGTTGTCATTCTGAGAGAAGCACAGCGAAGTCGAAGAATCTACTAGCACAAACTTCGAGATCCCTCCACTTCGGTCGGGATGACAAATTTAAACAATATTGTTAATAATCTTCGCCTTCTTTTGGCTCTTCTTCTATCTCACCACCACTAACTACTTCATCAGTTAATTCGGTCCGGGACATTAAAATATCTCTTGCCTTAGCGCCTTCGCCGGGGCCAACCACACCTTTCATTTCTAATAAATCGAGTAAGCGCGCCGCTCTAGCGTAACCAATTCTAAATCTCCGTTGTAAATATGAGGCCGAGGCTTTGCCGGTACGCACCACTAAATCAACCGCTTCGCTCAACAAAGGATCACCCTCGGATTCAATCTCGGATTGCTTAGATTCTTTAGTCTCGGCGATCAATTCATTAACATAAACTGGGCTACCTTGTTGTTTAATAAAATCTGTCACTGCTTTGATTTCCTTGTCTCCCACATACACACCCTGAATACGACGGGGTCTAGAAGCATCTGACGGTTGGAAAAGCATATCTCCATTCCCTAATAATTTATCGGCGCCAACCGTATCTAAAATTGTGCGAGAATCAGTCCCCGAAGTAACAGCGAAAGCCATCCGAGAAGGGAAATTGGCTTTAATTAGCCCAGTAATAACATCTACTGACGGGCGCTGGGTGGCCAAAACTAAATGAATGCCTACAGCACGAGACATTTGCGCTAGCCGACAAATATAAGCTTCGACTTCGCGAGCGGATACTGCCATCAAATCGGCTAACTCATCGATAACCAGCACAATATAAGGTATTTTTGAATCTGGATTTTCGCGATTAAACGCCTCAATAAATCTGACTTTATGATCTGCAAATATCTTATACCGTCGTTCCATTTCTAAAGTCAGCCACTTTAATGCCCCGATAGTTTTATGTGGATCAACAATCACCGGTGCTAGTAGATGCGGTAAGTCGTTATAAGCAGTAAATTCAACTCGTTTCGGGTCAACTAATACTAACCGCAAATCGGCCGGAGAATTTTGATAAATTAAACTGACTAATAAACAATTCAAATACACACTTTTGCCCATACCAGTTGCCCCAGCAATCAGTAAATGAGGCATCCGCACTAAATCAGCCACTACTGGTGCTCCAGACACATCCCGACCTAGTGGCATCCGCAAATTAGACCGCACTCCTCGGAAAGCTTCGGATTCGATCAGTTCGCGCAATCGCACAATTGATGACTTGCGATTGGGCACCTCCACCCCAACTAACGACCGGCCGGGGATAGGAGCTTCGATTCTAATTGGATGAGCCGCTAGAGCAAGAGATAAATCATTAGATAAATTACTAATCCGAGATAATTTAACCCCGGCAGCTGGTTTAAGTGTATATTGGGTAACTGTTGGACCAACATTAACTTCCGACATTTCCACTTGAATGCCAAAATCCTCTAAAGTTTCATGGATAATGCTGACATTCTGCCGAATATTCCCGCTATCAACTTTAGTAACTACATCGCTTAACAAATCAATCGGAGGAGGGTTAAAATCGCCAGACGGAGTTGTGAGCGGGATAAACTCTGGTTGTTTATCGGAATCAATTTTTTTGCGGACAAAGCCTTTTTGCACTTCTAAATTATCTATGGATTCAGATTTGGCATCGTCATCGTCATTTTCTGTGCTTCTTTGAAATCGACCCCTAATTTTATTAGTGGTATGCACTACTACCTTGGGAGAGTGGGGTAAAGCAGGGATATTTAGCCGTGCCTTGTAATACAATTCACGTAACGGTTGTCCAAATACAAATAGTAAAGAAATGACTAGTGCCATTGCCAAAATTAACAAAGATGCCCAAAAATCAACTAATTGCACCAGCCCTAGGGCGACTGCCCAACCTACATAACCGCCACCGGTTCCACTTTGTGCCACATACAACCCATTCCCCGGCGCCACAAATAAATGACTTAAAGCAGACAACGAAACCACTAACAAAATCAAACCTACGGTGTTGGCGGCATTAAATTTATATTTAACTGGGTAGAATAGCGCTACCCCAGCCCCAGCTAAAACTAAAGGTAAAATAAAACTAGTCCAACCTAAACCTAGTCTAAGTGCGGCAAAAAAAACCACCCCGATATTGCCAGCCGACCCCAAAATGGCTAAAAGAGTAAACGCTCCCAGCCCCATCAGTAAAACAGCTATTACCTCTCTGACAATATGTGGCTCAAGTTCAATATCTAAATTTAAGCCTTCTGCCCATTTGGAAGTTTGGTAAGAGCGATAACGATATGGTTTTTTTCTTTTTTTAGTTCTAGCCATACAAAAAACGCCTAGGTAACAGGTTAATTATACCATAGGGGATTTTATATCCGTAAATGTGGAAGAGTGCGCTTCTGGATTGACAAAATTTTACATCTATGATATAATAAAATAATATCATTAAACAGTGGTTATAAGTATGACAGAGCCAGGAACAGGACAACCAGACAACCAAGGAGCCAGAAGGGAAAGAACTGGCCCAGAAATTATCATGGATGCAATGGCGATGGGTGATATTGAAGATGCAAGCCAAAACCCGGAAAGTGTGGAGAGCGCAGAGCAGAGCACAAAAACACCGGAAGAAATAGAAGCATTAAATGCTATTACTCATCGTAGTATAGTTGACCGCATGTCACCATTGTTTTGGCGTGACTGGCAAAAAAGAAAGGCATCCCAAGAAATTAGTGGCATTGAATCCCGTATTAAACAATTGCACAAGGAGTTAGAGTTCACGAGAATTGGAATTAATGCAGACACAAGAATTAATGATAAAAAAATACTTGCAGCATCAAGAGATGTGGCAAACTTAACAATTGATGTGGAGATATTTGAAGAAAATCTCGACAGTAACGAATTAACCGACCAAGCAAAGCTTTTCGCTGTTAGCCATCTACAACTATTACGATCACAACTTGAAAATGCTGATGCCAACCTAAAAAATGCCTGGAGCACAGCTACAAGGCATAGTAAAAAAACTATGTATAATGAAACAGGAGAAGTAGTTGAAGTGCGAAAAGCAGATTGGGCAAATTTTGAATATAATCAACAAATCCTTGATCTTAAGCTAGAAAAAGCTAAATTAGAAATAAAGCTTTTCTGGTTAGGTCGAAAAAAATGGCCTTTAGATCTTAGCTTTAGACATGATAAAAACATCCTACTAAGATTAGGTAGTTTACTCATGAAAAAAAAGATAGCAGAGTATGATTTACAAAAGCATAATGAAACCAATCCTGGTGGGTCGCAAAACAGAACACCTGCACCAAGTGTAACGAGAAGGTCCCAACCACCAAAAACCAGAGCACCACAACCGCCATCATCTCCAGATGGCGACATCCCATCATTTCTTCAGCAAGACCTGGATTCTGATGGTATTCCACTAACCTTCTCCACCCAAGACGATGAAGAAAAAAATAGTTTTGATATTGATGATATAACTTTAGATGGATCGCCCTCTGGATTGGATAGAGAGTCTGTTATAGAAACCGGCAAAGAAAATATTACTCTAGAATCTCTACCTCCTCTTATAGGCCAGCAGATGTGGGTTCTACGCAGCTCTGGTGAATGGGATGATAAATGGACTGTGAGTGGCTATTACCCTCCAGACTCAAAAGGGGAAACTTATGTTAACATGACCAGCGTTGATCCAACAAACGGTGATTATTTGATAAAAAAAATTCTCTTGGAAGAGCTATTAGCTTGGCAAACAGCAGAACATGGAGAAAAAACCCAAACGGGGGCTGAAGTTGAAAGAAATAAACAAATTGCCGAAGCCATCAAAACACTTGAAACTATCCTTAGCAAAAAGTGGGTAAAAGATACTATCGCAATTGACGAGGGAATCCGAGCACTAGAAAAAGGACAACCAGTCAACCCAACCGACAAACTCGACTACTTGATGTCTCAATTTAAAGAAGCTACCGGAGAAGAATGGAACAAAGATTTTGATATTGTCGCTTTTGCCAAACGCAAAAAAGAGGCGCTGGACCAAGTTGAAAAAAACAAGGGAGAACCTAGGTTAAGAGAGACCCCCGAGCCTACAGCAACATCGCTTGGTCGAACAGAAGAGCCCATTCGTGTTGAGCAACCCTCTTTATCGGCTGTGCAGGAGAAAATGGACGCTAACCCTGGTATGACTCGCGAAGAAGCAACGCGATTGCTGATTGGTGAAGCTCTAAAGAAAAAGGAGACAGAAATAATCCCCGAGGATTTCAAAGTCGGTCAGGAAGTCCGCACCCCTTATGAAAAAGATTGGTTAATGTGGACTATCCAAAGTATTAGCCAAGATAAAAAAATTATTACTCTTACTCGCAATACATCTGATGGCACACCTAAGCAATCTAGTGTAGATAGCAAGTGGTTGCGTAAATCACAAATAAAGTATACCGACCAACAGAAGAAAACCGCGAATATTACTAGCACTGAGAGTAGCCAAGAAGCGGATATTAATCCGACCCCAGCAAACAAACAAGAATCGCTACCACCACCAACGATAAAAGAGACAGAAATAGCTCCTAAATCTTTCCGAGTCGGTCAAGAAGTAAAATCAGAAACAACTCCAGAAAGATTCCAAGACGGTGATGAAGTTTATCTTGCGACAGACGAAGAGGGGAATGAAAGGATATGGATAATCAAGTGGTTTAGCAACGATAACAAAACTGCTTACCTGCACCTCAAAAACCCAGATGGTAAAACAGGTATGATTAATAAACCGGTTGCTGATTTACACCTAGTACTCAAAGAATCTACTGAGCCAGATGATATACCACTTGCACCGCCAGAACCTGACGAGTCAACCACCATAACGCCCACTGAGGGGATAGA
>Ga0180007_10005050_pt1 | contig 13617 bp, 8 predicted proteins | sample MM_PC_MetaG_FD_121122 | JGI IMG/M metagenome (GOLD analysis project Ga0180007, IMG submission 121122) | Groundwater microbial communities from the Aspo Hard Rock Laboratory (HRL) deep subsurface site, Sweden - MM_PC_MetaG | ecosystem: Environmental > Aquatic > Deep subsurface > Groundwater... | reverse complement strand
TGCAATAAATCGTTTGTTTGGCAAAGTAAATTAAATAAAATATCTAACGAAAAACACTGGTTTTATCTTTGGGTTAAAGAAGCTTTTTCCCTTAGACAATTAAGTTATATTTCCGGGCATAGCCCGGCTAAATTAAAACGTATAAAAAATTATTGGCTTAAAAAATCACCACCAGAATATTCGTCATATTCGCGGTGTAAACACATAATTATTGATGGTACCTATTTCCATAAAACCGGCTGCATTATTTGTTTAATGGATGTTACATCACAGGATATTATTTCAACCATTTATGTCAACAAAGAGAACTACAAAAATGTATTTCCCTGGCTTAAAAGACTAAAAGCAAAAGGATTAAAGCCAACCCACATAGTTGTTGATGGAGAAAGATCAGTTATGCGCGCAATAAAAGACACATGGCCAAAGATAACCATACAACGTTGCTTGTATCACATACAGCATGAGGGCATGCGCTGGTTACGTACATATCCAAGAACTGACGCAGGCAGAGAATTGCGCCACCTTTTAGGAACATTATGCACAATTAGGACTGTCAAAGAACGGAATCAATTTATCGGTACTTTTAATCTCTGGCTAACAACACATAGAGAGTTCATGAAAACATTGCCATTATCGAATATCGCTTTATCTGATTACGGTAGACACCGAGGATTAACTGAATTAAATAAACGCCAATATCTTAACTGGTATTGCTTTTTAAATAACAAAAATATAAAAACTAAACATTGTGGATAGTGACACTTTGTGGACATCCTTTCAGGATGACCACAAAGCTTGGATAACTAAAAATCAGTTATCCACACTCCCCACAATACTACGACTACTAGTTATCAATTTAGGGCATAAAAAACAACATTCTGTGACCTTTATGCCCATTGCGAGCGCAGCGAAGCAATCTCGTCCTTCATCCTTCGTCCCTCGTCTCTCATCCTTCGTTCATCCCTGACACTTTGACACTCTGACACTTTTTTCTCTTCTCCCCTATAAGAGAAACGACCCCTGCGAATACTCACAGGGGTCGTTTCTCTTGTAACGCATTCGTTGATATCTATCTCTTAGAAATCATACTTTACCGTTACGGCTCCGGAATGCGCGCTGAAATCCTCTTTCAGTTCCAGATCGTAATTGAGTATCAGACTGATATTCTTCTGCGTGAGAAGGGTAAGCTGAGCTCCCACATCGAAACTATGCTGCGCGGGATCCGCTCCATTGGTCTCGAAAGACGCGCCGCCGCCCGTGAACTTTGATGTCGTCTGGGCTTTATCCCCGATAAAATCATAGTACCACGAGGAATGTATCTCCGGTATTATGGTCATACTTTTCTCTTTTATCGGATACGCGATCTTAAGTCCGAGCCCTGATTCCAGGACGTCATAATCCTGGTCGGAGATCTTCAGATTAAGAGATCCGGCCCCTGTTTCCGTATAATCCCCTATGTGAAGACGCGTGTACTGCAGAGACGCTATAGGTGTTATCTCAAAACCTTCTTCCTCGAAAGTATAACCGCCACCCACATACCCGGAATACTGCTGTCCGTCATAATCCGATTTAGCCGTCCTTGATGTATCTCCCAGATCGATCTTGCGCGACCCTTCGTAACCATTCCAAGCGAAAGCGAATACTGTGTCTATGTAGTAAGGACCGCCGTCAAAACTTCCGTATAAAGTCCCCTGATAACTGTCTATATCGGTATTGTTAAGTGTCGCTTTTTTAGGATCGACTTCGGTATACGCGTATCCTCCGCTTATCCCGAGCGTCACGTTCTCTGCCGCAAGCACATCGAACCCGAGAGTTGTTCCGTAAGTATAGGATTCATATCCCTGTATACCGCTTCGCGTGCCTTGATCGGAGAAATTACCGAATCCTTTTATCCATATATCTTTCTCCTCAAATCCTTCTATCCCGTCTCCGGTAGAAACGCCTGTATTCCCTGAACGCGCGCTTGAAAGATGCGCGGTTACTGTCCCAAGAGACTGGTTCAGCGCTTCAAGGCTGCCGTCCATGGCCCCGGCGCTTATATCCGGTGACACGGTATCCATAGCTGTTTCAATCTCTGACGCGGACAGAACATCTATTATGTTAAGAACATCCAGCATATCGCCGGTCGGATTGTCAGCAAGGTTAGTTTCTAGGGCAGACCCCGCGGCGGAAGCGTTCCCGCCTGAAGCAAGATCTTCGTAAGTGGTTCCGGAACGGGATGCGGTAAGGACTATGTTGTTACCTACAGATGTAGACGTAAATGAGAGTACCGCACTGTTATCGGTAACTGTCTGTCCTCCGGTTTCTACACCATTAGATTTTATTATTGAATAAGTAGAGCCATCAGCAACAGCACCTGTTACATTAACATCTACTGCAAGTCCTGCAACAAGAGTAGATCCTGCAGCAGTTGCATCAACAGATCCAGATGCTGTAGAACTGGAAACATCAAGGGCAAGTTGGCTGGTGTTAACCACAGTGTACACACCGGTTGAAGTGTACGTATAGCCATTGACGTCGAGTTTTCCGGTAGTAGTATGAGTTGTAGCTCCGCCATTCGCGACACTCTTCGTTAAGTTCAAAGTAGTACCAGTACCAATAGTGGTAAGAGCAGCTGATGCTAGGTCCCCACCTAGATTTATAGTTCCCGTAGTAAGTGTAGTAACACCGGTGTAGGTATTATCTGCAGATAAGGTAAGAGTTCCCGCTCCGGTTTTAACAAGAGAACCTCCACCACTGATGATGCCGGATATAGTTGTATCAAATCCGCCTGTAACGGTTAGAGCGGTAGCCGCAGCATGAGTTACAGTGCCTCCAAAAACCAATCCACCAACATTAGCATTAAACGTTTCAGCGCCGACTAATGTCAAATTAAGGTTCATCGTTTGCGTGTTGGCACTCGAGTTGAGTACGGATGACCCAGCAGAGAGACTAAGGTCATTGCCGGTAATAGTCATAGAGGGTGCAGTGACAAGGTATTCTATCCCCGTTAATATGTATGGACCAGCAGGAACATCGTTATTGGTTGGGTTTGTACCATCGGCGTTTATTGAGATATCATCAACATTACTCGTAGGGACAGCACCACCAACCCAGTTAGTAGCGTCGTTCCAGTCTGCGTCTGTACTACCATCCCACACTACCGTAGCACCAAACGCCATTTGCGGCGTAAGCACCATCGCCAGCGCCAGGCAAATACCCAGCATTTTGAATAGATTCTTCCTCATAGTCCGATCCTCCCTTTTTTAACCCGCTTTTTAAGACTTAGGCAACTGAACTTCCTAACAAAACTGACTATTTGTATATGTTTCACATTGATAATATCCCACCCGTATATAATAGTCAAGGAATAAAGAGCTTTTTTGGAAACCTATTACCGCGATTTAAGAGCATAGGGCAAATAAAGTAACCAGTTGCCTGTTACCAGTTACCAGATGAAATAGCGCGCCATTTCTGGTTACCGGTTTCTGGTTACAGGTAACTATTTTATTTCGCCTGCCCCCGCGCTTAGATTTCGAAGAAGATCTACGGGGATCCTTCGTCCCTCTGACTTCTGGCTTTGTTTTACCTATCTAATTAAAAGGGCGGACACACAGGTCCGCCCCTACGACCTTTAAACTTTTTAACTGCTCTCCCATACCCCATCCTGCCCTTGAACCTTTCCGCAAGATATTTATCAAGATCTTCCAGTTTCGTAAAAACCTTTCCGTGCTCAAAATCCCCGGTCATGAATTCACAGGTCGATACGCTATGTTCGCGGCATATGTCCGGACGCGTACTATATATTCTGCAGCCGTTCTCTTTGGTATGATACCTGCATTCATTCCGGACTTCCAAATACCACTTCCGTTTATCGATGAAGACATTTATCTCTTTATGGGCCAAGTACCACCTTACGTTCTCAAAATCGTCTTTTTCTTTAGGAGTGTCTATCTGGAGAACAAAATACTTGCAGCATTTAGCTTCGCATTTCTTACATGACAACATCGATGTCCTTTCAATTATCGCACAGCGCATAGTAGGGGCACGGCATGCCGTGCCCGATAAAAACAACGGTTTCGATAGCGGGTATATGTTCGATAATGGATTTAAAATGGGCACGGCATGCCGTGCCCCTACGTCGCCAGTCTTTTCCCCATCTTCCCGGCCGCTTCGAGGAATTCCGGATGGTTCATAACGCTTCCTTTACCGTCAAGTCCCGGACAGAAAAGCTCGTCGCTATATTCCGCGTTGATGGTCGCGAAGAAATGTTTCACAATAGATGACGCGTTAGCGAAAAAATCTTTCCGGTCCGCCGCACCCGCGCAGATAAAGGCTCCCTTGATCCGTTTGCTGTATACTTTTTTCTTGAACACATGTTCGGATATCCATACGCTCTGGAACCGGTCTATCATGGTCTTTATCTGAGCGGATAGGCTTCCGAAGAATATCGGCGAAGCCAATATGATACGGTCACTTTCGTTTATCGCCCTAAAGACCTGGTCCATACCGTCTTTGATAACAGAGAATCCTTCATCGCTGATCTTACTGTATTCTTCTTCCCTGCAGGGAGAGATATCCAGATCGTTTATCACGATCTTTCTGATCTTTGCGCCGGTCTTTTCGGCCTCTGCCAAAGCTATATCCAAAAGCCTGTCGGAATTCCCGTCTTTACGGGGGCTGCCGCTTATGCCAAGCACTATCATATATCTCTCCTCTGAACTATTAGCTCTCTCGCGTGGTAAAATTTGGCTTTCATCGATCGCATAGCGCGCAGAGCATAGAGCACGCATTTTATTCGTATATCGTATAGCGTATGTCGTATAGCGCGAACAGAAATAAAAATATATTCTGGGGACATTCTTCGGCCAGGGCTTATACCCCCACGGGAAGAGTGTCCTCAGAACTTCCACCCTCAACTTTCAGACTGCTTCTTTCCATCACACATCACACATAAAACATTACACGACATTCCGCGTCTTTTTTCTGGTAACTGGTAACCGGTAACTTTGCTCAACAGACCTTCAAACTATTAATCGCATAGTGCCGGCCGCAGGCTCTTTGCCCTATGCGCTTTGCGTATCTTTAATGACTTCTTATTGCCTTATATAACGGTACCTGAAGGGATGACGGACTTTTTACCTATGATGACTATTCCGTCCCTTATGTAGTAATTGGGCCCGTCATGGTCGGTAAGTCCGTCTTTATTGATGATCTTCACATTATTCCCGATCCTGGCGTCTTTGTCTATTATAGCTTTCCTGATAATACAATTCTTTCCTATCCCCAGGGGGGGAATATTGTCCGCCGCGTTCTTCTCCATCTCATCAACGGTCTCGTAATAATCACATCCCATAGCTACCGTATCTTCTATGACCGAATCTTTATCCACCCTGAAACGGAGACCTATTATGGAATGTTTTATGGTCGCCGAGAGCACTATCGCCCCTTCGGCCACTATACTGTTCTGGATATGACTGTCCTCGAATTTAGCCGGCGGAAGATAACGGGTCCTTGTGAATATCTGCCATTTTTCCTCGAACATATCGAGGGGAGGCATAGGGTCCGTGAGAGAAAGGTTCTCCTCATAAAAATTCTTTATCGTCCCTATGTCCCGCCAATAGCCGCTGAAAACATGAGCGTAAGCGTCCCTTTCGTGTATCACGTCGGGAATGATCTCTCTTCCAAAATCCGCCCTGTTATCCTTGGATAAGATATCCATCAGCGCGGACTTATTGAACAGATAGATTCCCATCGAACCCAGATATTTTTCTTTTCCGCCTACCTTGACCGATAAACCCTTTATCTCGGAAATATCTTTAGGTTTTTCAACGAATTTATTTATCCTAAGGTCCCCATCTACCCCTAAAATGCCTAATTCTTTGACTTTATCCGACGGCACCTCATTGCAGGCCAATGTTATCTCGGCTTTTCTTTCCAAATGCCGGAGATATATCTCACCCAGATCCATTTTGTACAGCTGGTCTCCCGAAAGAACAAAAATATATTTTATCGCCGGATTCCCGAAATGTTTCAGGCATCTCCTAACGGCGTCGGCCGTGCCTTGGAACCAATCCGTATCGTCCATGGACTGTTCCGCCGCCATGATCTCTATGAAACCCTTTGTCATAGGCTCCATCTTATAAGTGCGGTTTATATGTTTATTGAGCGATTCTGACAGGAACTGGGTGAGGATATATATGCGGTTAAACCCCGAATTAAGGCAGTTACTCACCGGGATGTCTATAAGCCTGTATTTCCCAAAAAGGGGCACAGCCGGTTTGCATCGTTCTTTAGTAAGGGGGAATAAACGCGTTCCTCTGCCCCCCCCTAATATGACGCACAATACTTCTTTCATTAACTATGACCCTTTTTTTCGGCTATGTTCTCTTTCCTTTTATCATAGACATGACTTTTCTTTCAGCGGTATACCAATCGCTTTGATCGTCGCCGTGTCCTCCGCCTCTCTGCAGATAAAGGTTATATGCCTCTTTTGCCGTAAGCGTGAACAAGTCCCCCGTTATGTTTTTTTTACCCTTACTTGCCTGCGCCCAGATCGAGGTTCCCTTTTTTGCCGTTGCGGCCGTTTTTTTCTTAACCGCATTATCTTTGATGCTCTTTATCATTTTCTTGACCATGGCTCTCCCTTCCTTTTTTTTTAATGTTTCCTGAACATATATCCTTCCCGGATCGATCCTCGGCCCGGGAATAACTTGCGTTTATCCTTCGTACATACTGTAATTGATATTACCGAAGACGTTATACTTGCTCTCGGCGTCGCTCAGAAGTTTTTCGTCTATACTGCCGTTCCTGAGCTGCGCGTGCAGAGTAAGGAATCTGGCGATGTGGTCTTTCGTTCTTTCAACGGCATATTCTGAAAAGGTTCCCGTTCTCATAATGAACGCCCAGTCGCTGGACTGTGCCAGAAGCAGTTCCCGCGCCATTTGGTTCAGGGTCCGGGCGGCTATACCTTCCGCGTTCTTGTGATCATTGGCCGCCTTTATCATAAGCTCCGCCATTTTATGAAGATGTCTGTATATCCAGTCATTCGACCCATCCAGCCACATCTCGCTGTAACCCTTATATCCCCAGCTTGAGGAAGAAGGCTCTATGACCGGGTAATCGTCGTACATATCCATATACTCGGAGGGCGTTATCGGTTTTATATCATCCTGATCATGACACATCTTTTTGAACAAAAAAGACAGCCATTCAGGGCCTTCAAACCACCAGTGACCGAAAAGCTCGGCGTCATAGGGCGATGTTATAACGGGTTTACGGTCCATCACGCCCGACAGATGTTCGACCTGTTTTTGCCGGTTGAACATAAAATTTCCCGCGTGATCTGACGCCGTATTCATGGCCCTTTCACGATGATATAGCTCTTTATTGTCACCCTTTCCCGTTATTCTATGATACTTTATTCCGGTATTGACACGGGTCCCGCATCCGTTGATAAAAGGCTTCACATAATCGTAATCCAGGTCGAACCCTATGTCGCGGTAATACTCCCGATAATTATAATCCCCCGGATACCCTTCTTTCGAACTCCATACGGCCTTAGAGCTTTCTATATCTCTGCCGAAGACGGCCGTCCCTGACTTTGTAAGATACGGACTGTACACCCCGTATTTCGGTCGCGGGCTGCCGAACAATACGCCATGCGCTTCCACAAAGAAATAACGTATACCGTACTCCGCTAAAATTTTATCATGTTCGGGATAGTATCCGCATTCCGGAAGCCATACCCCTTTGGGACCTTTTCCGAAAACTTCTTTGTAGGTATCAACGGCCACCTTTACCTGAGCCCTTATAGCCGGCTTATACATGTCCATAAGGGGCAGATAGCCGTGCGTAGCGCAGCATGTGATGACCTCGACTTTTCCCAGGTCCTGGAATTTTTTAAAAGCGGAGGTAAGATCGTTGCCGTATTTTTCGGAAAAAACGCGTTTCGCATTAGTGTACCTGTCCAGATACATGTTCGCGAGCCGGTTAAGGTCCGCGTCCGAAGCCGTTCTTTCGGTCTCAAGCGAAGCCAGTTTGATAAGCTTATCCAGATGACTCAGGTATCTGGATACGAGGAGGTCGTCCCTCAGCATGGTTATAAGCGTCGGGCTCAAGGAGACCGTTATACGGAAATCCGTTCCTTCCGATAAAAGGGAGTCGAAGACATTAACGAGAGGGACATAAGTATCGGTTATCGCTTCGAAGAACCAGGTCTCCTCCAGAAAACTCTCATGTTCGGGATGGCGGATGAACGGCAAGTGCGCGTGCAGAACTAAAGCTAGATAACCTTTTGCCATTTTATTCTCCAAAAACAAAGGATCCGGAAGAACCGGACATGCGTGATGAAATACTGTCGCTGGAAGGAAAATCGATAGAACTTTGTCCTATACCTTCCCCATCGGACCCGCACGATAAGCCGCCGTATAGACCCTTAGGGCTCATCCATTCGGCATCGGAAACTTCCGCCATACGGTTGGAAGGAGTTATCGTGACATTCGAACGGGCCAGCGTAAAAAATTCACCCGATCCGTATAGGAGCCCTATATCTATGATCCATTTTCTTCCGGGATCTACTCCGTTTATATACCAGCTGTTCGCGTAATCGTTTATCTCAAGATCCATCACCGGGGTAGGGGCGGTCATATCGCCGTCTGTCTGGTATACCCTCAATATCCTTCTGTAATGTGTCTGTCCCTTCTTTCTTATGTCCTCTTCCGCCGCGTGCAGAACGCCCGGCTGGACTTCCCAATACGAAAAAAGAGTGTGCGGATCTCTAGCCATGAGGATTATTTTATTGTCCCCATAACCGCCCGGTATCTCTCTCTTCATTTTGTGAATGTAATGCATCTATCCCCTCTGCTAAAATGTTCTTGAACACATTTACAAAGTACATCGCCGCGGGAAACTATCTATTTGTAAATTCTAACTCTTCTATCTAGCTATTGTCAAGCAGATATTATTTCTATATCTAAACAAAAACTAAATATCTTCCCGGGCGCCAGGTCCAGATGGACTCTCGGGATCACCGCTGTGCTCTGGTAATTAAGCTCATATGCTTTCTCTGACTGTGAGACCGTTCTCACCGGAAAGGCCCATAATCCACATGTCCTGTTCGCCTCTATTTTTAAGGATACCTCTTTCTTATGGTCCATAATGAGAAAACTATCCATTTCGGAAGCGGTCATATCGTCTTTTAGACCTGCGCCGCTGCTTTTGCCGTTTATCGTTATCTCGTATCTTTCGCTGTCCGCGTCCGGCATAGTAATATTTATCTCCGGGGCGAACACGGCTCGAATATGGTCCTCTCCGTTATTCTTAACATTGTAGGCCGCTTTGAACCCTTCGCCTTTTTTCGTCAAAGTAACGGTCTTCTCGACTCTCGCGCTTATGCCGTTTATGTTCCCGTCCCGGATCATCTTGACCAAGATATCATCTTCTTTCTTCTCTACCGCGGAAACATATTCACCCAGAACAAAATCCCCGAGCTCTTTATGCTCGCATTTTTTGAACGTTTCTTTTTCGGTGCGTTCTTCCATAAAATGGTCGACCAGGCTTACCCTGTCATAGTTGTCATAACTAAGATGGCTTTCTATCCCTGCCTCGGCTTGCTGTATCCCGTCGTGTATCGTCCTGGCTTTGGCCCCGTTATCGTTAGCCGAGCGGCCCGCGTTCTCCTTGATCTTTTTATGGTATACCTCTTTCCTCCTGGATAGAGAATTTATCAAATTACACGGGACAGTTTTAAGGTCTAACTCTTTCAGGCTTCCGCCTCTGTCAGGGTCTAAGTATAATGATATTTTCCTGTTTTCCAAGACTATCTCATCATGACCGTCGGAATCCACGTCACGGACATCACATGTCAGCATATCACCTTTACCATACACTATACTGTCCATAATGGCTTCACTTCGCACCAGATGCTCGTATATGGCCCTTCTGAGATGGAACAGATAAAGCCCTCCGAACACCCCGTGCCAATAGGCGCAGTTACACTGCCCGCGGAAAAGTTCTTTTTCGGCCTCACCGAAAGCGGCGGTCTTCCCGTGCTTAGAACCTCTCATTTCTTCCAGTTTATTGCTCACATATATCATTTTTTTGTTCATATTATTGGATTCGGGATATTTTGTGAAAAAATTCCTCCAAAACCCGCCTCTTATGAACGGCTTATACCATTCTTCTTTCCCCGAGTTCCTTATATCATTCATTACTCCTTCGAATCTCTCTCCGATCTCAGCCGGAAGCGCCCATTCCAGCATTTCTTCGTAAGATACCGTAGGTATGTAAATGCGCCCCCCGGGTTTTCTTTTCTCATAGCATTCCGAAAGGGTTACGGTATCAAGCCAATCGGAATTTTTTTTCAGTTCGCTGAAAAACTTTTCCAACCATTTCTCCTCGTATACCCACTTATGCGTTCCCGGCCATTCTCCGAATTTTTCCCCGTCATCACCGTAAACGAACAAAGGATCATGCACCCTGGACCTTATATCCCTCATATAATCCATGCATTCACGGGGCATTTTATAGGGGATATGATATCTCAATGTTTTGTCGGACGGAAAGACCGCTACTGTATTGGAACAATCTTCGGTAATATAGTGGCAATAAGTATCCTCTTTTTTTAGTCCCGCGTATAAGAAATGTGTGTCATCCAGTACGGTATATTTGATACCGGCCTTACTGAGCACCGACGGCAGCGCGGGTTCCCATACCCTCTCCGCCACCCAAGCCCCCTTGGGCTGTGATAAAAATACTTTCTTTATATAATCGTTAAGCATCCTTATCTGGCCAAGACGGTCCCTCTCGGGGATAGACGGCAGAATGGGTTCATAGAACCCTCCGCTTATCATCTCCACCTGACCTCGGGCCGTCAGACCTTTCACTATATCTATTATTTCAGGACGGTTCTTCTCTGCCCATTCCAGAAGACAACCTGTAAAATGGAACGTCATTTTTATCCCGGGGTAACGTGTTAATGTGTTCAAGAAAGGGATATAACACATGTCACTGGCCCGTCCGATAACATCGTCAAAATTACCGACCGGCTGATGAAAATGGATGACCATCGCGAAATCTGTTTTCATCTTATCTTTCCCTTCCTATCATGTCCCTATATAACTGCATGTATTTTTCGGCGGAGACAGTCCATGAAAAGTCATATCCCATGGCTCTCTTCATGAGCTTGGTCCATTCTTCTTTATCCCGGTAAACTCTTAAGGCCCGTTCGACCGCACTATAAAGAGACCGTTTGTCGGCTGAAGCGAACTTGAACCCGTTGCTTTCTTTTCCGGACTCATCAAAATCCACTATAGCGTCATCCAAACCTCCCGTTGCTCTGACTATGGGTATAGTGCCGTATTTCAGGCTGTACATCTGGTTCAATCCGCACGGCTCATACCTGGACGGCATAACGAACATGTCGCATCCGGCTTCGATCTTATGGGCCAGTTCATCATTGAAATCGTTGCACACATATATTTTCCCGGGATATCTCGCCGCAAGTTCCGAGAACATTCTGTTATACCCCTCATTTCCTTTACCCAAGATCACAAGTCCCGCTCCCCTTTCCGTGAGGCTTCCGGCTATCTCCGCCAGAAGATCCATTCCTTTTTGGTCCGCAAGTCTCGTCACGGCGCCTATTAGCGGAGCTTCCTCCGGGATATCAAGCCCCGTATGCTCGATAAGGTCTTTCTTGCATATCATTTTGTTCTTAAGGTTTTCGGCATCATAGTTCTTTTTTATATTCTTGTCGCTTTTGGGGTTCCATACGGAATAATCCGCCCCGTTAGGTATCCCATACAGAAAATCTTTTCTTTTACGTACAAGTCCGTCAAGTCCCGCTCCGAATCCCGGCGTCATTATCTCTCTGGCGTAACGCCGGCTAACGGTACTGACCGCGTCCGAATACAATATCCCCGCTTTCATGAAATTTATACTACCGTAGAATTCCAGGTCATCCATATTGAAAAATCTCTCGGGAATGTTTATTCTGGACATTATCCCGCGCCCAAAAATACCCTGATACGCCATATTATGTACGGTGAACAACGTTCTGATACCGTTGAAATGTTTATCGCTGCTGAGCTCGAAACGCAGATAAAAGGGTATAAGCGCGGTCTGCCAATCGTTGCAATGTATGATATCCGGTTTCTGGTCCATTTCATTTACCACCGCCAGGACGGCTTTTGAGAAACACGCGAACCTCAGCCCGTTATCCGGATAATCCCCTTTTTCCGTCCCGTATAGACCGTCTCTGTCAAAAAAATGACGGTTATCTATAAAATAAGTGGTAACCCCTCCATGTCTCGCGGAATAAACATCGAATCCGTGTGTGCCGCCGAGAAAAGCGCTTTTCTTTACGCTTTTTTCCTTTATCAGCTCAAGATCTTTCATCTCCCGCACGCATTTATATAGCGGCATGATGACGCTTATATCCGCTCCTGCCGACAATAATGCCTTGGGAAGGCTTCCTGATACATCTGCCAAGCCCCCGGTCTTAGCGAACGGGACGGATTCCGATGAAACGAACAATATTTTTTCCTGACGCGCCATTTCCCCTTTTGCCGGACCTTCGGGAAGACCTTGTATACCAAGAACAGGCGGTATAGGCTCGGCCAGGCCGTACGGCGCGGGACGTCCGATTATGTTATATATATTGAGCAGATGTTTCCGGAAAAGTTCATCAAAAATAAAATTAAGCTCCGTGCCGAAATCATCGTACCACCAGAACCAATCACTCCCTTCGGCGATATAAAGCTCTTCTAACGCTTCTTTTTTTTGTTCATCCAGACTGAAGAGTTCTCTGCGCGCTTTTCTCAGATACTCCCATGCCTTGTCTTTTTGAGGCGACCCTATCCACTTCTTGAAGTTACGGTTTATCCACGATCCGCTGAACAATTTAGGGATGCTTTTTCTTTCCTTATTAACGGCACGGTATTCGCTGACCGTTACGGTGGCCAGTTGAGGATTTGAAGAAAGATCCTTATATACGGTCTTAAGGAACGCTTCTCCGCCGCAGGGATAATACGGCCAGGGATTTTCCCCGTCCAGTATTATTGAAGCTAAATGCTCCCCCCCTTTTAACGCGCAGAAAGAAGCTATACCTTTAAGGTCCTTTATAAGGTCCGCGGCGGCTTTTTTCGACGGCATGTGCGAATATCTGAAACTTATCGCGTTGGATATGTTTATATCGCGGAAGATAAGATCTATCTCTCTACCGTCCTCTTTCGCGGTAAAGACCTTGTATATGAGTTCATCCCGGGACCCGTCATACCCCTTAAAGGACTCCATAAGTATGCCTTCGTCGGTGGCTATCCACTCGATCCCCCGGTCCGCAAGGAACGGTATTATATTCTGGCTGACACTTCCTTCGGGCGGCCACATCCCTTTGGGAGAACGCCCGAAGACCTTTTTATAAAGATCTAGGGCCTTTTCTACCTGAACTTTCGCGTCTTGGGTAAAATCGAACCCCTCGTCATCCTTACCTCTGCATAATAACGGCAATATCGGGTGATAGAACGGTGATGTCGTTATCTCTATCCGTCCTTCGTCCTGCAGTTTTTTATACGCGGGCAGAACAAGCGCCACCGCCTCTTTCTGTCTTTTAAAAAGCGCAGTTTTATCTTCTTCAGTATA
>Ga0180007_10005049_pt1 | contig 13621 bp, 11 predicted proteins | sample MM_PC_MetaG_FD_121122 | JGI IMG/M metagenome (GOLD analysis project Ga0180007, IMG submission 121122) | Groundwater microbial communities from the Aspo Hard Rock Laboratory (HRL) deep subsurface site, Sweden - MM_PC_MetaG | ecosystem: Environmental > Aquatic > Deep subsurface > Groundwater... | reverse complement strand
CTGCCTCTTCGACTTTTGCCTTAACTTCCTGAGGCGTTGCCTTATCCATAGCAAAGGCGCTTGAGGACAAGAATACGGTAACAAGACTGAATAAAACGAGTACGAATGCTTTTTTCATTACTACCTCCAAATTTTGTATGTTATGATGTTCCGGTTTCATCGCGCTGATGAAATTTTCTCTAATGACGTTGTACATTTATGCCCGAATCTTGCAATCATGACCATTAGTTCCCTATTCACAACCTAATGTTTTTTTTAAAAGATTTCGTCTTCTGCAATTTATGTATGAAAAATGTATTTTGAATGTACCAGAAGAATCAGTAGATGAAAAGAGATGACCCAAAATATATTTTCTAATATATGAAAGTAGGCATTGCCAAAAAATATCGTGACAAGGAGGTCAAAAAAATGATGAATATTTGAAAAATATGACGCAATCGCCTGAATTTACGCCCTATAATTCTGCCGACGTCAATTCAACCGGGTGTCAGGGCAAATCCATTTCGCCTAAGACAGCGGAAAGTTTTTCAACGGTTCTGTTAAATTCATTGGTAAATTCATGGTTTTCCGCATTGGTAAAGTTTTTAAAATCAACCAGCTTGAGGTTCTTTACCAAATTCAGCAAATCCAGCAGATAGCTTTCTGCAAGGGAGTTACAGACCGAACGTCTGACTTCTGTGTGGGTTTCCCCTGTCCCGGGCAATGCGCTTAATCCCTTTGGATCCTCCCTGAAACGAAGGCGTAATACTTCGTATAGGAGGAGAAACAAAGCATCCACCCGATTCATTTTGACCAGTGTTGGACTATGGAAAAAAGAATGGTTTTTGTCCACGCTGACATCGGCCTTACCAACCAATGCAGTTTTTTCAAACCAGGTCAGGGTATAGGCCAGATAATCATTGTATTCCCATTTGTATTTTTTTTCCCAGGCATGGGTCCGGACAATTTTTGTCAGTTCCATGATACAGATCTCGTGTGTCTCGTAGTCAAAATTTCCCAAAAAAGCGCCGGATTGAAAAATGTCCACACCCGGCCGGTGGGCATGTTCTGAAATTTCTGCACAGAGGATCCGGTTTTCTTTGCCGGGTCGCAGGATGAGAATTTTATAGGAGGGCTTTTCTTTTTCAATTCGGATCAGTTCCTGGGCGGAATCCGGCGGAAGAATAAGGTTGGCAACCGACGGGGCTAAAAATGCAGCCAAAAGACCGGGGCTTAAATCCACCCGTTCCAAAGCAGATTTGAATATAGAGATATCTTTTTCTTCCAGGGGGCAGACCGGTGTTAACCGTCCCTTTTCAAGAACCGGTAAAAACAGCTCTATAATATTTTCAAGGCCAGCCTGCCAACGGGCACTTCTGGGATCTTTTTTTTCATCAATCCATTGGCTTGCTTTTGCCTGCATCTGATCCATTCACCTAACTCCCTTTTTAAATTTCAACTTAGATACCCCCGGGAAGGGGAAACTTCACTTCCCCGCTGTCCCGGAAATCTGACAACATCCTTATCAATAGAAGAGACAAAAGGCAAGCATTCAAAGGGATACCCCCAGGACAGACACCGGTATCGTCAGGTGGATTTTTGAATTCTGAAAAGGGTTGGCAATCGCCAGAGGTGTTTTGTATTTTTGGGGGAAGGATTGGGGGGGTTATATGATCCCGCTCCCAAATCCAAGCCGTCGGGACAGTGTTTCAGCGCCTTCACGAATGACACCGGCCAGTTCATCTTGCTTGATAGAATTCATACGGTTAACCGGGACGGAAAAGCTCATCGAAGCGACCATTTCTCCCTTATCGTTATAAACAGGGGCGGCTACGCAACTGGCATCACTGTTTGACTCGCAGTCATCAAAAGCCAATGCACGCCGGCGGATGACCTCCAATTCTTTAATCAATTCTGATACCGAGCCGATGCTGTTCGCTGTCATTTTTAATAATTCATTTTGGCCTTTATACAACTCTAATATTTTCTCGTTCGAAAGCGCTGAGAGAAGCATTTTCCCGACACCGGTACAGTGCGCAGGCAGCCTTGAGCCCACGGTTGAGACAAGCCGAACCGCCTTTGAACAATCAACTTTTGCAATAAAAACGACTTCAGCATCGTCACGAACTGCCAGCTGGCAGGTCTCATCGCATCTTTCGACAATACTTTCTGCTATTTTTCTTCCCTCTGAAATCAAATCAAAATTATCAGCATATGCACTGCCCAATTCGAACAGCTTAAATCCTAAAGAAACTTTGTTCGGCTGAATTTCTTCGCGATTCAGGTATCCGCTCTCCACGAGCGTATTGACGATTTCATAGGCAGTTGTTCTCGGTAGATTCAATTGAGTTACAATTTCCGGAACAGATAGGGAGCGAGTCCCTTTAAGAAACAGATCGAGAACCTTAAAGGCACGTTGAATGGAGGGTATTGTTTTCATCGGTAGTATCTTCCTTAATATATATCGACTGACAATTATAATGAATCAAGCATCCAAGCCAGTGTTTGATTTTTAAGCTTGAAAATTTGTACGCATATACACGTATAGTTCAAAATAGCAGACATGTCAATTTAAAAAAGATAGCCGCCTAATGGTGTAACAGCCTATTGGGATAGCTTTTATTGACAGATAGAAAAGCTAATAAAAAACTGCTTGACATGAAAAAGTATCTTTGCTATTAAAAAAATTAATGTACGCAATGTCGTGTGTTGTTCGAAATATCGGACAACACACTGGGTGTCAGACCCAAATCAGTTTCGATAAAGGTTTTTACGCTTTTGTATGAAACAAATTTTTCTGATCTGTATGGGGTGGGGACACTTGATCATCAGGGAGGTGTTTAGATGCAAGGAATACAAATCGGCAGCCGGGGGGGGTCAGGGCGCAGTGCTCCATGATAAAAAGAAGTAGTGGCAATCCTCCATCTGTCTGAGAAGCTTCCTGATCAAAGGTTAAGCATAGGCAAAAACCGGTAACAATTTACCAACAAAGGAGATGATTCAATGGCATTCAAAAAGAGGATGAAAAACTGGTGTATTTTGGGAGTGGCGGTCACGGCCGTTTTGATAATCAACATGCAGCCTGCAATTGCCGCCGATAAGGTGGTGAAAATGACCCTGGCCCATGCAGATGTGGCCGATCCCACCCAATATATACATGCGGGTGCAATCGCGTTCAAAGACTATGTTGAAAAGGCATCTAACGGAGCCATCCAGGTGAACATCAGTCCCGGTGCTGCCCTGGGCAATACCGCCTCGCTGCAGGAAATGACCATGACCGGCGAGATCGAGGCCTCGACCTCCCATACCGAGGGCACCATCGCCATTGTGTATCCCAATATCCAGTGTCTGTCCATACCTTACCTCTTTCAGAATGTGGATCAGGCCCTGGAAGTATTTCGCGGTGATTTCGGTAAAAAATTATGGGAGGATATGCGCAAGCAGACCGGCCTCCGCATGATCGGTGTCTGGGATAACGGTGGCTTCCGCAACTACACCAATAATAAGCATCCGATCCATTCCCCCAAGGATATGCAAGGCCTCAGTTTCAGGACCATGGACAACCCGGCCCACATGGAGATCGTACGTGCCTTGGGTGGCAAGCCCACACCCATTTCCTGGGCGGAAACATACACTGCCTTGCAAACCGGTGTGGTGGATGGCGCGGAAAACTCCATTCCTACCATGATCCTGGGTTCCTTGCAGGAAGTGCAGAAGTACATGGTTATGGACGGCCACGTTTACAGCCAACTCCACCTGTTTGTCAATGATAAATGGTTCAACGGTCTGTCCAAGGAGAACCAGGCGATCATCCTGCGCGGCGGTGAGCTGGCCGGGTATGCTGGCGAGCGCGCCAACCGGGTGTACCGTGCAATCGGCAGGGATATCATCAGCAAAACCATGGAAATTTACGATCCCACCCAGGATGAATTAAATCAGTTCAAGGCGTTGGCCCAGCCTCCGGTCGTCAAATTCATTCGCGAAAAGGGTGTTAAGGATCCCAAGTGGGTGGATGAGATCCTCAAGGAAGCGGATAAGGCTCTCTACACCTTAGGATACAAGAAGTAACCAGTCATTTCATTGGCTTGTGTCCGGCCTTTCCCATCGAGAGGCCGGACAAGCCGCAGTCATAACCGGTGAATAACACAAAATTTGATCAGGTCGAATCCTTCGGATATTTTCATGTTAATCGGTTAAGGCACAATTGAACGTTGGGAGGGTGTATGAATTTTCTCCGAAGTGTAGAAAGGATGAGTTCGGTTGTGAATAAAACCGCCAGCACAACGACCGTCGTCTTTTTTATCATCATGACCGTGATCGTTTGGGCACAGATATTCTACCGGTTTATTTTGGGTGGTGGTATTGTCTGGTCCGAAGAAATAGCAAAATACCTGATGGTCTGGATGGCTATGTTGGGCTCATCCGTGCTTTTTCGTGAAGGAGGTCACATCGCCATCAATTATTTTATTTCGAAATTGTCTTTCCTTCGTTACATTCTCATGTTTCATGCCATATTGTCTGCCGTTCTATTTGTTCTGCTGATCTATTACGGCATCGACTATGCTGTATTTGGATTTAGATGTATCTCCCCTGCAAGCGGTATTAGCAAGTTTTGGCCATATCTGTCCATTCCGGTCGGTGGCGGGTTTTTGCTGATTCAGGCCTTTGCCCGCTTTATTCATCTGCTTCTTACAGATGACAAGACAATCCGGGCAGAAGAGGAAGCGCGTGCTCAGAATGAATTACTCGCGGTAACGAAATGATATGCCCATTTGGAAAGGAGTTTGTTTAAATGCTTACCATCAGTATGTTTGCTCTAATGATTTTCATGCTATTGGCTGGATTGCCGGTGGCCATAGTGCTGGGGGTTGTTTCAACTGGCTGGGTGATCCTGGCTGGTAATTCCATCCAGATGATCGCCTCGCGCATGTATGCCGGTATAGACCTCTTTGTACTCATGGCGATTCCCTTTTTCATTCTTGCCGGTGAGATCATGAACCACTGCGGCATTACCGACCGCTTGATCAAGTTCGTGGATTTTATCATCGGCCGGGTACGGGGAGGCTTGGCCCAGGCCAACATATATGCCAGCATGTTGTTTGCAGGCATCACTGGTGCGGCGGTCGCCGATGTGGCGGCATTGGGGTCTATTTTCATACCCGCCATGGAAAAGCAGGGGTACACCCGCAAGTTTTCAGCCACTATCACCGCTGTCAGTTCGATTATCGGACCCATCATACCGCCCAGCATTATCGTGGTGATTTATGGGTCGGTCACCGGGCTTTCCATAGGGACCCTCTTTGCGGCTTGCATGATACCCGGTGTAATGGTGGGTTTGGGCATGAGCGCATATGTTGCCATTGTTGCCAAAAGAAAAAATTTCCCCAAATCAGAGGAACCCTTTGAGATCAAGGCTTTTTTGCTGTGTTTTAAAGACTCCATCCTGGCCATCCTTATGCCGGTGATCATCATTGGCGGCATCTTTTCCGGATTATTTACCCCCACCGAGGCAGCAGCAGCTTCAGCGTTTTACGCCTTTTTTATCGGAATGGTAATTTACCGCACCATCACTCCCGGCATCATACTCAAATCAGTTGTCAACTCCGTGCGCACGTCTGCCATGCTCTTTTTCATCATCGGATTTGCCAACATACTGGGCTGGATCATCGCCAGAGAGCAAATACCTGAGACCATTGCCAATTTCCTGCTGTCCATGAGCAGCAATCCCACGATCCTGCTGCTTCTGGTGGTGGGCTTTTTGCTCTTTCTGGGCACCTGGATGGAAATTACGGCCAGTTGTATCATCATCGCCCCCATCCTGGCCCCTGTCATGGCGAACGTGGGAGTTCATCCGGTTCACTTTGCGGTTGTCATGCTCGTGGTGCTCAACGTCGGGCTGATTACACCGCCATTGGGGGTGGCCCTTTTTGCAGCAGTGGGAGTGGGTAAGGTGCGCTTTGAGGAAATTTGCAGTGAGCTATGGCCTTTTTTGGTTGTGGATCTATTGGTGATCTTGCTGTTGACCTTTATTCCGGAGCTTTCCCTTGCGATCCCCAGGGCCCTTGGATTCATTTCATAACCCCGGGATCATCCCAAACACTTTAAAGAGGCGTACCCGATTCATTAATCTTTTAGAAATCCAAATTGTAAGGAGTATAATCCATGTTTTACCCTATAGAAATACCGAAATCCAGTCCGGATAAAAAACAAGCGGCCGCATTGGTGGTGCTGAATCCTGCCCAATCCCGCCGCCTGGTGGCCAAAGGTGCCATCGCCAGTCCCATATTTCAAAAGGCATATAAGAACGGGATGATTATCATTGCCCGGGGAATCACCAACGCCTATATGTGTGAGGAACTTTTCAATATTTCCATTGACAACAAAGCCAACCAGACCGTAGGCCTCGTCGCTCAAGGGATAACAAACAGTGCCGGCACGCCTCCGCCATGCACCTGGCATGTCATCCATAAAGGTAAAGTCTTGGAAGGGGCTGACTCCAACGTGGAAATCGGCAAATTTGTCAAGGGCGATGTTGTTGTGAAAGGCGCCAATGCCATAGACCATACCGGCCTGACCGGCACCCATGCCGCTTCACTAAAGTGCGGCACCATGGGTGCGTTTTGGCCTTACGTTACGTCAAGGGGAGGTGAATTTATCGTCCCTGTGAGCCTGGAAAAGATGGTGCCTTGCGTGATGACGGCTGCCCGGCACAGCGGGGTATATCATTTTGATAAATCCATGGGGTTGCCCGTCAAGACGGTGCCTCTGGTGGAAGCCAAGGCCATAACAGAGATAGAGGCCCTTGCGCTTTTGTTCGGTGTGAACGCCTACCAGATAGGAGCCGGGGGAGTGGCCGGTTCAGAAGGGTCCGTACACCTGGCCATAGAAGGGGATGAAGACAAGGTTGGCCGGGCCTTTGAGCTGTGTATCTCCTTGAAAAATGAACCTTTGGTTGGAATTCCTGATGTTTGCGCCATAAATGACCCGGCTGATTATCAATTTGACGCCCAGGCTCAACTGGATACATTGGGTGGAAAATAATTAAGGAGTAAATATGGATTTAGGAATTAGGGGAAAAATCGCCCTGGTCACTGCTGCAACCCATGGCCTGGGCTTTGCCTGTGCACGGCAATTGGCTGCCGAGGGGTGCCGGGTTGCCATTTGTGGCCGTGACAGAGGCTCGGCCGAACGGGTGGCCAAGGATATGGCCGTTCAAACCGGAGCGGATGTAAGGGGTTTTGGTGCGGATGTGAGTCGGATTGAGGCAATTGAGGCGTTGTTGTCATCGGTCAGGCAGTCCATGGGGGACCCGGAGATCCTGGTGACCAATGCCGGCGGCCCTTCGCCCGGAACATTTGAAAGCACGGATTTAAAAGACTATGATACAGCGCTCCAACTCACTTTGATGAGCGCTGTACGCCTGATACATGGGGTTGTACCGGCAATGAAAAAGAGGGAATGGGGGAGAATCATTGCCATTACCTCGATCTCTGTTAAACAGCCTATCGGCAACCTGCTCCTGTCCAATATGGCCCGTGCCGGGTTGACCGGATTTTTAAAGACAGTGTCCACCGAGCTGGCACCCTCAGGCATCACGGTTAATGCTCTTTTGCCCGGCATTCATAAAACCTTGCGGGTGGATCAACTGGTACAAGACCGTTCAGCCCGGGAAAACAAATCTGAATCTCAAATATACGCGGAGATGATAGAAACCATTCCCTGCAACCGGATGGGCGACCCTTCCGATTTCGGAGCCGCTGCGGCATTTCTGTCAAGTGTTCATGCCCGTTATATTACCGGTCAAAATATATTGGTTGATGGCGGAAGTTATAAAGGCGTGCTGTAAAAAAAGGCTGGCGTTATAACGATTCTGTCATGGTGTTGATCTAATATACATTTATACATTAAAAAGGAGACCCTGATGTTCACAAAATATACTTCGGACGGTTTTAAAAATCCCGTGGCCGGAATTGAAATAAAAACCCTGGTGTACGGCGAAAATACGCTTTTAACCCGGTTTCACCTGAAAAAAGGGGCGCTGCTGCCGCTTCACAGCCATCCCCATGAGCAAACCGGATTTCTGGTGTCCGGAAAAATGAAGTTTTTCATCGGCCATGAAGAATTTTTTGCAGAGCCGGGGGATTCCTGGTGTGTGGGAGGGGATCTTGAACACCGGGCCGAAATCCTTGAGGATTCAGTGGCGATCGAGGTCTTTTCTCCAGTCAGAGAGGATTATCTTCCGGACTGATATAGAAAGAAAAACAAAAGGAATAAAAATGAAATGATAACACGAAGAAAGCAAACAATGGACGGAAATACTGCTGCTGCGTATGTATCTTACGCGTTTACAGAAGTTGCGGCCATTTATCCCATAACCCCTTCATCAGATATGGCCGAAGCCATTGACGAGTGGTCCTGTGAAGGGAAAAAAAATATTTTCGGCCAAAAGGTGGTTGTCCGAGAGATGCAGTCAGAAGGGGGTGCGGCCGGGACCCTGCATGGATGTCTTCAGGGCGGGGCGCTTTGCTCGACCTATACCGCATCCCAGGGCCTGCTCTTAATGATTCCAAACATGTATAAGATTGCAGGGGAACTTCTCCCGGCGGTATTCCATGTCAGTGCCCGGTCCCTGGCATCAAATGCCTTAAGCATTTTTGGAGATCACCAGGACGTGATGGCAACCCGTCAAACAGGATTTTCCCTGCTGGCATCAAAAAATGTCCAGGAATGCATGGACCTAGGAGCGGTTGCACACCTGGCAGCCATCAAATCCCGTATTCCCACCTTGCACTTTTTTGATGGATTCAGAACCTCCCATGAGGTGCAGAAGATAGACATGCTCGAATATGACGAACTGGCGGGTTTGGCAGATATGGACGCTGTCAATGCGTTCCGTGCGCGCGCATTGAACCCGAACCATCCTGTTCTAAGAGGCACGACACAAAACCCGGATGTCTTTTTCCAGACAAGGGAGGCGGTTAATAAATTCTATGACACACTGCCGGATGTTTTCGAATATTACATGGACAAGATCGGCCAGCTGACCGGCAGAGAGTACAGGCTGTTCAATTACAAAGGCTCCCTCACGGCTGAAAACATTATCATCTCAATGGGTTCGAGCTGCGAAGTGATCACTGAAACCATTGAATACTTGAATTTAAACGGGGAAAATTACGGATTGCTTGAGGTTCATCTGTTTCGTCCATTTTCTTCACGGCATCTGCTGGATGCCATACCGGACAGTGTTCAACGCATCTGCGTTTTAGATCGTACAAAAGAACCCGGCTCACAAGGAGATCCGCTTTATATGGATGTCCGCAATGCCTACTACAACCGGAAGGATGCCCCAATGATCGTTGGGGGGCGGTATGGTCTTGCTTCCAAGGATTTTACCCCCCTGGATGTGATGGCCGTTCTGACAAACCTTGAACAGGCTGAGCCGCGCGATCAATTCACGGTTGGAATTGTAGATGATGTGACATTCCGGTCTCTTCCCGCCTATACTAACGCTTTTAATCCAACTCCCAGGCAAACCATTGCCTGTAAATTCTGGGGCCTTGGCGCAGACGGAACGGTCAGCGCCAATAAATCTGCCGTAAAAATCATAGGGGACCACACCGATATGTATGCCCAGGCATATTTTGCCTATGATTCGAAAAAATCAGGCGGGGTGACCGTGTCCCATTTAAGATTCGGGGCAGTCCCCATCACAGCGCCCTATCTCATCAACCAGGCTGATTTTATTGCATGCCATAACCAAACCTATGTCGCAAAATATGATCTGCTGGATGGGATCAAGGATGGGGGTATATTCCTGCTCAATTGCAGCTGGAGTGCTGAAGAGATTGATCAAAACCTTCCCGGTGTCATGAAAAGAGCAATGGCAATCAAACATATCAAATTCCATACCATTGACGCCGTGAAAATTTCCCGGGAGATCGGCCTTGGGCATCGAATCAATATGGTGATGCAGGCGGCTTTTTTCAATCTGACCCGGGTTCTGCCCATGGAAAAGGCGATTGACTATTTAAAGCAGGAAGTAAAGAAAAGCTATGGGAAACAAGGGCAGAAAGTCATTGAAATGAATTACAGGGCCATTGATGCAGGCGTTGAAATGATTCATGAAATTGCCGTCCCGTCAGACTGGAAAAATGCCAAAGAGGATCCGGCACCAATTGAATCAGATCTGCCTGATTTTGTGAAGAACATTTTGATCCCCATGAACCGGCAAAAAGGGGATGATCTGCCGGTCAGTGTGTTTACGGGTGCGGAAGACGGAACCTACCCAACCGGGACCACCCGGTTCGAGAAACGCGCCATCTCCATTGATGTCCCCTATTGGGATGCGGATAATTGTATTCAGTGCAATCAATGTTCATTTGTATGTCCCCATGGGATACTCAGGCCTTTATTGTTGACAGATGAGCAGATAGCGGCAGCACCCAAGGGATTTGTGACCCGAAAAGCCATCGGCTACCCGGAAAAGAACTATACCCTGGGAATCTCCGCACTGGATTGCACCGGCTGCGGAAACTGCGTCTCTGTCTGTCCTGCAAAGGAAAAAGCATTGGAATTAAACCTGCTGTCAAACAAACGGCAGGAATTTGAGCGCTTCTGGGCGTTTGTTAAAGATATGGAGCAGATGCCATTGACCAAAAAAGAGACTTCAACGGTTAAGGGCAGTCAGTTCTTAAAACCGTTGCTTGAGTTCTCAGGCGCCTGTGCCGGCTGTGGGGAAACACCCTATGCCAAATTAATCACCCAGTTGTTCGGTGACCGGATGGTGGTATCCAACTCAGCCGGGTGCGCCACTGTCTGGGGCGGATCAGCCCCCTGTGTCCCGTATACCAAAAATAATAAAGGCCATGGGCCAGCCTGGGGATTTTCATTGTTTGAGGACAATGCCGAATATGGGTTCGGACTATCCCTGGGCGCCAAAACAATCCGTGAAATGGTTGCGTCAAAGATAACAGCATTACTCCGGGAGAATATTCCCCAGAAGACCAAAGAGGTCATGACGCAATGGCTAAGTTCCCATGAACAGTCGGAAGGCACACGAAAGAGAGCGGATCAGCTTGAAATAGAATTGAAAAAATATGCCCAGGATCCGAGATTTTCAGAGATTCTCAAGCTGAAAGCCTTTTTCATAAAGCAGTCGAACTGGATATTTGGCGGAGACGGATGGGCCTATGATATCGGTTACGGCGGACTGGACCATGTCCTGGCATCTGGCGAAGATATCAATGTCCTTGTATTTGACACGGAAGTCTATTCCAACACCGGCGGACAATCATCAAAAGCCACACCCACTGCGGCAATTTCCAAATTTGCCTCGGCAGGGAAGCAAACCAAGAAAAAAGATCTTGGCATGATGGCCATGAGTTACGGCTATGTTTATGTGGCACAGATTGCCATGGGAGCCGACAAGGCCCAGACACTTAAAAGCATTTTAGAAGCGGAAGCCTACCCGGGTCCCTCCTTGATTATTGCATATGCACCCTGTGTAAATCATGGGATCAAAGCGGGAATGGGAAAAGCACAGCTTCAATCAAAACGCGCAGTAGAGGCCGGTTACTGGTCATTATACCGGCACAATCCGTTGCGCAAAGATCAAGGGGAAAATCCTTTCAGTTTAGATTCAAAGGACCCGAGTGCTGATTTTGAAGAATTCCTTCTCAGTGAAGTGCGGTATGCGGCCCTGCTAAAACAATATCCGGACATTGCTAAAAATCTGTTCAAAAAGGCGAAAAAAGATGCCATGGAAAGGATTGACAATTATAAACGCTTAAGCCAGCAGAGGTATTAGTTTCACAGCCGGCTGATATTGCGCCCAATACAGGTCTGTCCGAAGATTGACTCATCAGACAGACCCGCAGCCTAACGCCCGAGAAAGAACAGGAGAATGACATATCATGATGACAGCAAAAGAATATGAAGAGAGTTTGCGACAATTGAACCTGGTCGTATACATGTTTGGCAAACGAATTGAGAATGTAGTGGATGATCCCATTATCCGGCCGTCCATGAACTCGGTGGCACTCACCTACGAGCTGGCGCACCTCCCTGAATATGAAGCTCTGATGACCGCTACATCCCACATCACCGGTGAAAAAATCAACCGGTTCTGCCATATTCACCAGAGCACGGAAGATCTGGTGAAAAAAACAGACATGGGCCGACTTCTAGGCGCCATGACCGGTAGCTGCTTCCAGCGCTGCGTGGGCATGGATTCCCTCAACGCTTTGTCCATAACCACCTTTGACATCGATGCAAAACATGGCACCGAATATAACAAACGATTTCTCAAATATCTTGAATATGTCCAGAAAAATGACCTGACCTGTGACGGTGCCATGACAGATCCCAAGGGCGACCGATCGCTTCCGCCCCACAAACAACCGGATCAGGATATGTTTCTGCACGTGGTTCGTGAAGAAAAAGACGGAATTGTCGTCCGGGGGGCTAAAGCGCACCAGACAGGGGCGGTTAATTCCCATGAAGTCATCGTCATGCCCACCATTTCCATGCGTGCCGAAGATGAAGATTTTGCCATTTCCTTTGCCCTGCCAAGCGATGCCCCGGGCATCACTTATATCATGGGCCGCCAGTCCTGCGACACCAGAAAACTGGAAAAAGGAACCATTGACCGTGGAAATCCGCAATTTGGCGGGCATGAGGCTCTGGTGGTCTTTGAGGATGTGTTTGTGCCCTGGGAACGTGTTTTTATGTACAAGGAATATGAATTCGCCGCCCAATTGGTGGAGCAGTTTGCTTCCTACCACCGTCAGAGTTATGCCTGCAAGGCCGGTGTCGGAGATGTTCTGATCGGTGCGGCCCAGACCATTGCCGAGTACAATGGGGTTCAAAAAGCCTCCCACATCAAAGATAAGATCATTGAAATGAACCATTTGAACGAAACCCTTTACAGCGGTTCGGTTGCCTGCGCCTGTAAGGGTGCCCGGGAACCCAGCGGCACCTTTCTTGTCAACACCCTGCTGGCCAATGTATGCAAACAGAATGTGACACGATTGCCGTTTGAAATTGCCAGAATTGCCCAGGACATTGCCGGCGGATTAATGGTGACGCTCCCGTCAGAAGAGGATTTTAATTCTTCTTACGTGGGGAAATGGCTTGAAAAATATTTTAAAGCTGATGCGTCGGTTTCCACCATCGACCGCAGAAAAATTCTCAGGCTGATTGAGAATATCTGTTTTGGAACGGCTGCGGTGGGCTATCTGACCGAATCCATGCATGGCGCAGGATCACCCCAGGCACAACGCATTATGATTTCCCGCCAGGTAGATATGGTCCAAAAACAATCCCATGCAAAACGCTTATCCAACATCACTGAGGAAAAAAAAGGAGAAAAAAAATGCCATTCATAAACATTAAAATTACAAATGAAGGTGTCACCCCGGAAAAAAAAGCTGCGTTAATAAAGGGAGCCACTGAGTTACTTCAGAATGTTCTTGGAAAAAATCCCCAGACAACCGTTGTTATAATTGAGGAAATTGAAACAGACAACTGGGGAATCGGCGGGGAGAGCGTTACTGCAAGAAGGAAAGGTGGAGGTAATACTTCAGTGCCTGTGTGACCTGATAAAATAGTTGAACCAACCGACGTCTTCGAGTTGAGTTCATTG
>Ga0180007_10005048_pt1 | contig 13622 bp, 24 predicted proteins | sample MM_PC_MetaG_FD_121122 | JGI IMG/M metagenome (GOLD analysis project Ga0180007, IMG submission 121122) | Groundwater microbial communities from the Aspo Hard Rock Laboratory (HRL) deep subsurface site, Sweden - MM_PC_MetaG | ecosystem: Environmental > Aquatic > Deep subsurface > Groundwater... | reverse complement strand
CCTTGTATGCCTCATAGGCCTTGGGATCCAAGGCCGCCTCCGCCGCCTCCCTCCCTAAGAAACAACCAGGAAATCCCCCTGGAAGCACTGTCCAATTATTAGGATCCGCATATTGCCTCAAGGCCCGCCTCAAAAAGGCGTTTTGGTTGAAAAGATCCACGTTCCTCTTTTTGAGCCGCTCCAACTCCTCATTGGCCAGCTTGTTCCCATCCAACACCTTCCCCCATCCTCCATCCTGCATCTCACTCTCCTTTGATTAAGCCCTGAATCTCCTCTAACGAAGTCACCAAGGCAATATCATGATAAAGCCCTATACAGTCCTCCTTCCAGCCTGTCGTATCCCCATCAAGGCTTAAAGCTTCCAGCCGCGCCATCATGCCCCCATCACAATCCCGATCGTAACCCGTTATCCGAAAAGGAATCAGGATAATAGTTCCCTCAGGCTCCGGCTTCACCGAATCCCGCCGAATATGACCCACCCCAGTTCCTGGCACCATCTCCACCCGAAAGTTCTCCTCTTTGCTTGTGATCTCCCGAACTCGCCTCATCTCAACCTCCTATGCCTACAACCCCGCCTCAGTCTCAGTCAACGCTACCAAAGCCGCCCTCCAAGTCTTCGGCAACAACAACGCTGGAACATTATGATCATGATCCGGCACATCCACCAACACCATAAAATCACTATGGCCTTCCATCAAGCCGGGCAATCGATGGCTATCCAGCATATCCCTCACTGTGCCGTAAATCGTGAACATGGGCATTCCACAAGAAGTCTCAAACGATCCCTCGCTGTAGTATTTCCCCCCGGCCTTAAAGTAAGTCAGCTTAACCTTCATCTTCAGCATCTCTTCCCGCCTTCCTGCGAACACATGTTCGCCTCATCCAAAATCTTCACCTCTACTCTGATGGGCCCTCCTCGCCTCAATGCCTCTTCTACTATCTGCGCTTCCTGATCCCTCGCCCGCTTCGCCATGTACAACACCATCACCCCAAGGGCTCTCTCTTTACTCCATCCCCCTTGCACCTTCATCCTCCACACTGAACCAACAATGGAATCAAGCCGCCCCGCATCCATCACCTTTTCCCAAACTTCCTTCTCGGTCAGATCCTCCCACCTATCCACCAAAGACACCGCCTCCATCAAAACACCTCCTCAGGAGTCAAAGTCTGAAGCTGATTTTTGGCCCCATCCCTCGACTTGATCACTTCCACCTCCCCCTGAATCGGCCCCAACCTCAACACCAAATCGCAAACCTGCAAAGCCCTCTGAGGCACCTGCCGCGAATCCGTCACCGCAAACCCCGCCACAATGGCCACGTTATGCTCTATAACCATAGATCGCAGCATCTCCACCCGATCCGCCTCCATCTCCACCCGCCGCCTCCAATCATCCTCCAATATCAAAGGCTTCAGCTCAATGAAAATCACATCCTCCCCTCCCCAACTCCCTCCCACCATCAAACTAGGATGCAACATCGAAAACTCCACCTCGGCCTTCATGCACGCCCACACCCAAAGCAGCATTTCCTGCTGAAGCTCCTCCCGAAGCCCCTCTAAAAGAGTTAACGTTCCAGGAAATAGTTCCACATCCCCAATGGTCACCAAAGCCCTCATTGATCCACCTCGATCCTGGCCATCTCCCTGACCAAATCCTCAATCTTCTCGACCTCTGCCCCGAAGTCTCTCCCCCCATACAAAGGAACATGGCCCTCGGCCACCCGAATCTGGTTGTCCGCCTTCATCCCCTCCACCCCGATAAGAACCACCGCCACCCTGGCCTGAAGCTTCGCCAGCTCAATCTCCCATCCCTTCATGATTACTCCTTGAACAGAATGAAAATCTCGCCCTTGTAAATCTGAACCTCGGCCTCGTGCGCCTTAGCCCGCTCCTCCAAAGCCTGAATCTGCTCCACCACATCATCCCCCTCCGGCTCCACCACCACAAAAAACACTCGCTTCCCTGGCCAACGAGGATGCTCCGCCGCCCTGTCCCTCATCTCCTTCCAAACCTGCCCCTCAGCCAACCACTCAATCGTTTCCTTCCAATCCATCTCGTCCTCCTGCGCCCCCCCCCTGGGCGCTATCCCTCCACCAACCTCACATCCACCGGCGCAATCTCCTTCTGCTTGGGAGCCCCCACCAAAACCTTGAGATCCCTCCCCATCTCCTCAGGATCTGTATAATCCCCCACGAACTTCCCATTCACATAGGGCGCATACACGATCGCCCCCGAGGGCCCATCCACACTCGTTTTGATCTCGACCATCTTGTCCTCCTTGAAACATAAAAAAACTCCCCTGAGACTACAGGGATCCCTTGACTTCCCCAGCCACCGCCACGCCCCCAACTCCCTGTCTGGATCCGCCTAGAATGATCCCCGCGACTCCGGAGATTTATACTCCGCTTATCTCGCTTCCCCGCGAAACAAGCGTTTTTTCAATCAAGCCCATCTTACGTCATCATGACGAAGACGTCAATCATCGAGAGGCAAAGTCCCTTGGCCCGGCAATACCCCCTCTGTCATCGTCTCCACTCCCACCAGCTCCCCAGCCTCAAGAAATATCGCATCACCATGTCCCTCCCCCACGGTGGCTATCCAAAGCTGAACCTTCTCCTCCCTCGCCACCTCCACCAAAGCTTCATAAACATCCTGATCCATGGCCTCCCCATTCTGAACCAGCATGATCCGAAGCTCTGAATAAAGACTCATTCCCACCCGCGCCGATATCTTAATCCTCTCCCCGCCTGAAAGCTGCACAAACGGCACCCCCTTCACAGAAAAGCCCTCGTCCAAAATCTGGATCCCCAGCTCCCCCGGCAAAGGAAGAGACCTCAAATGCTCCTCCCGATCCACTCTGAGTTTCTGAAGCTGCTTGTCCAACTCCCCATGAGACTTCTCCACAGCCTCCCGCTCCTGCCTCTTCCTGTCCCACGCCTCCCAAGCCCTGGCCCCCTCAATCTTCTTATCCAATGCCGCCATCTGGGCCTTGATGCCCCCAGCATCCAAAAGCCCCTCCGCCTCCACCTCATGAATTTGCTTGGTCACATGATCCGCCTCCCCCAACAACGCCATCCTATGCCCCTCCATCCGCTCAATCTCCTTCTTGAGCCGCTCAATCGCCGCCTGATTATCCTTGATCCGCTCTGTCGCCTCCCCCACCCGAATCATGATCCCGGCCCTCTTCTCCCGCAATCTCTCCACCTGAGAAACCGCCAGGGCCCGCTCCTGAAGCCTCTCCCGCTCCGCCTTGACCTCCCCCAAATCCACCCGCTCAGGTTCCCGAAGAAGCTCCCCCAACCCCTTCAGCTCCCGACCCTTGAGCCGACGATCATCAAAGGTGTCATCGATCATGGAATCGAAAAACTTCAGCTTCTCATTCCACTGTGTCCCCGCCAAAGCCCGAAGCGCCTCCACCTGCCTGGCCATCGGCCATCTGGCGAACTCAGTAGGATCAAAAGTCAAATCACTCAACCAAGAATCCAGATTGGTCTGGCCATAACGCCCCCCATCCTTGCCCCTCACCACCAACCGAGTCTGGCCATTCTCATTCAAAGTTCTAACCAACTGGAAATCCTCAGTATCGATCTCGATCCGCCCCTGAGTTTTCCCCAGCCTCACCGGCACAGGATCCTTGAGCCGCCCCTTGCCCCCCAAAGCCCAAGAAATAGAATCCAACACGGTGGTCTTGCCTGAGGCACAAGGCCCCGCCAGCTCATTGACATCCTTGGCATGGATCTCAATCCTCTTCACCCCCTTGACATGCTCCACCAACAGTCTTCTAATCTGCATCACCTCACTCCTTACTCGCTCAAACCACAGAAAACGGCTCATCCGTCCCCTTAGCCACCTCAAAAGAACACGCCTGAAGCAACCGAACCAGCCCCCGCAAAATCACCTTGTCCAACCGCCTTGACCTCACCTCCACCCGCGCCGCCGTATCCCCCAAAATCACCCGATCAAAACTCACAGTGTTAGTCTCAGCATCAAAATGCATCCCTTTTGCCTTGGCCACCTGCTTGCCATCAATCAAAATCTCATAATCAAAGCCCATTTTTCATCCTCTCTTTGTGTTTCCTAGACAAAGCCGCCTGATGAGCCCTGAAAAGTTGCACCACCACATCCATTATTGCCCGTTTCGGACAATCTGATATATCAACCACCTTGAGCCCCCATTTCGCTATCACCATGGTTCCATTCACCCGATCAGGGCACCTTCCCGTCTGTAAAGCCGCCAAATCTAACGGATTCACACTCCCCCTCTCCAGTCTTCCCCAAAAAGCACACTCCCGCCGGCTGCCAACACAACCAGCACATAAATCACTAAAATACTCTCCAATAGCCTTGCAATCTTGACACCAAACCGTCCCCCCATAATTCTCATTAACACACCCCTCGGCATCCTCAAAAACAAACCCCGTCCACCCCTCAGGCAACCTCATATACATACCATCCCCCGCCGGCTCCAACTCCCCCGTCTCTCTTTTACACCCCCACCCCGAGCATCTAGCCCACGCCACCATCACAATCCCCTTTGGCGAACACGTGTTCGCCTCACCAAGGCCCCAAGGTCCCCCTCCATTGATTTTTCTTCGGTGGGCAAACCTTCAAGGCCCGCTCCATCGCTCGCTCCGCCTGCCCCTCGTACCCCTCCCGCCGGGCCTCCCGATCCGCCAGCTCCGCCACCACACAAAGCCAAGCCGGAAAAGCCGCCTCCTCACTCACAGCCCCCCGCACCAAGGCCGCCACCTCGGCCTCCTGATCCGCCGTCAACCCCCGCTTCTCGGCCTCGTCTGCCAAAGCCTGAATCGCCTCTTTCGCCGTCATTTTCGCCTCCTGGAGCCCCCCCCCAAGGCTCCTAGTCCTCCAATTTGGTCTTCAATACAAAGGACATCTTCACCTGGGTATGCCTATAGGTCTGGAGTATCTTGTAACCCAGGATCGCCTGATTCCGGCTCAGCTTAGGAAGGGCCGCCATGGCCCGCCCTAAAGCCGTATGGCTCCTATTGAACCCAAAGTCATCCTGCGCCTTCGCCCCATCGCACATGCTGGCCAGCCGCCTGATATGCCCATGGATCTCCTCGATCCTCGCCTGGGTCAGGTCCTCAGGATCCCACCCCCACAAGAGCCTAGAGCCGGCCTTCCTGCCCTTCCTCACATTGCGGTTGACTCTCCCCGCGTCCTCCCCCTCAAGCCGCTCCTGGGCCCTCTGGGCCCGCTTCTCGGCCCTGTCCTCCCAAACCTGGGCCCTCGCCTCCGCCTTCGCCTCCTCCTCGGGATCCACCTCGATCGCCTCCACCGCCTTGAAGCTCAGCCTGATCGGCTCCACCGCCACCAACCGATCCGCGTTAGTCGCCCTATCAAGAACCTCCTGCTTCTCCACCAGCACCTTGGCCAACCGGCAATCCAAGCTCCCCTCCAACACAAGATGCTGAACCAACACCGGCCAGCACTGCCCGATCCTGTGCAACCGATCCTCTGCCTGTGTCATGTTGCCAGGCACCCAATCCAGCTCCGCAAAAACCACCGTGGAAGCCGCCGTCAAAGTGAGCCCCACACCCGCCGCCTTGATATTGCCCACGAAACACTTACAAGACGGATCCTCCTGGAACCGGGTCACCGCCTCATCCCTCGCCTTCATAGGGGTCTTGCCCGTCAACACAACCGGATTCAGCTCCGCCAGCCCCTCCATAAGGGCATCCGCCACATCCTGATGCCAACAGAAAACCACCACCTTGTCCAACTCGGCATCCTTCACATGCTCGATCACATACGGCACCTTGGCCAGCGCCGCCGCATGACGAACCGCCGCCATCTCCTCGAAAGCGACCCTATAGGCCTCATGAAGGACCGCCACAGCCTCCCTGTATAAATCCTCCGCCACCTCGGAAGACCACCTATCCACCTCGGCCAGGGCCACCTGAGCCTCAGCCTCCTCGATGACCTGAGCCACCCGCTCCCAAGCCACCTGCTCCGCCTTCACGGCCGAAGCCGCCCCATTGGCGGGGATCTCGATCACCTGGCGCCTCTTGGGGGGGAGGTCCTTGAGCACCTCCGCCTTCACCCGCCTAAGAAACACCGTCTCCCGGATCCGGGCCTGAAGCTCCTCAAGGTTGGAAGCCCCGTTAAAATTCCACCCCCAACCGTCGTTCCTGGCGTCACAATACCGCTTGGCAAAGCCGAAGAAGCTCCCCCACGTCGCAGGATCGCACGCCCGCAAGAGAGGGAAGACCTCCTTGGGCCTGTTCACCAAGGGTGTCCCCGTAAGGAACAACCGGCGCCCCGCCTTAATTCCTTGCTTCACTAACTCACCGGCCTTGATACCCTTCTCCTTGTCGGCCTTCTTCGCCCAATGGCCCAAGGCCAGCCGGGTCCTCTGGGCCTCAGGATTCTTCATATAATGAGCCTCATCGTAAATCACGATGTCCCACTCCAACTCCTCAGGAAGGCTCTTGAGAAGGTCGTAATTCACTATCAAGATCCCCCGCTCCGCCGCCTGCACTAGCCCCGCCTTGGCCTTCACCTCAGTCCCCTTGGTGGCCACCTCGATCTTGTACTCGTTGACAAGCCACTTCCGCGCCTCCTTGAACCAGTTCAGCCGCAAGGACGCCGGCACAACAAGGAGCACCTTGGCCAGCTCTGGCTGGCAATTCAACAGCCCCAAAGCCTGAATCGTCTTTCCTAAACCCATTTCGTCCCCCACGATCAAGCCCCGAGTCATGCCCCGCTCCGCCAGCCACTGGATCCCCGCGTTCTGGTAGGGGAGATACTCCAGGCCCTCAGGCCTGGGGAGGTCCACCTCCGCTGATGTTGCCGAGGAGGCCTCGATGGTGGCCAGGCCCGCATCGATCCGAGCCCTTGTCGCCTCATCCGCGTAATCCCGAAGGGCCTGGGCCTCGCTGGCATACTTAGTCCACCAACACTTCTCCGCCTTGTCCCACCGCAACTTGGCCTCCTTCATGGAGGCCACCAACTCCTTGTTGTACTCAAAGCGACACTCAAAGCGCCCCCGCTCCTCACTCCATCCGAACCTCACACGAGGGCCCGCCTCCGCCCCCCCCAGGGCTTTGGCCGCCGGCTCATCCGCGTAAGCCTCCAAGGCCTTGGCCACCCTGGCGTCCTTGGTCCACCACACTTTTTTGGAAGGGTCAAAACGGAAGCCGGCCGCCTTGACCTTGTCCTTGGTCTCATAACTGAACGGGAAGACCGCCTCGAACCGGCCCTGAATATACACCAACTTCATTTTTTCCTCCATCGCCCCCCAAGCTTCCAACCTGGGGGGAGTCAACCCAACCCCCAATTGTCAACTCTACATCATCATGATGAACACGTCAAGTTTTTTTCCTGGATTACTGGCGAGCCCTTCAAGATGGCGTCCAAAAGCCGCCAGGCCGCCGGCCCAGTCACCCGAAGCGAGCCGCTTCCCATGGCCCATCCACTAGGTACCAAACGATACACTTCCCTGGAACCAAGCGTATCTCTTAAAAAATTCTCCAACCTCACAAAATCACGATCACAAACATGGATCACGTCCTCCCCCTCCACCACCACCGCCTGGCCCCCATCATCCAAATACCCCTCCACCTCCAACCAAGTTGCCTCCGGCCCAAACATCTTCATGCTAGTCTCCCTGGCGAACACGTGTTCGCCTAGTCCCGAGGATCCACCCCCGGCGCAAGCTCACTCAAATAAAAAATCTCACTCAACGGCACCCCGCAAGGCTTGCCCTTGACCACCACCGCCTCCTCCCGGGTCCACTTGCTCTTCAGCTTCTTGGAAACTGCCCTCACCATCCTTGTGATAATGCCACGATAGCAGTTCAGCCAAGGCATGTTCGCACCTCCCCGCCTGATAAACGGCATCTCCCCCACCTCCCGAATATCAAACACCTGATCTCTCAGCTTCCAACTCAACTTCAACCCCTCCCGCCGATCAATAACAATCTCCTCTCTCTCCTTGTCAATCACATATCCACTCCCATCCTCATTCAGCCTCGCCTGCTCAACCCAGCCCTCCGCGTCATCCGCCGCCCTGACCCCCACCAACTCCTCCACTGTCCCATCTTCCTTCATCTCGAAAAGATCAAACATTCCGATCGCTAAATCCTGATCAGCGACAAGCTTCATCTCTCACCTCACACGTCCAAGTCATCCATAAAAGACCCCAAATCCACCCCGCGAGGCCTCGCCTCAACATCCTGAGGCCCCCGAGGCTCAGGAGCATCCCCCGGCGCCATGATCTCCGAGAAGTCAGGCCTGTCAAAGTCCCACCAAGAAACCCAATCCCAAGCCGATCCTCTCCTGTTCTTCAAGGTTCTCATCTTCATTTTGCGATCGGCCGCCATATCCTCATCCTGGAACAAACCTATAATCAAGTCACTGTTCCAGCCAATCACGTCTGTGATCCCAATATCAGATTCCTTCACCTTGGAGGGATCTGTTTCGTTCACTTTTCTTGTGAATTGGGTTGAAGTCAAAATGGGCACCCCAAACCGCTTGGCCATCGCCTTCAAATCGTCCGCCACAGCGGACACCCGCTCATGCCTATCCCTCCCCGGCGCATCTATCAAATACAAGCCATCAACCAACACAACATCCGGCCTTGCTGCCAACATTGCGCCATGAATAGCATCGATATGGACCTTGAAGTCACCCCCCATCATAGGAATAGGGACCAAGCCAGATATTTTGTCCACCTTCTCAAAGAATTCATCCTCCTCGTAGGTGGTCAATTGCCCATAACGCAACCTTGAAGCATCAAGCTTGCAATACATGGCAATGAAACGGGTTGCCATTTCCACGGCTTCCATCTCGGTCACAACCAGCAATGGCCTAAAGCCGGCATTCCAAATCGTCACCAGATTCAAGAGAAGCGCCACTGTCTTCCCAACCCCTGTCCTGGCCGCGTACACTACCAGATCCCCGCCTCGATACCCCAAGATTTCACGAGTCAACGAGGGCCATGGCGATGGAATTCCCCATTGCCCGTTTTTGGCCCTAATATAGGCCCGCTTCACATCCGGCGCATAATCTAAAAGATTTCTGAGTTGTTTCCCTGAAAGATCCTCCCTGTAAGCCTCCCGAAGCGCCTCCTCCATTTCTCGAAACACTGACCCCGGCTCCATCCTCTCCAATGCCCTGGTCATATTCAAGGTTCGCCGTTTTGCCAGATTGAAAAGCATCCGATTCCTGAGGCGTTCTCCGATAAAACCTACTGAGGTTTGCGGCTTTTCTACTGACACCCCCAACCGCAACTTCAAATCCCCCGCCGTTAAAACCTGCCCCTCCCTGGCCTGCCCCAAAACCAGATCCACGGCCTCCTTCCAAGGCCCTTCAATGTGTTCCCCCCGAATACCAAGACGTTGCATCTCGGCAAGCCCCCCATGAACCAAATGACCCAAAGCTTCCTTATCCAGATCCAGATCAGATCTCACGTCACCCTCCTCCACTGTCCCGGGATCAAAAGGTAAGCTTCCCCCCTCTACTTGCGATGCTCCCCCACCACTGCCGCCACCAGGGCCTCATATTCAGGATTAATCGAATACTTCACCGTCACCTTGGCCCGCTCACTACAAACCACCCCCGACTCCCTCAAAACAGCAAGGTGCTGAGACACAACCGTCTGCAAAACCCCCAACTCCCCCCAAATCTCCTTGACCTGCCGCTCGCCTCCCTGCAAGATCTGCAAGATCTGCAATCTAATAGGATGATCAAATCCCCTCATCGCCTTGGCCCTCGCCAAAGCCCACTCCGCCGGCTGATATCGATCCAACACCTCACCATGAGTCTCCATTTGTTCCTCCTTCTTGGCGAACACGTGTTCGCCTACACCCCCAATAGTTGTTGAGCCTTCCGATACTCTTGGGCCCTCCAAGAGTACCGCTGAAACTGAATATTAACCATGCAGCCCGTGAGAAGCCTCAACAGGCTAGAATGATACCCCTCCCCCGCCCAAGTCTTGGGATCAGGATTCGCCGTCAAGATCGTCACCTTCAAATCGTTAGATCTCCGACGAATCAAATCCTCCAACACCCTTTGATGATGATCAGATTTCCCCTGATACTCCTTGCCAAAGTCGTCGATCACCAGGAAGTCCACCTCGGCCGCCCGACGAATCACGGGCACCCCAGGCTCATACTCCTCCCCATTGTAATAAGCCTCTCTCAGACTCACAGCAGTAACAAAAAGCCCAGTATACCCCCGCCGCCTGGCCTCCTTCAACACCGCCACCGCCGCCGCCGATTTGCCGCCGTCATTGTCGCCCCATAAAAGCAACCCTGTGCCCTGCGCCCGCAACTCCTCTAACCGCTCCACATACTTAAGCAAAGGAGCTTTGTGAGACAGATGATCAGGAATCATGGCCAAAGCCACTCCCCAATACCGTCTCCCAATCCTCATCCTAAGCAAATCCTGCTCTGTCAACGGCCGCCGGCCTGAATCACTTCCAGACCTCGGGAGTATCATCCCCTGCATATTCACCTCTCACCTCACCGCCACCGAACCCTTTCTTGCTCCAAACCATCAAGTCTTCTCTAAAACCATTCACCACCGCTACCGTTGGTAGCGGCGTCGTCAACCTCCCCTTATACTGAAGTTTGATTCTATCCCAATCCCCCCATACAAAATCCACCAGCTTGACGATGTCCGTCAAAGAGTAACCATCCCTTAAGGCCCACCCCGCCACCAACTCCCTTTCCTTCACCCCCCACCGCTTTGGATGCACCAACGGCTCCGCTACCCTGGCCAACGAAGTCCAATGTCTCTCCACTGTCCTAACTAATTCAGCTTTGGCCCGGCGCTTCCCCTCCGCCGCACTCTTCGCCTCCTCAGTCGCCCTAACCCGGCCCTGCTTGGCCGCCACCACCGCCCGCCCCTTGGCCACAGCCTCCTGTAACAACTCCATCTGAGCCCCCGGCCCCCTGGCCATCCCAGGCGCCGCCACCACCAACCCATAAGGCCCCTCCCAGGCCATCACCTCTTCCAGCACTGGCGCCGGCGCCCCTAACCGCCTCATCACCGCCTCCACAGACTCCCCCGGCTCTCTCCCAAGGACCCCCCGCAAAAACCAACGTAAAGCCGAGTCACTAAGAGGCCCCTCTAAAATCTCCGATGTCACCACAAAGCCACTTACAAACTTCATTGTTGCCTCCCTCAAGGTTTCACCTCTCTGAATATATCATGATGATGAATTGGTCAAGGACTATCTACTAGTAATCTCCCCCCAATCTCCCCCCGTTTAACCCCTGTCTACCCCGCCGGCCTCAAACCACACACGTATTTGGCAAAATCCAAAATAGTCCTCTCCCTCACGGAAAGCTGTATTTCATACGGCTTCTGCAAAAACTCTGATAACACCGCCACCTCCAACTCCAACACCTCACGATACCCCTCGACCTCTTCCCCCTCCGCCTCTTCCCCCTCAACCTCATCCCCCGCCGCCTCCACAGCTAAAAGAAACTGTAAATCCTCCCTGGCCCGCTTCAGCTCCGCCTCCACCACATCCAAAGGCGTCACCTTCAACCACCAGGCCCTCCCTATCTTCTCCAAAATACGGCTCTTCCCGCGAACCTGATAGTCCTTAATCGCGGCATCCAACTGTTTGCCTGAAGCCCCCCCCAACACCGCATTCACTATCTCATCCCTAATCTCCACAGGCGCCTTGGCCACTGCCTTTAACTGTAAACTAGAAGCGCCGGCCAACGCCAAAGCCAACTCCACCTCTCTCCACCCATCAGGAGCCCTCAACACCGCCAAAGCTTGCTCTTTGTTGATCTTGCCCCCCCTGATCGCCTCCATCACCGCAGGATCCCGGCCTATCACCTGCCGATCATAAACCTGAGAAAGCCCCATCTTCATCTTGTCCGAGATTTGCCCCATCGAATATCCATCATTCATCAGCCTCAAAACAAGCTCTATCTGTTCCACTAAATTCTTAGGTTTGCTCATCCTTGCCATGATTCATCCGCCTTTCTTGCAACTTCACCCCTCTATAAAACCTCACATTAACCCAGCTCACGTTATGAAAGACCCAATAGACCTCCTCGCAAGGCCTCCTCCTCCCCGCCAGCTTCACCCCCCGAGGAAACCGTCTTCGACAATCCGCCAAATATCCCGGCATCGCCCTGGCCAACCGAGACACCCCCTGAGCCGCATCTAGAGCCTCCTCCTTGCCAATCCCATTGACTGGCCAGGCCCACTGAGCCACCCCCACACAGGCCGGCTTCCTGAGCCGCCCCAGGGCCCTCAGAGCACCGGCCCGAGTCAGCTTCCACGGCAAATCCTGTCGCTCCCTCACCCGAGGCCCCAAGGCGCAACCATCAAACCCCGATTCGTTGGCCATCACCGCCACCATCCACCACCCCGACTCCGGCGCCGGCCACCTTGTCCCCCCCTGACTCACCTGGCCCGCGTACCACTCAGCCCTCCCCCGCGCCTCTTGTTCAGTGTACCTATGTCCACACTCAATCCAAGACGCATCCTGAGCCGCGAACCAGGCCAATATCGCCACGGCCAATTTCTCCACTTCAAACCTCCAAAAACACCAATGGGGCCCGAAGCCCCATCAAAACGTCACCATATCACATCCTCACTCCACCTCTTTTATGTTCCCCTCATCCCTTGCCCTCACAAGCCCTCGCCCAAAACGCATAGACACCGGCTGATGCTTAGGAAAACTCACCCCCTCGCGCTTAGCCCGCGCCGCTACCCACGAATATGATCGCCCGCAACGGTAAGCCAATGTCTGAATCGTTACCCCCTCCGCCACCGCCGCCTCCAATTCCTCTTTTGTCAAATCTTGCTTTTTCTGCTGAGTCACAGTCAACAATCCCAACTCCTTTGCCCTGCACCGCACGGTATTATCTCGCACCCCCAATCTTAAGGCAATCTTATTGATTGCCAAACCTTCCTTTATCAGCTTCTTCAATTTCTCATCGTCAATTTTCTGGCCCATTGATCGTCCTCCACACCCTCGTAACCCGATGAAAAATCCCCAAAACCACCGCTGCAAACCAAATATGATACATATACAACACTACCCCCTGCCTCACCAAGTCTTCAAAAAGATCCATCGCTTGCCTCGTTCCTTATTTCGCCTCCACCTTCTTCACCTTCACCCCCCTCCCACGTCTGAAACGAATCCTTCAACATAACCACCAAACACAGATCCATCAAAACCGCCCCCAAAATCCTCCCTCCCTCCCCCCACACCAACGAGGCCAACGCTCCCCGGCCCTCTCCCTTTAACACCTTAGGCAAATACACCTCCACCCCATCCCGCTCCTCCAACCGTCGCTCGATCTGCCATCTCAAGTCCATGATCGCTTCCTTAAAACGGGATATCCTGCTTGAACTCACTGCAAACCCCATTAGGGCTTGGCTGAACCCCCTTGTCACAAGCCGGCCTCTGCCCCCACCGATGATGCCAACAATCCGAACAAGGATTATATTTGTCCTCGAACTCAATCCCGCGATGCTCCTTGATCCAGCTCCTGACCCAATGCTCCAACATCCCCTGAGAAGGCGACTTCTCCCCCAATCGCTGATGAAGATCCTCAGTCAATGCCACCACATCCCCCAAATCCAACCGCACACACACTCTATCAGCCATCTCGCCTCTCCTTTATG
>Ga0180007_10005047_pt1 | contig 13625 bp, 12 predicted proteins | sample MM_PC_MetaG_FD_121122 | JGI IMG/M metagenome (GOLD analysis project Ga0180007, IMG submission 121122) | Groundwater microbial communities from the Aspo Hard Rock Laboratory (HRL) deep subsurface site, Sweden - MM_PC_MetaG | ecosystem: Environmental > Aquatic > Deep subsurface > Groundwater... | reverse complement strand
CCTGGCTTTCGGGGATTCCGTCGGCATCCCGGGCACCGGCCGCCGCGTGATCCTGCCCATGGGCTGGTTGCAGCAGAACCTGCCTCCGGCGCGGGCTTTTCGCACCGTCTGGCGCTTTTCCTTCCTCTTCACGCTGGCGGTGGCCTGGTGGGCGGCCGCCGGCTGGGCGTATCTTGCGGGTCTGTCCGGTCTGCGCGCCCGGGTCCTGCCCGCCGCCGCCTTGATCCTCCTGTTGCTGGAGTCCGCGCCCGTCGCCGTGCCAGTGGTAGCCCTGCCGGATCAGACCCGCGCCCGGCCGCGCCGGCTCTCCTCGGAGGCCGTCCTGACCTTGCCGGCGCCGCCCGACGTGTACGGCGAGGACCTGCGCGAGGCGCGCTGGCTTTGGCGGGCCCTCGCGACGGGCCGACCGGTCACGGGCGGCGTCTCGGGCTGGGTGCCGCCGTGGACGCGTGATCTGCGGCACGCTCTGGCGGCCTGCGAGCAGGGAGCGGCGGATCCCGACGATCTGTTCGCGAAGCTCGCCGCGGTCGGTGTGACGCGGGTGGAGATGTTCGCCGCCGACGACGACGCCCGGCTGATCTACTGGCGGAACCTGCTGCGCTCGCGTACCGGTGCGCCGATCCTGGCCGAGGGCATCGAGGCGTATCCCCTGCCAACGGGACCGGGACCGGATTTCAAGGCAGAGCCGGGACCGGACGGATAAGAAGACCCGCCGCAGAGCCTGCAGCGGGTCCGGTGACGAGTGGGGCCGGCAGCCCCTATAGGGGTTCGACAGACTTGATCTCGGGTATCTCTTCCTTGAGACGCGCCTCGATGCCGTGCTTCAGCGTCATCAGGGACATGGGGCAGCTTCCGCACGCGCCCTGCATCCTGACCGTGACGATCCCGTCGTTGTAATCGATGAACTCGACGTCGCCGCCGTCGGCCTGCAGGGCCGGACGGATCTTGTCGAGGATTTCCTTGATCTTATGTTCCATGGTGCGTCCTTTCTGGTACCGTCCCGTTGAACAAGCAGAAGCTAAATGAATCCCGCGCGATGTCAACCCCTCACCTGGCGCATCTAACGGTTGTACGGCCACAAGGTCGCCCGTATCATCCCCTGGCGGCGGAAGCGGTGCGGCTGGATCAACGGGGAAAGAACGGATGAAGCCTGATAGCGGCGAGTTGGCTCGCTTGCGGGGAATAGCGATGGCGGCGGGTGCCCTGCAAATGGCCGAGCAGGACCGCCTGAGATCCATTGCCTACAAGTCGACCACGGACATGGTCACGGACCTGGACAAGCGCGTCGAGGCGTTGCTCGTCGATCTCTTCGCGCGCGAGTTTCCCGACGACGGATTGCTCGCGGAGGAGGGGGCGGTCAGCGAAGGCACCAGCGGGCGCGTCTGGCAGATAGATCCGCTGGACGGCACCACGAACTACGTGCATCACCATCCCTTTTTCGCCGTCTCCCTCGGGCGGGTGTCCGCAGGCGGGATCGATCTCGCAGCCGTCTACGCGCCCGAGCTGGACGAGCTCTATCTGGCCGGCGCCAGCGCCGGCGCCTGGCTGGAGCGTCCCCGGCGCCGCACGCGGCTTGCCCTGCCGCCGCGCGAGCCGGTGGATCTGGAACGGGCGCTGCTCGCCACGGGCTTCCCGTATGTCCGCGATGAACTGGTCGTACGCAACTGCGAACTGTTGAAATCCTTCCTGCTGCGACGGTGTCACGGCGTGCGGCGCGGCGGCAGCGCCGCCATCGATCTCTGCCACGTGGCGTCAGGCCGGCTGGACGGCTACTGGGAGTTCTCCCTCAATCCCTGGGATCTGGCTGCAGGCAGCCTTGTCGCGCGGGAGGCCGGCGTCGTGGTAAGCGATTTCTCCGGGGGCGACGGGTACCTCGACGGCAGCCAGATCCTGGCCGCCGTCCCGGGGCTGCACGCGACCATGCTCGCGATCATACGGGAGGAACTGCTTGATCCGGTCCGCTGAGAAAGGCGCGTCGTGATGGAACACGGCTGGCTGTCCATCCTGCCACCCCTGCTCGCCATCGGCCTGGCGCTGATCACCCGGCAGGTCGTGCTCTCCCTGCTGCTCGGCGTATGGGTGGGGGCCCTGGTCCTGACCGGCGGCAATCCCCTGACGGCCTTGCAGCGCGTAGGCGACACCTACCTGGTCAACGCTCTCGCAGACAGATCCCACGCGGCCATCATCCTCTTCTCCACGACTCTCGGCGGCATGGTCGGCATCCTCTCGCGCAGCGGTGCGATGGAGGGCATCGTCGATGCGCTGTCGCGGCGCGTCCGCTCGCGGCGCAGCGGCCAGACGGTCACCGCGGTCATGGGGCTGGCCATCTTCTTCGACGATTACGCCAACACCCTGCTGGTCGGCAATACCATGCGCCCCCTGACCGACAGGTTGCACATTTCCCGGGAGAAACTTGCGTACCTGGTCGACAGCACCGCGGCGCCGGTGACGACCATCGCCATCATTTCCACCTGGGTCGGCTTCGAGGTGGGACTGATCCAGGATTCGTTGTCGCGCCTGGCGCAGGAGGGATCTGGTTACCTGTTCTTCCTACGTTCACTGCCCTACAACTTCTATCCGATCCTCACCCTGGCGATGGTTTTTCTGGTGGCCGGCACGGGCCGTGATTTCGGTCCCATGGCCAAGGCGGAGGGGCGTGCGGCGGGCGGCGAGCTGCTCCGGCCCGGCGCGCAACCCGCAGCCGATCCCATGGCACTCGCGCGCGTCGCCGACGAGGCCGGGCCGGCCTCGCCTCTGCTGGCGGCGATTCCCATCGCTACCGTCGTCGTCCTCACGGTTGTCGGTCTGTGGTGGCACGGGAGGCACGAGTTGATGATGCGGGGCGAGGCAGCCGACAGCCTGCGGGAGATTCTCAATGCGGCGGACAGCCTGGCGGTCCTGATGTGGTCGTCGCTCGGCGGATCGCTGGTGGCCATCGCGTTGTCGGTCGGCGCGCGTCGGCTGGATCTGAGCGGCAGCGTCGACGCCTGGCTGGACGGCGCGCGGGCGATGCTGATCGCCATGGTGATCCTGATCCTCGCGTGGGCGCTGGGTGCGGTCTGCGATGGACTCGGCACCGGGCCCTGGCTCGTCGACGTCAGCCGCGACGTGCTGTCGCCCCATCTGCTGCCCGCTATCTCCTTCCTGCTGGCCGCGGCCATGAGCTTCTCCACCGGCACCTCCTGGGGCACCATGGCCATCCTGATCCCGATCATCCTGCCGCTGGCCGACGCTCTGCCCGCGGACGGGGGCGTCACGGCGCAGTTGCGCGATGTCATCGCCTTGTCGTCGACCAGCGCCGTGCTGGCCGGCGCCGTCTTCGGCGATCACTGCTCGCCCATCTCCGACACGACGATCCTGTCCTCGATGGCCTCCGGCTCCGACCACGTGGATCACGTGCGTACCCAGTTGCCTTACGCGTTGGCCGCCGCCGGCGCGGCCGTCTGTATCGGCTATCTGCCTGCCGGCTTCGGGGTCTCGCCTTGGATCTCGCTGGCGGGCGGTGCGGCGTTGCTGGCTGGCCTGCTGCGGTGGCGGGGGAGACGGGCGCCGCCGGTGCTCGGTGCGGACCGATGAGCGGCACCGTGATCACCCTCACCAGCGATTTCGGCCTCGCCGATCCCTACGTGGCCGAGATGAAAGCGGTCGTCTTGTCCGAGTGCGCCAGGTATCCGCACGATCGCGAGAGGCCCACCCTCATCGATGTCTCCCACGAAGTGCCGGCCCATGACATCGCCGCCGCGGGCTGGCTGCTGGCCAGGATCTCGGCGCGGTTCCCCGCGGGCACGGTCCACCTGGTGGTCGTGGACCCGGGCGTGGGCACCGCCCGGCCCGCCGTTGCCGCCGGGGCGCGAGGAAGCTATCACGTCGGTCCCGGCAACGGCCTCTTCTCTTGCCTCGCCGAGGCCCGGGACCTCGCGGTCGTCCTGCTGGACAGGCCGGAATACACGTGCGGCCGTCGGGAGCCCGCTCCCACCTTCCACGGGCGCGATCTCTTCACCGTCGTCGCGGCCCACCTGGCCATGGGCGCGCCCCTGCACCAGGTCGGATCGCCCGGTGGCGCGACAGACCTGGGTGTCTTGCCTGAAGAGGATCACGCGGATGACGGCGCACTAGGTCGCGTGATCTGGATCGACCGGTTCGGCAACGCGATCACGGACATCAAGCGGGATTCCATGCAGGGCAGACGCCTCGCCGCCGGCGCCGTCCTGCGTTTGGGAGAAGGCGTCGCCACTGGTCCTGTGACCACATACGGCGCGGCAGCAAGGGGGGAGTTGATCTGGTACTGGGGCAGCGGGGGCGACCTGGAACTCGCCGTGCGGGGCGAAAGCGCCGCAGCTGTGTGGAACTGGCTGCCCGGATTGGCTTTGCACGAGGTCTTGCCGTAGTTTGACGGAGGTTCAACCTTGCGAGGGATGCTGATGCACGATTCTCACGCCGGCGGGCGCCTCAAGCGCTGGCTGGGGCTGGCGACGATATCGGCCGCGCTGTGTTGTCTGGCGTCCTGCAGCCAGCAGAAGGTCGGTTTCCCTTATCCCGCGGAGATGATCGTCTATCCCGGTCTCGGCGACGAGTTGCCGCGTCTGCACATCACCTCGGTGTCGGACAGCCGGCCCGCAGTGCAGCGCAACGGAGAGGGTCATTTCACCGGCATCACCTTTCCCTCCGATGCCAGCTGGGAACCGCCGGTGGCTGACATCTACCATCGGGCCCTGGCGCAGGACATCACCCAGACGCAGCTGGCCGAGTTGACGCCGTTGCCGGGGCAGGCCGCGTACACGCTGGAAGCGGTGATTCATTCCTTCCACTGCCGCATGGAGCGCAGCGGCGCCTCCTTCTTCTTGCCGCCGGCGATCGGCATGCTCGGGGGCTTCGTCTGGGGAGACGACACGTCCTCCCGCTTGAAGCGCGGGGCCGTGCTGGGCGTGGTGGCCCTGGGAATCGTGCCGGTCCCGTTGCACGTAAGGGCGGAAGCGGAGGTCGAGATGATCCTGCGCGATCAGGTGGGCGATGTGGTGTGGCGGGAGGTCTGCATCGGCGAGGTCGAGGACGACCGCGGCCAGCCGGCCAGCGCGCGCCCCGACAAGCAGCTGGCCGAGAGATACATGCCGCAGGCGGTGAAACGCTGCAACGCCTGCCTGCTGGGTCAACTGCGGCAGTTCCTCCATTCACAGGCCGTGGACTGAGTCGCCCCCGGGGCCGGTTGCCCCTTCAGATGTAGCGCTCCGGGCGTGGTCCGGGCTAGAGCAGTGCGGCGGCCAGGCTGGCCAGTCGGCTCCGCTCGCTCTTGGCGAGCGTGATGTGGCCGTAGATGGACTCGTTCTTGAACCTCTCCACCAGATAGGTGAGACCGTTGCTGGACGCGTCGAGATACGGATTGTCGATCTGATAGGCGTCGCCGGTCAGCACCACTTTGGTGTCGTGTCCGGCGCGGCTGACCACGGTCTTGACCTCGTGCGGGGTCAGGTTCTGGGCCTCGTCGATAAGGATGTAGAGACGGGGCAGGCTGCGGCCGCGTATGTAGGTGACGGCCTCGACCTCGATGACGCCCGTGTCGAACAGGTAGTCGACCTTGTCGGTGGATTGCTCCAGCTGGGGATCGACGAGATACTGGAGGTTGTCGAAGATCGGTTCCATCCAGCTCTCGAGTTTTTCCTCCTTGGTGCCGGGCAGGTAGCCGATATCTCGTCCCAGGGGCATGATCGGCCGCGAGACCATGATCCGACGGTACGATTTCTCCTCGGCGACCTTGTGCAAGCCCACCGCCAGCGCCAGCAGTGTCTTGCCCGTGCCGGCCTGTCCCAGCATGGATACCAGCTGGATATCCTCCCTCATGAGCAGTTCCAGGGCGAAATGCTGCTGCAGGTTCAGCGCCTGCAGGCCCCACGGGTGGAGTTCCTCGAAGCGCAGCCGCTCGATCCGATGCGAACCCCCCTGGTAGATGCCGAGGGCGGTCTGCTTCGCGTTGGTCTCGTTGCGCAGCAGGACGCCCTCGTTGGGGTGGAATTCCCCCGCCAGCTCCAGGTGGCCCTCGGCGTAGAAGGCGTCGATCTCGGAACTCTTGCAGTCCAGCTCCGTCCAGCCAGTGTACAGCTCGTCGAAGTCGACGGTGTCGCGCTGGAGGTCCTCGGAACGCACGCCGAGAGCGTCGCCCTTCACGCGGGCATTGATGTCCTTGGTGACGAACGTGATGTCCACGCCCTGCTCCTGGAGGTAGAGCGCGGTGGCCAGCAGGCGGTTGTCCGGAATGCTGCCGGACATACCCTTGGGCAGATACGATACGTAGTCGTCGACGAGCACGAAGAGCAGCCCGCCGCCAGAGAGCGGGACGCCTTCGCGCAGGGGACCGTTCTGGCGCAGGGCGTCGATGGTGCGAATGACGCGGCGGGCGTTGCGTCCGCGCTCGTCGTTCTCGCGTTTGAAGCGGTCGAGCTCCTCGAGGACGTCCACCGTGATCACGATATGGTGCTCTTCGAAAGCCTCGAGGGCCGTCGAATCGTGCAGCAGGACGTTGGTGTCAAGGAGAAAGCAGCGGCCGGTCATGGCCGAGATCTTGATGCCGTTGAGACCGTGGGCCGTCATCCAGATCCTCCTTGGCTGTGCGGGCTGCATCCATGCTGCCACGGGGAAATTGTACTCCTGGTATCGGCAATCCGCACGTTGAAATTACAAGAATAATGCGGAATAATATAATTGCTTATTATGCATAATTCATGTTGCAATCAGTCGCAATAAATTATAATTATGATTCTCTGTCATGGATATCATGCGGCACTGACCATAATAATTGATCAACGCAACAGGAGGCGATCATGTCCCACACGGAGAACAGCTACTCGCGGGGTTTCGAAAGGGGTGTCATAGCGTCCGAGAACGAGCGTCAGGCGCTCCTGGAGAAGATGCGCAAGGACAAGGTCAGGTTCCTCAGGCTGATGTTCTCGGACATCCAGGGCTGCAACAAGAACGTGGAAGTGCCGGAATCCCAGTTCGAGAAGTCCCTGCGGGGCGAGATCATGTTCGACGGCTCGTCCATCGAGGGCTTCTCTCGGATCGAGGAGTCGGACATGCTCCTGGTCCCGGATCTGCGGAGTTACGTCACCTTCCCCTTCGAGGAGATCCAGGGCAAGGTGGCGCGTCTGATCTGCGACGTGTACAACGCCGATCACTCACCCTTCGCCGGCTGTCCGCGGCTCACCCTGCGACGCACCATCGCCAAGCTGGACAGGATGGGCCTGCGGCCGGTCTGCGGCCCGGAAGTCGAGTTCTTCCTCTTCGAGAGGGACCGCAACGGAGAACCGACGGTACGCACGCATGATGCCGGCGGTTATTTCGACCTGCTGCCCGTGGACCTCGGCGAGGAAGCTCGGCGCGACATCGTGAACGTGCTCGAGGCTATCGGCTTCGAGATCGAGGCGGCCCACCACGAGGTGGCGCCGGGCCAGCACGAGATCGACTTCAAGTACGCCGACGCTCTGCAATCGGCCGACGACGTGATGACCTTCAAGATGGTCGTCAAGAAGATCGCCCTGGACTACGGCCTGCACGCGACCTTCATGCCCAAGCCCATCTATGGCATCAACGGCTCGGGCATGCATACCCACCAGTCACTGTTCCGCGGCGACGAGAACGTGTTCTACGACCCCGAGAAAGAGTATCAGCTCAGCGACCTGGCGCGCTTCTACATCGGCGGGATACTGAAGCATGCCCGGGCTTTCGTGGCGGTCACCAATCCGCTGGTGAACTCCTACAAGCGTCTGGTGCCGGGCTTCGAGGCGCCGGTCAACGTGGCCTGGTCCGAACGGAACCGGTCGCCGCTGGCGCGCGTCCCTGAACGCCGGGGCGTGGGCACGCGGGTCGAGGTGCGCATACCGGATCCCAGCTGCAATCCCTACCTGGCTTTCGCGGTGATGCTGGCGTCCGGACACGACGGCATCGTCAACCAGACCGATTGCGGCGCACCCGTCAACAAGAATATCTTCGCCATGAGCGATCGCGAGAAACGCCGCTTGAAGATCACGCAGTTGCCGGGCAACCTCTCCGAAGCGCTCGCTTTCCTGAAGAAGGATGCGATCATGCGGGAAACCCTTGGCGAACACGTCTGGCATCAGATCATCACGCACCACGAGGGCATCTGGGCCGAGTACATCTCGCAAGTGCACGAATGGGAGTTGAAACGCTATCTCATGTCGCATTGACGGTTCCGGGGCGGGGTCCACGACACCCGCCTCGCATCTTGTACGCCGCGCCGCCCGCGTGTAGGATGGCGCCATGAAGGAACTCTTGAAGTACGGCACCAGGGGCGGGCCGACCATGCCCGCCCTGGCCTATATCTGCCTCTGCACGATCCTGCTCGCCGCGGCTGCCGGGGCCGAGGGGCGTCGGGAGTCGGAGCGACATCCTGCCGCGCCAGGGATGCTGGTCGTCGAGGGGCTGGACGGTCAGGGCATCCTCGATCCCGTCGTGGATGAGGGCGACGGCGTCAGGAGCTGGTCCTGGGCCTGGGGCGCGTTGACAGTCCTCGCCGACACCGTGCCGGTGACGGTCGGCGAGACGGGCCTGAGCCTCCCCTACGGGACGGAGCTCGGCGGCGTCAGCCGCGGTCGCAGATTGCGGTTCGTGACAGGCGAGTATCCCGTCGACGGACCGCTGCTGCTCAGGGGCGAGTCGTTCCTGCTCTTTGTCAACCGCGGCGTGCTCGAGGTAGGCGAGGGTCGCCTCGTGCTCGCCGTACGTGAGCCGCAGAAGCACTCCGGCACCCAGTACCTGCTCTTCCTGGGCATACTGCTGATCACCACGTTCATGATGATGAAAACGCGTGCGAGGCTGAAGAAATCATGACGCGCGGATCCGGTACCGACCGGCTCGCGGACTGGTCCACCCTGGCCTGCCTGGCGACCCTGCCCTGGATCGGGCTCTGCGTTGCCCGGGCGACGACGGGCCGGGATCTGGGCGCGGGATTCCAGCCGGCCTACCTGTTGCTCGCCGTGGCCGTCGTCGCCTCCTGGTCCAGTGGAGCCTACGGCAAGGGACGCGCGGCGAAGGCGGTTCCTGCGCCCTGGATCTGGTCCCTGGCCCTGTTGGCGATCCTCCTTTCGGCCGTCGGCGTCTGGCGCTCGCCCGGATTGGCGACACCACAGGAGGCGTGGGCCAGGTACGGCCGCCAGCTGACGCAGTGGCTGTTGATGTCCGCCTTCGCCCTGCATCTGGCCGTCTGGCTGCGCGGGGAGACCCGCTGGCGCCAGGCCTTGATCGCGCTGATGGCGGGCCTGTCGTTCCAGTTCCTCTACGGTGCCTGGCAGGTGGTGGACTTCTACGGTCCGGGCACCGTCTTCGCCGGCTTGGACTCCCTCTTCACATCCAATCCAGCCGTCTTGTCGGGTTCGGGGGAATTGTACTTGGGCCGGGATTTCGTGGGTATTCCGCGTGTGAGGGGCACCGCCTGCGAGCCCCTGTATCTTGGCAACTACGTCCTGGCGCTGCTGCCGTGGACGATCCTGCTTGCCAGCGGGCGCCGCAGGTTGTTCTGGCTGCCCGCGGCCGGCGTTATCCTGCTGTTTTCGACATGGTCACGCGGGGCGTGGCTGGCAGTCGTTCCCGGCATCGTTGTCGGCTTGATCTGCCTGCGGCGCTCGGGCGGTCTGCGCATAGCACCGAAGCCTTGGCGCGCCTTGGCGGGTGCCGGCATCCTGGTGCTCGTCGCCTACGTCCTGACGGATGGGCAGGTCTTCGCGCTGATGGCGCAGCGGGTCCGGCAATCGGTCAACATGGAGGACTGGTCCAACCTCACCCGCCTGTATTCGATGCAGGCGGCCTGGCGCGCTTTCCTGCTGCAGCCGATCTTCGGTATCGGATGGGGGCAATATGGCTATCATTTCGCCTTGTTGGTCGATCCGATGGGCCTGCAGAGCCAGTTCGCCTGGCCCGTAGTCAACAACTATCCACTGGCGGTCCTCTGCGAGACGGGCCTGTTCGGTTTCGCGGCGTTCGTATGCGGGATGATTGCCCTGGCCGGTCGCGTCTGGCGCTCACTGGCTCCCCGACAGGTGGCGGAGGGACGGTCGCTCCCGATCGCACAGCGACGGCTGGTGGCCGCCACCGTGGGCGTGACTGCCGTCTGGTTCCAACTCCTGACGTTCTCCCAGTACAACCTGCCGCACATCTGGGTGTCCTTGGGCCTGTTGCTGGCGGCGCTGTCTGGCGGCGACAAGCCTTCCGAGGCCGGGGAGGGGCGGTCGTGAACCCCGGACCGCTGATCGTCATCGACGGACAGGTGGCGAGTCCGCCCTGCACGGGCGTCCCCTGGTCCGTGGTGGAATTGGTGCGCGCGCTGTCGGCGTCCGAGCGCGGCGCCCGCTTCGTGTTGACCACCGATCATCCCGAACTGTACCCGTTTCTCGACCGGGCGAGAGAATGGCGCATGGTCGCGTGCGGTGCCGGGTCGGGCACCCTGGCGCGTGTGAAATGGACGCAGCTGGGTTTGCCGAGACTGGCCGGCAGGCTCGGCGCGGACGTCCTCCACGTACCGACCTTTCCGACCCCGGTGCTCGCGCCCTGTCCCGTGCTGGTCACGATCCACGACGTCGCCTTTCGCCTTCATCCCCGAACCGTGGAGCCGCTGCGACGCTGGGGGTATCGTCTGCTGTTGCCCTTGTCTCTGGCCCGGTCGGAAGTCGTTATCGTCAATTCGCACAATACCGGGCGCGAGCTGGCGGAACTCTACCCGCGCGCGGCCGCCAAGATCGAGGTGACAAGGTTCGGGACACCCCAGTGGGTCACCGGGCGTGAGCCGCCGCCCCTGCGGGGACCCGAAGCGCCTTTTCTGTTCATCGGCGCCCTGGAACCCCGGAAGAACCTGTCGCGCATTCTGGACGCTTTCGTCGGCTTCAGGCGGGAAGCGGCCGCTTCTGCCGCTGGCCGCGGCCTGCCCCGGTTGGTAATCGTTGGAGCCGACGGTTGGTGTAATACGGGATTGGTCAACAAGTTGCGCAGGACATCTGAGGACGGCTCCGTCGAAATCGTCGGACATTGTGACCGTGAAGAACTGTGGCAACGCATGATTTCGGCCCGAGTCTTGCTCTTCCCATCCTTGCATGAGGGTTTCGGATTTCCGATCTTGGAAGCAATGGCCGCTCGGCTGCCGGTGATCACTTCGAATCGAGGCGCGATGCGCGAAGTGGCCGGCGAGGCGGCCTTGCTGGTAGATCCGGATTCCACCGGGGAGATATCTCGAGCCATGATGCGTCTCTGGCGGGACGATGACCTCGCCGGGCGCATGGCGGTCGCCGGCCTCGAGCATTGCCGCACCTGGGACTGGCAGGCCACGGCGGAAAGGACGTTTGCTGCATTCCAGAGGATATTGAGTCGGCGACATCTTGTGACTAAATAATCGTTGCCACCCCGCGGAGCTTGCCATACGGTGCGAGTTGCAAGAACCGCCGACGGAGCGGTGGTCAAATGCCCAAGGGGACGATTTTGAATACGGAAGTCATCGTTCTGCTCAGCGCCTCGGTCGCTTTTGTACTGTCTTGGTTGGTTCAGCCCCATTTCCGGAGTCTGGGCTTTCTTACGGGTATCGTGGATCATCCCGGCTATCGGCGTTCGCACCGTGAGCCGGTGCCGCGCACCGGCGGAATGGCCATCTTTATCTCCTTCTTCGTCACCCTGTACATCCTCGACGACCTGGTCCTGACCGAACCGCTGCCCTGGTCCTGGCTGGCGGCTCTGGGCGGATCCGGACTCGCCATCATGGCCCTCGGCGTCGGCGACGACCGATTCCACATACACGCCGAGAAGAAACTCTACGGGCAGCTGCTGGTGATCCTGGGCCTGATGGTCATGGGCCAGCGTCTGACCACGGTCGTCCTGCCCCTGGCCGGAGCGGTTGATCTTGGCGGTTGGGCCTGGCCGGTGACCCTGCTCTGGTACCTGGGATTCATCAACTCCATGAACCTCATAGACGGACTGGACGGCCTAGCCAGCGGCATCGGCGTGATAGCCACCATTTGCATCGCGGCCGTGGCGTTCGTGATGGGTGATTTCTTTTCCCTGCTCTTCGCCTCCACGCTGGGGGGCGCCTCGCTCGCCTTCCTGTACTGGAACGTGAGCAGGCGCAAGATCTTCCTGGGCGATTCGGGCAGCATGTGGATGGGACTGGTGCTGGCGAGCCTCCTGATGCATCTCGGGCAACGCAACGGCGTCTCGCTGCTATTGTTGCTGGCGCCGATGGTCGTGCCCATCTGGGACACCGGCACTACCATCATCCGTCGCTACCGCAAGCGCGCCTCGATCTTCGAGGCGGACGACTACCACCTTCACCATCGACTGGTCAGGCTCGGATTCCAGCCCGGCAGCACCGTCAGGCTCCTGCTGCTCATCACGGCCGGATCGGTCCTTTTCGCCCTGTCCGATTCGCTGTCAATTCCCTGGTTGGGTTTACCGGCCCTCGCGTGCTGTCTGTGGCCCGTGCAGATCTGGGTCGATCGCCGGCGGCGCGAGGATTCGGGTCCTGCGCTCGATTTCTTCAGCGAGTTGCTGTTCGTGCTCGGTCTGGACGACAAGGTCGAGGACACCTTCCGGCGCCGACGCCGCCAGGTCGCTGAGATCATCGATATCCAGGCGGAGCGCAACAAGGTCTCGCGCGTGATGACGGCCGCCGCCGGTTCACGCGCGCCGGCCGAAGTGGTCGACCACCCCGGTGAACTGGAGTCGATCGCGAGAGCGGCCTCCGTACCTGCAGACGAACCGGAGACGGGCCCGGACAATGTCGTTCTCACCTCTTCCCGACGCGTTCCAGACTGACCTGAGAAGCTCGTCGACAGGCCTGACCGTCGAGCTCGGCTGTGGCGACGGCCGGTTCACGCGTATCCTGGACGCGGCGGGGGCCCGGGTGGTGATGTCCGATCGAATCCGCAGCGACGTGTTCGCGCCGGGTCATGGGGTGCTTGCCGACGCAGCCGCGCCGCCGTTCAGGGAAGTGACCCTCATGGTCGCCGCCAACCTGTTGCGGCACCTCTGGGACAAGTTGGGACGATCCAGCCCGACGGATGCCTGGATCGACTGCTTGGCCGCCGGCGGATGTTTGTATATCTTCGAGGACGAGCCGGCCGAGCAGCCGGGTCCTGCCCGCAACTACCGGGACCTGCAGGAACTGCTCGCGCAAATCGTCCCTTGGCGGAAAGGTCTGCTCGCCAAGCGGGAATTCGAGCGGTTCGCGGCGAATGGCGTACGACCCGGAGCCTGGACATTCGGTCTGACGAAGAATCAATTCTCGCCGGCCGGACGCCATGATGTGTTATCATTATTGGTGGATGAACGGGGAGTCATTGCGAATGACGCCGCAGCCTTGGTCCGCAAAGTCGCTGAGGAGGGCATCGACTACGGACATTACTGGTGGGCTCGGTATGAACGAGAGTGGATTTGATTAGGCCGCGAACATTTACCGGGTTTCCACTTCTGGACCTGCTAGCACTCGCCGTGATCGGCACGGCATTCGCCAGCGGGTTCGTCTTGTTGAAGCCGCGCGGCGCCGTGGACTGGACCGCGGCGCGGGCGGTCGTCATCGAGAGCGACGACTGGGGCCTATGCGGCTTCACGCCCAGTCGCGGAGCCCTGGACAGCATCGATAT
>Ga0180007_10005046_pt1 | contig 13626 bp, 16 predicted proteins | sample MM_PC_MetaG_FD_121122 | JGI IMG/M metagenome (GOLD analysis project Ga0180007, IMG submission 121122) | Groundwater microbial communities from the Aspo Hard Rock Laboratory (HRL) deep subsurface site, Sweden - MM_PC_MetaG | ecosystem: Environmental > Aquatic > Deep subsurface > Groundwater... | reverse complement strand
TCAGCCCATTCATTTCCAGAATCTTCTCCTTCTGGATTTGATTCAAATTCATTTATCTTAATAGAAACACTTCCCTCAACTCCACAACTACTTGAACATCCATCTCCATTTATCAAATTCCCGTCGTCACATGTTTCACCAGCCTCTACAACTCCATCCCCGCAAACACTTCCCCCAACACCTCCAATAGCAAATTCAACACAATCCTTAAACAATTCTTCAGCGTCGTCTGTCCAGAACCTTGTTTGATGAATTCCAAAAAAACAGACATTCTCATTCGCTGTTTCACCATTTGTTAATTCAGTTCCGCTATTAACATGCGCAACAACAGCACCTAAATCTCTGTCGCCTCCAATATATATTCCAGCAACCTTATCAAAACCATTGCCCTCATATCTTGATAAGTAATACATTGAGATAGATCTTCTGCTGTATTTCGCCCGAGTATAAACTTGAATTATTTCATTATTAACATTCACTCTCAACGGAGAAGCACTCGCGATTTTAGATATTCTCTCACGCCCAACCAATCCAAACTCCTTTGTATTACGCCCATTCATAACCACACTCGCATGCTCACTTATTGGAATATCACTTGCACACGCAAACCATTCATTCCCAACAAAAATTAAATCATACTCTGAAAAATCTGTCGAAGACACATCACTGCATCTAATATACTCTACACTCAAACCTAAGTCCGAAAAAATATCAACAATTTTACTATCAGCTCCCCACACACTTGAATGAATATACGCAACATCAGAAGCAGCAACAAACGGCAACACCATCAAAGCCAAAAGAACAATAATAAACCCCTTTTTCCTCATTTCACATAAATCAGTTTTTATTATTTAAATCTTTGTAATTACTTAACTCCAATGAAAAAGCATTATTGCCGTTGAGAATACGCTTATTCGTTATTACTTAAAACAAATGAAAAATAAATAAAAAAAGAAGAATATAAAAAAAAGGGAACAAAGTTCCCATTAATAAAGTTTGTTTATTCCTGCGATGTCACCAGCTTCCAAAGTTTGCTTTTTAGTTTCACCGTAACTTGCATAACCATACATTGTTTGTTCTGAGCATTCACCATTATACAAATCTCCCATACCTACTGCATGTCCAAGTTCATGTGTTGCTATATTTTCAAAGTCCATTTTTCCTGCTTCACCTATTGCAGACCAGTCAAAATCTGCGTCGTCAAGCACCATATCCCATTCAACAAGTATTCTATTACTAGGTCGCCCTCCGAAAATTCCCCAAATAATTGTAACTCCAATTGCTCCTTGGCTATTTATATCAGCAAACATTACTTCATTTTTATTATTTAAGGTTCCAATTTCAGAGAGTTCAACTTTTCCAGCTTCCCCGTTTCCAAGAATATTTTTTCCAGATGCTGTTTCCCATTTACCGATATCCATCGCTAAATTATTCCTTACAAATACTTCATCTAGTTCTCTTGTATTTGTTGCATCAACTATATAGTCTTCAACACTTTTCCACTTTGCTCCACTTGCTAAAAATTCGTAACAAGAACTTTCTTTTGTAGGTTTTGGTTTCCTTGCTTTTTTATCTTGACTATTTTTAGCCAAAAAAGCATAACCTTCAACCACTTTTCCTTTATCCAATGCTTTACCAAGATAGAAAACTCCTGAAGAAACTTCTACTGCATTCTCAGGAAGTCCAAACATTTTTTCTTGTTTCTGATTCTTCCCAGCAACAACCATTCCCACAGTCATTAACATAACTCCTAAAATCAAACTAATTGCCATTATTTTTTTCATATTTTTATACCCCCTATGAATTAATTAAAAATATAAAGTTTAAGAAGTATATATAATTTGTTTTCTCAATAATCCTCCCAACAAATGAAACAATTAATCTTTTACAAACTCAAACAAAAATTAATAGAATATCAGTGTAGGAGAAAATGAATACCGAAGCATCCAACATTAACCGAAGTTAACGCCTCCTACAATTATATCACATTTTAGATGTATATAAACCTAAGTGATTACTTCAAGATGGTTTCAAATAAGAAAATTTAGATAAGCCAATATTCTTAAAAAATAATAGTTGGAAAAATTAATAGAATATCAGTGTAGGAGAAAATGAATACCGAAGTATCCAACATTAACCGAAGTTAACGCCTCCTACAATTTTTTTATGTTTTTAGGGTTTATAAGTTTAACTTATTACTTCAAGATGGTTTCAATTCTAAAATTATAAATTATATTTGTTTTACCGACGCTGTTTTGCCAGGAGGGTTTTCAAATGCGAGATCGGACAGGGCGAGGGGATTTGACAGCGACAAAAGTAAAAGATAATAACGGCTTTCAAGTCGGGAGTAGAACCTGCGCAGCGCAGGTGAGAGATTATGCGGGAGACAGGATTTGAACCTGCGCAGGCACTAAGCCACTGGATTTCTTATCTGTCTTTATAATCTTAAGTCCAGCCCATTTGACCAACTCTGGCACTCCCGCTTAGATTTATCAGAAATCAGTAATATAAAAAGTTTTAGAATTGGTATATTTAAAAAATTAATGTAAAGGTTTAGTTATTGCCATTCGAACTGTTTCTGAAAATTTGATATGTTGAGCCAGTTCATCATTAAGCAACATTAACCATTCTTTATTATAATTATCTAAACCTTCTCCATATCTATTAACTTCTTCTCGAGTTAAAACTCCTTTATGTGCTCTATTTGAAAGATAAATATATCTCTGACTAAAATCAGCGTTTTCTAAATCTACCATTTTATTTTTAAGAGTTTGTTATTAATAAATATTATTGTTCTCAACTCTTACTTTTCTTTCGCTCTTTAATTAAATCTTTATAAGCAATAAAAGCCGCAATTGCTCCCTCTCCTCCTGCAGTTATAATTTGTTTCAATGGATTATTAGTAACATCCCCGACAGCAAAAACCCCTTCAACATTTGTTCTTTGCTCTTTATCAACTTTTATAAAATTCCCATCAAGTTCAATACCAAGCAATGTCGCCAACTTAAGATTTGAAATCCCTCCTATTTCCACAAAAAGCCCGTCAATATCAAGCTCTTTTTCTGTCCCATCTTCATTTATTTTTATTTTTGATAATTTATCTTTCCCAATCAATTCTAAAACTGTTGATTTAAAAATAGATTCAATTTTTTCATTCTTCTCAACTCCCTTAACCCATTCACTTTCTGCCCTGAAAAATTTTTCCTGTCGATAAAAAATATAAACTTTTTTTGCAAATTCTGATAATAAAAGTGCAGCAGTTAATGCAGAATTTCCTCCTCCAACAACCCCTACAATTTTGTCCTTGCAAAGTCGCGCATCACAAGTCGCGCAATAGCTAATTCCTTTTCCATTAAATTCATCTTCTCTTTTAACACCTAATTTTACTCTTTGCGAACCAGTAGCAATAATTATTCTCCCTCCTGTATATGTTCCCTTGCTTGTTTTTACTTCAAATAAATCCTTTTTCTCTATTCCCATAACTTCTTCTTGTTTTATTTCAACCCCTAAATTCTTGACCTGGTTAATCATTTTTTTCATCAAATCAGGACCTGTTATTTCGTCAAATCCAGGATAATTGCAAACCTTGTGTGCTGTCGCTGCTGTGCCTCCTGGCTCTTTGCCAATTATCAAAACATCCATCCTATAACGGCTAGCATAAAGGGCAGCTGCCAGCCCACCTGGCCCTGTTCCAATAATTATCAAGTCGTAGATTTTCATAAGTTTTATAACTACCAACCCTTTTTATAATTTATGAAAAAAGAGATAGCAAAGCTGATTTCAAAAGAATCAAAATTAAAATCAGTTGAAATTGAAAATCTAATTGAAATCCCTCCTTCTTTAGAATTAGGAGATTTCGCGTTTCCTTGTTTTGCACTTTCTAAAAAACTAAAAAAGTCTCCAAACCAAATTGCAGAGGATTTAGCTAAAAAAATTAAACTCCCAAAAGAAATAGAAAAAGTCGAGGCAAAAGGCCCGTATCTGAATTTTTTTATCAATAAGAAAATCTTTTCCGAAAAACTAGTAAATGAAATCTTAGAAAAAAAAGATTTTGGAAAAAGTGATTTAGGAAAAGGAAAAAAAATAATGATAGAATTTTCACAGCCAAATACCCACAAGGCTTTTCACGTCGGGCATATTCGTGGAACTGCTCTCGGAGAAAGTTTAGCAAGAATTGCAGAATTTTTTGGAGAAAAAGTTATTCGTGCAAATTATTCAGGAGACACTGGCATGCACATTGCAAAGTGGATTTGGTGCTATAAAAAATTCCACCAAAAAGAAAAACTAAAAAACGACGAATCATGGATTGCTTCAATTTATGTAGACGCTGTCAAACGACTTGCAGAAAATGAAAAGTTCCAAGGTGAAGTGGAAGAGATAAATAGAAAGATAGAAAATAAATCAGATAAGGACATCAACGAGCTCTGGAAAAAAACCAGACAACTTTCAATAGGTTCTTGGGAAAAAATTTATAATGAATTAAATACAAAATTTGATGTTCATTATTTTGAAAGTGAAGTTGAGGAGGAAGGAAAAGAAATCTCAAAAGAATTATTAAAGAAAGGAATCGCAGAAATCAGCGACGGTGCAACAATCATTGATTTAAAAAAATACAATCTAGGAGTATGGGTTTTATTGAGAAGCGACGGAACTGTCCTTTATTCTGCAAAAGACATAGTCCTTGCTGAAAGAAAATCAAAAGATTATGGTTTAGATTGGAGCTTGTATGTTGTTGCAAATGAACAGGACTTGCACATGAAACAACTTTTCAAAACATTAGAATTAATGAAATTTAAGGATGTAAAAAAATTAAAACATATTTCATTCGGGATGGTAAGACTTCCAGAAGGAAAGATGTCGTCGAGAACAGGGGAGAATATTCTTTATTCTGATTTTATGAATGAGATTATAGAGTATGCTAGAAAAAGAATAAGAGAAAGAAATGTTAAAATTTCTAAGGAAGAATTAAAAAAAAGAGCACTTGCAGTTTCCATAGCCGCAATAAAATATTCCATGCTTAAACAAGGTTCAACAAAAATTATAACTTTCAATAAAAAAGATGCGCTGAATTTCGAAGGTGACACAGGACCTTATTTGCTTTACAGTTATGCTCGCGCGTCTTCGATAATTCGTAAAGCAACAACAAAACCAGAAAAAATTTTAGTAAAAAAAATTGAAACTTCTGAATTTGAATTATCAAAAAAACTTTCACAGTTTCCAGAAATTGTCTTGGGTGCTTATAAAAACTTCAATCCGTCGCTGATTGCAAATTATTCTTACGAGCTATCAAAAATTTTCAACGAGTTTTATCATGCTTGTCCTGTGATTAATTCTGAAAATGAAAATTTTCGCCTAAAACTCGTAGAAGCATTTAAAATTATTTTGAAAAATTCTCTAAATCTTTTAGGAATTGAAACTTTAGAAAAGATGTGATAGTCACCAATCCAAAGAAGTGAAAACCAAACTTATTTAAATAAAAATTTCCTTATAAATTCATCTAATTAAATTCAAAAGGAGGTAAAATGGCAAAGAAAAAAAGTGGTGGTAAAAGCATCTTGAGCTTTGTTGCTTGGTTAACAGGTGTTCTTGTTTCCTTGGCAGTGGGTTTTAGTATGATTGACGGAACATTGTTACTCCCAGCATGGCTTGGTGGAGCTACAGTCGCTATGATTGCTGGTTGGATTGTTGTAGTTACAACATTCTTGGGCGTAATCTTAGCAGTGTTAAAAAAATAAATTAATTCATTTTTTTATTTTATTTACTTTATATTTGTAAATCTGTTTCTATTGTTTTATTTTTCCAAATCTTAGAAGTTGGGAATTTTAAATAAATTTATATTCTCTAGAAATTACTCTTTTTATTATGGCAAAATTCCCTTTCCGCAACAAATTCCTCCTTGCTCCAATGGAAGAAGTTAATGACATTGCATTTCGTTTGCTTTGCAAAAAAGCAGGAGCAGGATTAACTTACACAAGTATGATTCATCCTCAGACGCGACAAAAGATAATTTTAGATGATTCACCAGCCTTGCAACTTTTTTGCACAACCTCAAAAGGAATTTCACAATTTATAAAAAAGCACGACGATAAAGTTTCACTTTGGGATTTTAATCTTGGCTGTCCCGCAAAAACAGCAAGAAAAAAAGGCTTTGGAGTTTTCCTTCACCACGATTTAGAATCAATTGAAAAAATTCTTAAAATAATGCGACAAGCAACAAAAAAACCTTTAACAGTTAAACTAAGAAAAACAAAACACACGTTCAAAATTCTCAAAATCGCAGAAAAATACTGCGACGCTGTCACAATCCATCCACGAACACAGCAACAAGGTTATGGAGGTTTGCCTGACATTGAATTCGCAGAAAAACTAAAATCAAAAACACATCTTCCTGTAATTTATTCTGGAAACATCGACGAGAAAAACGCAAAAGAGTTCTTGAAAAAATTTGACTATGTTATGATTGGAAGAAAAGCAATTGGTAATCCAAACATCTTTGCCCAACTTCAAAACAAAAAATCAAACATCACTTTCAATGATTATTTAAAACTCGCAGAAAAATACAACCTGCCTTTTCGCCAGATAAAATTTCAAGCAATGAATTTCACAAAAGGCACAGAAAATGCAAAAGAACTCCGTTTGAAAATTTTCAAATGCAGAAAAGGTGAGGAGATAAGGGATTTATCTTAGATAACTTGCATCAAATAACTTAGCAATCGGAAAAGTTACTTTACAAATATCCCATCTTTCAAAATCTTCCCCTTCACAAACTCCTCCCTCAATTTTGATACGCCCCTTTTCACAACAAATAATCTGTTTATCCTTTTGATAATCTCTCTTTATTTTTCCGAGTTTCTCAAACTCAAAAATTCTTTCAAGCCCTTCTCTCTTGAAAAACCATTCATTTGAATCAACAGGCAATAGCTTTGTGCCGTTTAGTAAAGGATATTTAATCACATAATCTCCATTTTCGACTACAATTCTTGGGGCTAGAAATTCTTTATCTAAAAATTCTATTGCATCAGATCCCATGTTAAACCCAACAAAAATTTCTTTCGATAATTTGGGGGGATTATGAAAATAGATGAAATTATTTCCTTTGGATGAAAGTTCAATATCTTCTCTGTCTCCAAAAGGAAACCCTAAAGCTGCCTCGTATCGCATGACTGTCGGATATTTTTGTTTAACTCCAAATTTGACCAAGTAACTTTTAAATTTAGTTAATAAATAATCCCCTAAATCCCTAATTGAGTTATCAAATAATTCTTGAAATTTCTTATTGGGGAATTCATAATGAAGCCCTCCATTAGAATTTATATAAGGCCAACCTGCATCAAATTTTTTACCAACTCTCTCTAGCATGAATAATTACAAATTTCTTGCTTCTTAAAAATTGCCCTTCTTAAAACTATATTTAATTTTAACAACACTTACAATAAGCACGTCTCATAGGTCGTATTGCAAAAATTACCATTGCAATAAAAAACCAGTACCATTCAACACTTGCTATCCAATTTCTAAATACTGCAAATGCACTCACAAAAACCAGCGTCGCCGAAATAATGCTTAACTTAATAAGCTTCATATCCCAGCAGTCAAATTTGCCAGTAATTCCACTGCAACAAGATTCTTTTGTAACAACTTTTTTTGCCCCCATATTCTGCAATTTGGGGTACACCGAGCGGTGCAATTTTTTAGCCATTTTTCCTCTTTGTTTAATTATCCTCTCGCCTCTAAAATAGGGAGATTAGCTTCAGTTGGGACATAAATAACTTCTGTGTTCCCGTCGTTCAATCCTTCGACAAATTTGTATTTAATATATTCTGCTGTAATACTCCCCGCAATAATAGCATTCGCTTCTGCAATTCCTCCTGCTCGAATAACTTCTGCCTCTGCCTTTAACTTCGCAGATTCTTTTAATGCTTGAGCCTCTTGAATTGCAATTTGCCTATTCCATTCTGCTTCTCTCAATTGTGCCTTTCCATTAAGTTCTTTTGCATAAACTTTATAATTTGGCCACGCCCACAAAATTCCAATTAAAATTAATGCAACAATCACAAGAAAAATTACAACTTCTTTTTTACTTTTCTCTTTTTCCATCTTTTTACTATCAATCAAGTTTTCTTTTTAAACTTTCCTACAAGATTTGAATTAATCTTTCAAGTTCATTTTATCAAGCCTCTTTTCCTCAAATACTCTCTTGCCTTTTTCTTAAACTCTTTTCCAAAATTATTAAAAAACGACCTGCTTGACTTTATCTGAGATTCAATCAACATTTTCTGCTGAGAAAACAAACTATTATCCTTTTTCAATTTATTTGCATACAATTCAACAAAATCTAAATCATTTTTTAGAGCCATCTTTTTCATCCATTATCACTCTTTCACATTCTTTAAACTTTTCTTCTTTTAAAATATCTGAGAATAAAACTCTCAAATGTTTTGCATCTTCAATATCCTTTTTTCCAGCCAAAACAATCTCTTTATATAAAATTTCAAATTCAAAAGGAGGTATCTTAAATTCAAAATCTTTAACTCTCATCTTCTGGGAATGGGTAAATTCATAGTACTTTGCTTTTCTTTTCTCGTCGATAAAAACAACTTCCATGTTTGGGAACATTTCATTATTCCGTGCAAATCTAATATTTAACATATCTTTAACATAGTCAGAGTAAACCCCCCAAGCATTATCCCCTTGGTAACACCAAAAATTATTCTTTTGTAAATCTTCAAATAATTTTTCAAATTTCTCTTTGTTCATCAGTGGCACGAGAATATCAATATCTTCTGTTCCACGAGTTCTTCCAGTAGCAATACTCACAAAACCACTTACAATCAAATAATCTGAATGTTCCTTCAAAACTTCTAAAAAATCTTTAACAAATAAATCCAACTCAGTTAGTTCTCGATTTATCACAATTACATCTCCTTCAAGATAATATCCTTCGCCCATAATATCAAAAGATGTGAAGGTTATATATAATTTTGGATAGGAAGTTTGCCACTTGTTTCACTTGCAGATTAATGAAAGGTAGTTAATAAACAATTCTTCGAATAGCATCTGTATTTTTTGTAATATTATCTACTTATGATTTCCACAATTACAGTAAAAATTAGAATACTTAATGCTAAGTTTAAATCTAAACCACTAAAACAAGAAGTGTTTAATGTTTTGAACCCAATAAATAGAATCAAAGCAAAAGTCATAACCAATGGAACAATCCTGATGGATTGCATTTATATTACTCCGAATCCTCTCAAGAATAATAAAATAATAAGAATTATTCCAATAGTCCAAATTATCTCTTCTTTATATTGTTGAAACCAATTTTTCTTTTTAGGCATTTTTCACCTCGTTTAATTATTGAATGTAATTATTCAACACTTTGTCCTCTTGTTTTTATTTTTCCTACAAACCAGCCGATGAAGGTGCCGATTAAGAAACTTATTAATGTAAATATAAAAGGAGATAAGCTCATAGCTAAATTTAGACCTTCAATATTGAAAAGATAATATTGAATTAATAGTATACTAAGAGTAATCCCTATAAATGGAACTGCTAACAAAGTGATATAACTCTTGCAAATACCTTCTGAGGAAACTGAATCTGCAAATCCAACGGGGCATTTAAAAGAAACAAGCAAACCGATTAGTGTTAAAATAATTCCTAATACAATACCTATGATCGCACCTTTCTTCACATAACTCCAATCTTTCCAACCCATTTTATTTAATCGTCTTCATCTCTCTCCAAGCCAGTTCAAACATTTGCTCTAAAGCTTGAGCAAAGAATTCTGTGTTAATCCAAATTCCAATATCATAATTTGAATGGAATTTCTCGTCGTCAAGAAGCATAAACATCAATTGCGTGGAATCAACAATCACAAACCGTGCTTTGATTTTTTCTAAATTTCTCACCTCTGCAACTTTTTTTAATTCTCTTGCAACCTTTAAATTATTATTGTCAATTGGTGCAGCAATCCTAACTTTAACTCCTCTTTTTTTACACCCTTCTAAAGATGGCATCAATGCCTCAAGTTTTCTGTTAATCCCTTCAGCAGTTGTAAGAATTGTAACTGTTTTTTCAGCAGCCCCAATCATCATGTCTAAATGATTATACAAATTCTGTCTGCCTCTCAAACTTCCTGACAAATCCGACGGCTCTACAAATTTAATCCCTTTTGTAAATAAACTAGTAAGTTCTTCAAGCACATCATCTCCTTTTAATTTTTCCAATCTCTCTGACCTTTCTTTTGCATGTCTCATTAAATTTTTCTTAACTCTCTCAACAACTTCCTCTGGCTTCAATGCAACAAAACGAATCGGTTTCCCAAGTTTCATTATTATGAAACCTTTTTTCTCCAAACTTTCTAAAATATCATAAGTTCTTGAACGAGGAACATCAGAAATATTACTCAATTCTCCTGCAGTCGAAGTCCCCCTTGACAACAAAGCAGTCCACACTTTTACTTCATATAAATTCAAATCAAAAATTTTCCTCAACCTACTCAAAAATTCATCCTTTACTATCATTTTATTATTTGTCCTCTTTTGTTTTTAAAGATTGTTATGGTGAAAGAGTAAATGATAAGGATTACTTATTGGTAGTCATTATCCAAATCTTCCCTCTTTTATCTTTTATTTTAAAATCAATATTGTTTTTAAATCTTTCCTTACTAGTTGTAACAATTTCAATTTTTTTTGAATTTGTCCTTTCTTTTAAAAAATCTTTTTGCTTTTCCAAGATATTTTTAAATCCCTCGTCGGTAACTATAATTGTTTCAATTAAATCTTTTTTCTGCAATCCTAAATCTTTCCTAAATGCCTGAATCTGCCTAGACATCTCCCGAGCATATCCTTCTGTTTCAAGCTCAGGCGTCATTTTCACATCAAGTTCAATTCTAGTCTCTTTGGATTTTTTAAATTCAACTTTTTTAACATTCAATTGAGACTTAATAATCTCCTCAAATTCTTTCTCTAATTTTTTAGAGTAGTAAATTTTTGCTTTTGCTAATGGCCACTTCAAACCAATTTTCACTTTATCTCTTTCTGCAAGCCCAACTTCAATTAATTTTAATAGCTCCTCAAAATTCTTCTCTAATTTTTTATCAATTTTTTTCTCGTCAACTTTTGGCCAAAATGAAAGATGAACTGATTTCTGATTAAAGTTTTGATAAATATTTTCTGAAATGTACGGTGCAAATGGCGCGAGCAATAATGAAACTTTTTCCAAAATTTCTCCAAGAATTTTTTTAGTGTCATTTCTATCACGAGTCATTTTAATATAACCTCTTGAAAAATTTCCTACAATAAATTCATTTATTTTTTGAAAAGGTTGGTGAATAAGATAATTGTCTAAATCTTCTGTAACTTCTTTTATCACCAAATTAAGTTTGCTTAATATCCAATTATCTTCTATCTTCTCTAAGTTTTCTTTGTTTTCTAATTGACAGTAATAATTATGGCAGTTATGTAAAACTGTTAAAAAAGGAATAACTGATTCTTTCATAAGGTTGTAAGAGTATGGTTTGAAATTTCCAGCATCTGTTGTACAAAACTGCAACCTGATTGCATCAACTCCTGCTTGGTCTATAATTTCTCTTGGCTTGATAATGTTCCCTTTACTCTTGCTCATCTTTTCTCCTTTCTCGTCGACAATATGCCCTGCACAAATGACATTTTTATAAGCAGGTTTATCAAAAAGAATTGTTGAAAGAACATGCATTGTATAAAACCAACCTCTTGTTTGATCAATTGCTTCTGAGATAAAATCATAAGGAAATCTTTTTCCAAATTCTTTTTTATTTTCAAAGGGGTAATGAAATTGTGCAAAAGGCGCTGAGCCAGAATCATACCAGGCGTCAATCACATCTAAAACCCTTGTCATTTCTTTTCCACATTTACACTTTAATTTAATTTTGTCAATCCATGGCTTGTGCAAATCAACTTTGTTAATTTTTTTAACAGAATTTTTTTTAAGTTCTTCTACCCCTCCAATAATTTTTTCTTCCCCACATTCACACTTCCAAATAGGTAATGGAGTTCCCCAGAATTTAAACCTAGAGAGAGACCAATCTTTGGCGTTTTCCAGCCATTTTCCAAATCTTCCGTCACGAATGTGTTTTGGTTCCCAATTTATTTTCTTGTTTATTTTAACCATTTTGTCTCTGAAAGAACTAACTTTGATAAACCAAGAATTAATCCCATAGTATATTAAAGGGGAATCACATCTCCAGCAGAATGGATAAGAATGGGTTATCTTTTCTGTTTTAAATAATAATTTTCTTTTTCTTAAATCTTCAATTATGTCCTTTTCAGCGTCCTTAACAAAAATACCTTTCCATTTTGGAACAATGTCTAAAAATTTCCCATCCTGCCCAACAGTATGAACCTCTGGAAGACCAACTTCCTTTCCAACGCGATAGTCATCTTCTCCATACATCACTGCAGTATGCACAACCCCTGTTCCATCTTCTGTAGTAACAAAATCTGCAGGAATAATTTTATGGGAATTTTCATTCTGTGTTTCTTTTATATCATAAAGAGGTTCATATTCTAACCCAATCAAATCCTTGCCTTTTAATTTTTCGACAATTTCATAATCTCCTCTAAGAACATTTAATCTATCTTTCCCAATAATTAACTTATCTCCGTCTTTAAGTTTAACTTTTAAATAATCAATTTTTTCCCCAACTGCTAACGCAACATTTCCTGGAAGTGTCCAAGGAGTTGTTGTCCATGCAAGAACATACTCGTCCTTTTTACCCTTCAACTTAAAAGCAATATAAACAGAATCTTCTTTTATTTCCTTGTAACCTTGGGAAACTTCATGGCTAGATAAAGGTGTTCCACAGCGAGGACAAAATGGAACAACCTTGTAACCCTCATACAATAATTTTTTGTCATACAATTCTTTCAAGCTCCACCAAACACTTTCTATATAATTATTCTCTAAAGTTACATAAGGGTTCTTCAAGTCAATCCAATATCCTAATTCTTCTGTCGAAATTTCCCAATCTGAAATATTAGAGAAAACCTCTTTCCTGCAACAATCTATAAATTTGTCTGCCCCATATTTTACTACTTCTTTTTTTGAAGCAAGTTTTAATTTTTTTTCTACTTGCACTTCAACTGGTAAACCATGACAATCCCATCCCCCTTTTCTTGGAACAGAAAATCCCTGCATATATTTATACTTACAAATTATATCTTTAAAAGTTCTAACCTCTAAATGATGCAATCCTGCAGGTGCATTTGCAGTCGGCGGCCCTTCCAAAAACGAAAACAACTTTTTCTTAGGATTATCCTGGACTGCTTTTTCTATCTCCTTCTTGTTCTTCTTCCAAATCTCCCTTGCATTTTTTTCTATTTCTTTAAAATTATACATATTCTTCAAAGGTATTTTTAATTTTTAAATTCTCTTATCTAATTCTAAAATTTCTTTTGCTATCTCTTTTCCAACAAGAATTTCCATAAAAGAATAAGACTTCATGCCTAATCCATGACAAAACCAATACGCTTCTTTCACCGCATCAGTGAGCTCTTTTCCATTATTTCTATAATTATTCATCACCTGGGTAGCACTATTCAAACCCATGCCCTGTATTTTATAATATAATTTAGAACT
>Ga0180007_10005044_pt1 | contig 13627 bp, 15 predicted proteins | sample MM_PC_MetaG_FD_121122 | JGI IMG/M metagenome (GOLD analysis project Ga0180007, IMG submission 121122) | Groundwater microbial communities from the Aspo Hard Rock Laboratory (HRL) deep subsurface site, Sweden - MM_PC_MetaG | ecosystem: Environmental > Aquatic > Deep subsurface > Groundwater... | reverse complement strand
GCTAAAACTATTCTGCTCTAATGGATACTCCCCCATTTCTTCATAAACATTTGTTTTCCCAAAACTATATTTACACTGGCTAAACTCGTCTGTTTTCAGCGTGAACAAAACAGGAGTAAATTCTTGGATGCATTTTCCGTCGGTTTTTCTTATCTCAACTTTTTTCACTTCTACATTTAAAAAATTATAATCTTGTGTCAAAACTTTTCCTAATGAAATCACCGGCGGATTTGGCTCATATTTGACGCTTTCACATATTGGATTTTCCTCGTTGGTATTTAACAACTTGCACGCCTGCCCCAAAGAACTGCATCGATATTCTGTGCATGGCTTTGAATTATCCTCATTGCATTTCTTGCAGTCATCTCCGCCTGTCGGCGCCTGCCAAGGCATGCATGTAAACTCAACATTCACTTGCTTTGTTTTCCCCCAGCCAATGATTGCAATGTAAGCCATAAAAACTAATCCTGCTACTGCTGTCCATCCTAATGCACTAAGACCTAAAAGACCAGTGCTTGAAAAAAGAGAAGTCCCTGTTATATAAGAATACCCTAATGCTCCTCCTGCAACTGCTCCTGCCAAAGCCATTGCACCGACGGCACTTCCTTGCAGCCCTAATATTTTTGCAAGATAATATCCTGCCATTCCTCCAATACTTGCTCCTGTTGCAGCACCTGCAAATGCTCCGAGAGTTGTTGCTGTTGTTGTAGTTACTCCCGCAGCTGTTGTTTCTGTTACAGCAGTCAGTGATGCTGCAATCTTGGTTCCTTCAACAGTAGTTCCACTAAGAGCTCCAAGATTTAGAAAGACTGCTGCTTTAACCAAAGTCCCAGCACCTCCGACAATATGCCCTAAATATCCGACAATTTTTGTGAAATCACTTGTTTTAGTGACGTCAAATTCTTCTGAGTTTCCGACGACAGAATTTAAATATTTGCTCAAATCAGGAGACTCTGCAAATTGCCCTGGAACTTTCTCTGCATAATCTGCATACCTCTCTCCTGAAACTGACGGCGCATTTGTAACTTTAATATTATCTGTTCCTTTTCCAATATAATTAACATAACTTCCACAATCCCCGAGAGAAACACAAAAATCATTCATCTGTTCTGCGAAAATTTTCTCCCTGCAGTTGCAGTTATTAACACAATCCCACTCTCCAAAAGAATCTTTTTGATAAGTAACAACACACTTTTGATTTGCAAGAGAGCACAGGGCATCATCAACACCAGAAGTATCCACCAAGTCCAAACCACGAGGATATCTCCCGACACAAACATCAAACTTGAAACCACTATCAACATTCACATTTTTTATCATACAGCTTTTGTCTTCCTGACATTTTGTTTTCATATTGCTGTCTTCATTATATTTTATACACTGCAGAGCCATGTTCATAATGCAAGACGCAGTTGAGAATTTTTGTGAACCTTCTATTATTTCTGACTGAACACAAATCTGCCCTCTGTAATCAGAGCAACCCTCATTCACCACCTCGCCGTCAACACAAGATTGTTTCCAATGTCTGCTCCCAACAGTATCTTTTCCCTCGCCGATAAACCCATCATAAGCACACCAGCTTTCCCCATTCTTTCTTTTGTTTCCGTCTTCATCAACACATCCAGTATTTTTCTTGGATTGCTGGTTTAATATTTCTGAAATTCTTCCGACGGTTTCCAGACAATCAACTTCATTTCTTATATCTCTAAAATCTTTTTGAAGACCACCAGTTAAAGAAAGTTTTTCACAATTTTGTTCTGTAACAAATTGTGCGTCATTTTCTAAAATACAGCATCCCCGTTGGCATTCTGGAATTAAACAAGACTCATCATTTTTCCAAATTCCTCCGTCAGATTCACATTTGAATTTTGTAGAACGAGTTGAGCACAGCCCTTCCTCTCCATCAACACAGCATCCTATTTTGCAGTCTGCGGAATTTGTGCAGTCCGTCGGTAATAATCCAACAGTGCATCTCTCCTGCGAAAGAACATCCTGGCATATCGCGCCGTCTTCTGTTTCAGGACAGCACTTCAGAGTTTCTGCCGAGACAATTTTCTCTTCTCCAAAAATTTTCTCAAGAAAATAACTGTTTGAAACTGGAAAATTCACCATTAAAAAAATCATAAACATTACAGCACTAATTAACAAAATACTTTTTTTCATCTTAAAATCCCGGAGGTATCACACAACCTCTCACTGCAAATTTAAATTTTTCTTTACTCTCTTTATGCTGGACAGTATAAATTGTCGTCCCATCGCCTGTTCTAAATCTTTCAATGTTAAATTCAGGATAAAATACCATAAAACCCAAATTCTCAAAATTGCAAAATCTCGCTTCCTGACTTACTATTTCCTGAACAACCAGGGACAAATCATAAAATCTGCTTGGGATGGCAACTTCCAAGTTTTCCTGCGAAGTTGTTTTACCTGATTTAGTCAGCACTATTTTCCCGTCGATATCTATTATAATTTTGTTTTTCCCAAAGTCCAGTTTAAATCCGTTGTAGGTTGCATCAACTACATAACCTCTTCTGTCTAAATTTAAAGTCAATTCATCAAAGCACCCATCAACATTTTTTTGAATGCCCTTCCCCAATTCTTTTTTTAGATGAGAAATAAGCATGGGTTCTTGATTTACGCATGGCGAATAATAATTCTGGTTATAACAAAGATAGGATATGTCTGTAAAAACTTTTTCGTCTGCAAATCTGAAAGTTTTGTTCAACGAGTTTTCCAAATAACCTCCCTGAGAAGAGATTATTTCGGAGTTTTCAATAACTTTTTTCTCCAGACAAACCCCCAAAAAAGAACTTGGATTTTCCTCGGGCTTTTCACCAATATCTGGAAGAATTCCTTCTTTCAAAAGAAAAAATAAAATTATAGAGGCGATTATTAAAACAAAAACAATTATGAAAATAGTTACCTGCCCTCTTTTGCTCATTTTAAATAACTAACTAAAATACTTTATATATTTTGCTCAATCTTCGGTTTCCACCCTTGGAGCAAGAATAAAACTCAGTTCAAAATGTCCTGCTTTAAAATCAATTCTCAGCGGATGCTCGTTCGCAAAATTCAAAATTGTTTTGTCGCAAAGTTTAGCACCCTTGATAAATTTCTGCAAATATTCTAAACTGTATCTCGCTTTGCAGTCCTCTGCGTTTATTTTTGCCTCGTCGCCTGAAAATTCCGAACTCGCAGAATTCAAATTTTTTGCCTGAATTATAAATTTCCCTTCCTTAACGATAAACGAACAGGCATCGTCGACAACAGCACAATCTTCAACTGCAAAGATAAAATCAATAGAATTCATTTCCACTCTCGAGCTAAAATCCAGATTCGGCATTTCTTTCTCTTCGCCTTCAATTTCAACCAGGTTCAAACTGAATATTCTCTTTATTCTATCCTGAATAAAAATGTTCAATAAATTCTCCTGTCTCTCTAAAACAAGCGAACTTCCTAAGTTGCATCGTTTCAAAATCCTTTTCAGATTGTCAAGATTAACCCCTAAAACTTCATTGTCTGATTCAAATTCTGAAAAAGCACTCCGTGGAAGTTTAAACCCGACCATCGCGACATTCGCAGGGTCAATTGCCGTAATGCTCATTCCAAATTCATTCACTTTTATTCTGGCTTCTGTGACCAGTTCTGAAATAATATCAACCACTTTTGACAAAAATGCAGGATTGTCTAATTTGATTCGCATCCTAATAAAAAAATTCCTGCCTTTAAATTAATTGTTATCTTAGAGTATATCTCTAAATTTTTATAAACTCTTCCCACTTTTTCTCAATATGCAATCTTCAGAATCTCAAAGCTTCAAAGAACAGCGAATAAAAAAAATTACTCATTTGTATTATGCAAATTCCGAAGTTCAAAAAGCAATTTTTGAATTTTCCAAAAATCGGGAAATATGCCCGAGATATTTTGAAGGTTTTGGAAAAAGACCAGATTCTTTTCAATATCCCGGAGACATTTTTGAACTGGTAAAAAAAGGTGCGACATCTTTTCATTGTTCAGAAGAACTTTGGCATGACCCTTTTCAGATAATTACAGGAATGAACGAAAAACAGGCAAACAAACTAAGAACTGGCTGGGATTTGTTAATTGACATTGACAGCAAATATATTGACTACTCAAAAATCTCTGCAGAGATAATTATCAAAATGTTAAAATTCCACGGGGTGAAAAACATTGGAATCAAATTTTCTGGTTCAAAAGGGTTTCATATCATTGTGCCGTGGAAAGCGTTTCCAAAAGAAATCAACGAAATCCGAACTTCACACATGTTCCCTGAATACCCTCGGATAATCACAAAATATATTATGGAAAAAACAAAAAAACAGTTAATTGAAAAAATCAGCGACTTGGGAAGATTAAATAAATATGTGAAGGACTTTCAGGCACCGAAAGAAGTAATGCCTGATTTAATTCTTGTTTCATCAAGGCACTTATTTCGAATGCCTTATTCTCTTCACGAAAAAACAGCATTAGCAAGTGTTGTTTTAGACCCTGAAAAAATTTCAAAATTTGAATTAAAAGACGCAGACCCTATGAAAGTTCAAATTAAAAATTTTATTCCTGAGTCCGAGGAGGGCGAGGCAGCTGAACTTTTAATACAGGCACTGGATTGGGCAAAGCAAAACGAGATTGAATCTGGAAAAGATGGTGAAAAAATAGTCGGAAAATACGCAGATTTCTCACCGATAAAATTAGACAATCTTTCTGAGGAGAATTTTCCTCTGTGCGTCAGGAACATTTTGAAAGGAATTGCCGACGGAAAAAAACGGGCGCTTTTTGTTTTAATAAATTTGTTTCGCTCTGTTGGAATGGAAAAAGAAGAAATGGAAAAAAGAATTGAAGAGTGGGATGGAAAAAATAATCCCCCGTTAAAACCAGGTTATATTAAATCCCAGCTTTCCTGGAGTTATAGAAAAAAACCAATAATGCCTCCAAATTGCAAAGAATTTTACGAGGGAATCGGTGTCTGCCAGCCAGATAATCTCTGCGGACTGATAAAAAATCCGGTGAATTACGTTGTGAAAAAAAATTTCCAGACAAGTAAAAAAATTCCCCGTAAAAACAACATTCAAAATATTTAAAAACAACTATCAACTAACTACTTTATGAATAAAAAAAGAGTGCTGTTTGTGATTTTGATACTATCTATTTTCTTTCTCTCATTCATAATTGCCGACGAAATAACAGACAAAGTTGACAAGGCTTACACCTGTTTGCAGGCGAAAGTGAATGAGTCGTGCTCTGCTCTTTCTTCAGAAGAAAAAATATTTTCTTTGTTGTCAGTGGGAGAATGCCAGAACGAAGTTATTGCTGATTCTCTCGACGGAAACTGCTGGCCCAAATCAGGATGCAGTGTAAAAACAACTGCCCAAGCAATTTTAGCCTTGGATAATGCAGGTGTTGACACAAGCAAATCAGCAAGTTGGTTAATGTCGCAGAACACAACTCCTTCAGGCATTGATTGGTTTTTAGAAATAGAAAGCACAAACCCTGCAACATGCACGATTACTTATGACAGTTCAGTTTACACTATAAACATCAACGCTGATAAAAAAATAAACTCTGCAGCAGGGATCTGTTTGAGTTTGTCGCAGGAGCCTTATGAAAATTACTGGCTTAAAGTTTCTCCGTCGTGCTTTAATAAAAAATTCGACATTTCCTGCGATGAATCTTTTTTGACAACATTCCTCTACAAAAAAACTTCTTCTCCGGTGATTTATGTTTCTTCAGATATTAATTCTGCACCTGCAAAAGGAACAACAACTGAGGACGTAGAATTCTCCTGTTTCAAGCAGGCAAGCACTTGCAACTATGAAGGAAGTTTATGGGCGACATATGTTTTGAATTTACTGGAAAAAGATATTTCAAACTACATACCTTATCTTGTGACAATGACCGAAGATAATTCTATTTATTTTCCTGAATCTTTTTTATATTCAATAACCGGTGATACTAATTTCAGGGCGAATATTTTATCCCAGCAAATAAACAACAAATGGTGGGGTGAATCCGTCGATAAGTTTTATAACACTTCTGTAGCGTTGCTTCCTTTTCAAAATGAAGAATTTGTGGAAAAGACAAATACAAAAAACTGGCTGTTGGAAAATCAGGATTCACAAGGTTGCTGGCAGGGGAACATAAGAAACACAGCGTTTATTTTGTATTCTATTTGGCCAGAACTTTCTCCTTTTTCAGGTTCAGCAAATGTCGACGAGGGGCTGACTGACTGCAGTGATGTTGGAGGATATTGTGTTTATCAGAGCAGTTGCGATGAAATTAACGGAAGTGAACTTAACGCTTACACCCCTTTCTGCGATGATATAACAAAAATCTGCTGTGATTCAGCGCCTTTAACTTCAAAAACCTGCAGTGAAGTTAGCGGGGTAATCTGCTCATCAGGAGAAACATGCAGTGATTCTGCTTTTGAAACTTCAGACACTTATTATTGCTGCACCGGCGTTTGCGAATCAACAAGTTCTCTGTCTGAATGCAAATCAAAAGGTGGAAATTGCAAATCTTCTTGTGCAGGTAATGAAACTGAAACAAACGACAATTGCGATTACATCGGAGAAATTTGTTGTGTAACTCCGGTAGGAGTTACTGGCTCAACAAATTACTGGTGGATTTGGTTACTTTTAACATTAATAATTCTCGTTATACTTGGAATAATTTTTAGAGATAAATTAAGAGTTTTTTGGATAAGGATAAAATCTAAATTTACAAAAAAACCTCCTGTTTCTCCTTCAGGTTTTGCATTGGCAAACGCGCCGATGAATCGTCCTATTCAAAGGAGAATTTTGCCACCGTCGAGACAACCTATGAGAAAACTTCCTCCCCCGAGAAGAAGCTCTGAATTAGACGATATTCTTAAAAAATTAAAAGATATCTAATCAACAAATTTATTAACCCTGTTCATTTTATCTCTTCATGAAAAAAATTAGTGCATTAGTTTTAGCAATATTTTTCCTACCAACTATCCTCGCTGTTTCAATTGAAATGAAAACTGACTTTGCTCAGGGAGAAACTCTGATGGCGAAGGTTTCTGGAAATTTCTACGAATCAATTACAAAAGAAGATGTTTCTTTTTACAAAGGGCATGTTAGACAACCCATGTCTCCTCTCGTCGCCAAAATAAATAATAACTTTTACATCTATGCACAGTTACTCGAAAAAGAACCGAACAACTATTCAATTCTTTTGGAAAATGTTAAATCTTTTAAATTAGGGCAGATTGTCGAGGAGAACATTGAACAAAACTTTACCATAACAAACAAGATCGCTGACTTTTCAATCAACCCTGGTTTTGTAGTTGCAGAAGGAAATTTTTCAATAGAGGTCCAGAATCTTTTGGATTCTGAGATTGAACTGAATGTAGATTTATCTTCAATTAAATTAAAAGAAGAAACTCCTGTAAAAATATCTGCAGGCAGCTCAAAAAAAATTTTCTTTTCAACAGAATCAATTATCAATTCAACATTTGAGACGATGAAATTAAGCACATTAAATTCAGAGTATGAAATTCCTGTTTTCATCTTTGCAGATAAAACCGAATCTGTGGAAAAGGAAAAAACAATCTTGAAATTTGAACCTCCTGAACTGGGCTTTTCAATGGCGACTGATTCAGATAAAATCAAGAAGATAATTCTGAAAAATTCTGGAGAAGAACCACTCAAGGATATTTCTTTGTCAGTTTCTGATTCACTGAAAAATTATGTTTTAATTTCCCCTGAAGAAATTAATAAACTTGATGGAAATTCTGAAATTGAAATTGAATTATTATTTAATTCAAAAGAGCAGAGGTTAATTTCAGGAGCATTAAAGGTAAATTCTTCTTTTGCCGACGACGAATTGGAAATTAGTGTTAATTTTATTAAAGACTTTGTTCCGCCTGAGAATTACAACGAAAGCATTTTGATTGTCGCGAAAACCTGTGGAGAATTAGGTGGAGAAATTTGCGATTCAGATGAAACCTGCGACACAGATTATGTTTATACCGACGAAAATGGGGTACTATCAAAATGCTGTGTTGAAAACTGTCAAAAACAATCAGCAAATTCTTCAGGAAAAATAATCGGCTGGTCAATCGTCGGAATTGTTATTGTATTTCTAATCTGGTTCTTTAAATTTAGATACAAGGGCACGAAAGGAAATCTTAATTTGCTGGATATTGCAAAGGGAAAGAAATAATTACTTCTTTTTTTTCCTAACAGTTTTTTTAGTGCTTGGTTCAGGGCTTTCATCCTTGTTCCCTTTTTTCTCATTAATTTCTTTCTGCAATTGCGCAAGTTGCATCTGTAAAACTCTTGCAACTTCGTCGTATTTATGAAGTCGCCTTGTAAGTTCGCTGAAAATATCACCCCACCCATTGTTTGTCAGAGCGATTAATTCAGGAGAAATAACTTCAATGTGCGCAGGCATATATTTGAACATCAATCCTGCGAGAATCATGATTTCGTCAACTTCAATTTCAACTTCTGCAAAAGTTGTGTAAAAATCTTTTTGGTCTTTCATCAGTACTGGCTCATTAATCTTTTTCTCGACGACACTAACACCCTTTTCTTTTTCCATTTCGTCAATTATTTTTCCCAAAGTTTCAACCAGATGCTCTGCAGGTCTGCCGATAATTTCCAATATCATTGCTACCCTGATGTTTTTTGTTTCATTTACCATATTTAATCAAGTCCCTGCACTTTTGGCTTTTTTAAAATAAACAAAAGTGCCAGCAAAATACAAAACCCGACAAACCCATATTTCGCATAATTCAAACTGTCTAAATTTTTCGTGTCATTCTCACTTTTTATATCTTTGGTATCTTCTGAAACTAATTTTATCATCTCAACTTTTTCATCTGACTCTTCCTGCACAGACATCAATTTCACATTTTTCGCCAGTTCTTCATCTAAATTTTCCCGCTTCTTATCATCATTCTCATCTTCTTCTTGTGAAGTTTTTGTGTCAGAAGTTTTTTCAGGATAAACCTCTTCCTCAACGCATGCAAGCCCCTGTTTAGTTATATTCTCTAGTTTCCCTTCCGCAATTCCACTAACTTTTGTTAATTCTTTCAAGTTGTTAAAAGGGCGCGCAGAGATTATCTTTTCTGCAGTTGAAGGACCTACCCAAACGATTTTATCTAATTCTTCCAGCGACGCAGAATTAATATCTACCTGCCCGTTCTCACAAACCGCAAAAACATTTGTGAACATCAAAAGGACGAAAATCCCCAGCAAATATTTCATAAAAAACATAAGAAAGCAAGGATTTTAAGTTTTGTTGTGATATATTTTAGAGGACAACAATCTTTATTAACACTAAAAATAAATGATTTTATGGAAAGATTTCTTGAAGGAAAAGTAATTACTCTTCCTCATTCTTATAGAATAGTTGCAAGAGAGATAACAGAATTTAAATTAAAAATTGATAAAGATAAACTTGATGGGTTAATAATGCCCGATGTTGTGGACATAAAAATTCAGGAAAAAGTAAGAATTGATAAAGAAGAGATAATAAGAGGATATTTTGATCAAGGAACAACAACGATATTTCTCCATAAATATGAAATACTTGATGGGAATGGAGAACCAAAATATAAAAATACAATCTTTTAAAATAACTTAACCATATCTCTCGTTAAAATCAACGTACTCAATACCTCTTCTTTTTTCTCCTTTTTTCGCAATTAAAATTCTTGAGAAAATTTTATTTTTCAAATACCACCTGCATTTTTCTTTTTCGGTTTTTGAAAGAATACCGTTCATTTTGACTTCAACACCAATAACACTATACAATTCATCACGAACATGTTTAATTGAGATAAAGTCAGGGAAACCAGTTCCGATAATCAACATTTTTTTGAAAGGATTATATTTCCTAGAGATAATCATTTTACCTGTTTGAGGAATGATTTGATTATCAGCATCTTTTTCAAATTCAATATTATTTGTCCATTTGTCAATAATTCTACCTTGGCTTTCTAAATCCTTTCTAACTTTTAATTCAAATTGGGAGCCAGAAGCCCGAGACTTTCCCCCTTTTTCAATATCATCTTTCTTTTGAATTTTATAGGGGACTCCTTTTACATCCCAGGAAATTTTATAATTATTTGGGTCTCCCGCCTTTCTAATCATCTCCATAATTTTTTCTTTATTTTCTTTCTTCACTTTTTTCATAGAATAAAAAAACTTTAGAACTATTTAAATTTTTTAGATATCACGCGCCTGTAAGGTTCTGCGTCCGTTTGCTTTTGCTCTTTTTATCGCGTCGCGCAAAACTTCCTCAACTTTTCTCTCCAAAGCCATGCCAACTTCTTCAGCGACGCTGGAAACTGTGTTTTCTTTATCCAGTTCCTGCACAACTTTCTTTATATTTGATTTAACAATTAATCCCATTTTTATCAAGAATATATGGATTTTTAGCATAATCTTCCATTGCTCTTCTCCAACCACGACGATAATCTTCAATAGATTTTCTTAATAGTAAATTAGTTTTTTCTGACTCTTCTTTATTTATCTTCAAAAGTCCTTTTTTTGATAATATGCCCTTTCTTGTTAATTGATCTAATACTATCATCTTATTCTAAACCAATCTCGCTTTTTATATTTTTCAGTGCGTCAATTGAAAGCTGAAAAAACTCATCGAGAGAAATTCCGGTTTTTTCAATCTCACGAATAATTTCTCGGTTGCAGTTCTGCGCAAACACGTGGTCATTGAATTTTTTCTTCAAACCTTTAACTTCCATATTTGAAATCTTTTTTCCCCTCATCAAAGCATAAGCGTAAATAATTCCTGTCAGCGTCTCTGCAGCAGCGAGGGAAAATTCAACTTTTTTTGTTCTTTGTTTGTTTTTCCACTGTGGCAGAATTTCATGCTCCCAGCCGTGCGATAAAACAACGTCGATAAACTCGTTGTCAAACCCTTCTTCTTTCAAAATTTCAGGTGCTTTTGTTAAATGTTGCGACGGATTATTTTTTGTCAAAGCCCAATCCACGTCGTGAAGTAATCCAAGAAGCCCCCAGTATTCAACATCTTCATTAAACCGAGAAGCCAACGCGCGCATAATTGCCTCGCTTTCAAAATAATGATTCATGTCAGCGTCGGTTTGAGGGAATTTTTTCAAGAGGGAAATAGCGTTGTTGCGGGGAATCATTTCCTATTCTCCATCGGCTTCATAAACGGAAACATAATAACATCTCTTATCGACGCTGAATTTGTAAAAAGCATAGTGACTCTTTCAATTCCGATTCCAACTCCACACGCAGGTGGCATGCCGTACTCCAGAGCAGTCACAAAATCTTTGTCTGTTTCCATTGCCTCGCTGTTTCCTTTCGCGCGTTCTTTTTCCTGCTCTGCAAAATGTTTTGCCTGAAGTTCTGGGTCATTAAGTTCAGAATAAGCGCGTCCTAATTCCATGCCTCCTACAAACGGCTGAAAAACCTCTGATTTTGTCGCGTCGCCGCGCTTTGGTTTTGCAAGAGGCGCAAGCTCAATCGGATAATCAATTAAAAAAATCGGCTGAATTAATTTATGCCTAAAAAGTTTCATCAATTCGTCAGCAAGATTTCCTTTTGTAATTTCCTTCACATCAATGCCGTGCTTCTTCGCAATTTTCTTCGCTTCAGCGTCGGTATTAACATTAGAAATATCTTCTTTCAAATATTTCTTTATCGCATCAAGAATCGGCATTCTCTGCCACTTGCTCAAATCAATCTTCTGCCCCTGATATTCAAAAATTAATTTCCCAAAAAACACCTTTGCAATTTTCTTCATCAATTCTTCAAACAAATCCATTCCCTCATTATAATCTGCATAACTCTGGTACCATTCAATTGTCATGTGCTCTGGATTGTGCTGTCTGTCAACTCCTTCATTTCTAAATTTTTTCGTAATTTCATAAACTCTGTCAAAACCTCCGACAAGTGCTTTTTTCAAAAATAATTCAGGCGCAATGCTTAAATATAAATCAGAATCATACGCGTCGCAGTGCGTCTTAAACGGCTTTGCCAGCGCACCACCGTAAATCGTCTGCAGCAACGGAGTCTCAACCTCGATAAAATTTTTTTCTTTCATAAAATCCCGCATCACTTCTAAAATTTTCGCACGCTTCAAAAAAACTTCCTTCACGTCTGAATTTATAACTAAATCAAGATATCTTTTTCTATATCTCTCCTCCTTATCCTGCAACCCGTGCCACTTTTCAGGCAACGGCAAAATCGCCTTGCTGAGTATTTCAGCTTTCTTAACCAAAACAGAAATCTCTTTTGTCTTGGTTTTAATAATTTCTCCTTCAACGCCGACAAAATCTCCAGCGTCGGTAAATTTCCTGAAAAAATCTTTAACCTTGTCTGAAGTTTCTCCTTCCTGCAAAACAATCTGGATTTTTCCAGACTCATCCTGCAAATGCGCAAAAATAATCTTTCCCAAATTTCTCGTCGTCATCAACCGACCTGCAGTTTTAACTTTTGCACCAACCTTAAATTTCAAGCATTCAGAAACATTCTGCTTCTTATCAAAAACATAACCATATGGCTCAACACAACTCTTCCTCAGTTCTGCAATCTTCCTCTTTCTTTCACTAATTATCTGTTCCTCTCTTCCCATAGCTAAACAAAAGAAAAATAGTTTTTATATTTAATTCTTTTTTACAAACTTCCGAAACCCATGTTTTTCCAGCTCATTATTCAAAATCTCGTCGGCAATTTGCTGAAATTTGTCCCACCTGCTAACACATTTGTATTTAACAACTTTAAAATTCTCCTGCTCTTTCTGCACTTTTAAAAACAACTCCAACAACCGCGGATTCCGAACTTTATATTTTCCTAACAATTGCTTCACAACCAACTCAGAATCAAGAATGCAAGTCACTTCATCTTTTGTGTGCTTTGACGCTAACTGCAACGCTTTAATCAATGCTTCATACTCTGCAATATTATTCGTCACATAACTGCCAATCATGGTACTATATTTCACAAGAATTTTTCCTTCTTTCCGAACAACAACTCCAATTGCTCCTGGTCCTGGATTGCCTCTCGCACCGCCATCGGAATTTGTGTATATCATCACAAAATAAATCCTCTCTCTTTAAATATTTTAGCAATTAAATATGCAAAACCTTGAACACTTTAAAATCCTGAAACTTCTCTAGCTTGATTTGCACATTCCGAATCTGCGCATGCTTTGGTCCTTTTTTGCACAACTCAACAACTTTATCAACATTTTCATTATCTCCTTCTAAAAAAACTTCAACCTTCCCGTTTTCCAGATTACGCACAAAACCCTTAACATTGTACCTCTCAGCATTTTCTTTTACAAACATTCGAAAAAAAACACTCTGCACAGTTCCATCAATATAAAGCCTCACTGATTTTTTCATATTATAAATTATCCAAGGGGCTTTTTATATTTTGTAGTTCTGAGTTTGTTACATGAGTATAGATTTGAGTTGTTGAAATGTCGCTGTGTCCGAGAATTTTCTGAATGTGTCTTATATCTGTTCCAGATTCAAGCAAGTGCGTTGCAAATGAGTGCCTTAGCATGTGAGGAGTTAATTTAATTCCTACTTTTTTACCTAACAAATCTAAAACTTTTTGAACTGATTTTTTTGTGTATTTTCCAT
>Ga0180007_10005043_pt1 | contig 13628 bp, 12 predicted proteins | sample MM_PC_MetaG_FD_121122 | JGI IMG/M metagenome (GOLD analysis project Ga0180007, IMG submission 121122) | Groundwater microbial communities from the Aspo Hard Rock Laboratory (HRL) deep subsurface site, Sweden - MM_PC_MetaG | ecosystem: Environmental > Aquatic > Deep subsurface > Groundwater... | reverse complement strand
TATCATTCAATGAGCCACTAGGAGTATCATTCAATGAGCCACTGTATGTATCATTCAATGAGCCACCACTATCTATTGAATGAGCCATACTAAATCCACCAACTTTTTTATAACTATTCCTTCTATTTGTATCTAAAGCGTTAGCGAGATGTTTTAAATCTTCATCTTTATATAATCGATAATTAACCACTTTATTAGAAGCTTTACCAATATTTACTATAATTTGATTAGATTGTAATTCTTTAAGATGTTTTTCGACAGTGTTTCTGGTATAACCAGTTACATCTGATAATTTCCTAACAGAAGCATATTTCCTTGTACAGCCACTTTCAGGATCAGCTGTAGCATAAAGTACATGTAAGAGGTGTCGTGCACCTTTGGATAATACTACAAATTTAGCCTTTTTATATAATTCTGGATTGACGTGCATTGTGGTCTCCCATTCTCCCGGAAGTTTTAGATTGAGAATGACTGGGCCGGGAGCAACCCAGTCTCAGGCATATATGACCTTATCTCAATCTTTAATTATTTATTTAGCCTCAGGGGCCTTCGAAGATCCGATGACTCCTAAACAATCCGATTTTTCTAATCTTTGAATCTTTAGTTCCAGAGTTTCTATCCTAGAACTTTGCAGCTTAACTTTGTTTATTAACTCAGCCTTTGTAATTTTCAATTGATCTACTGTAGCTAATAGATTATTAACCTGATCATTATATAATTTAGTTACCACATCATAATTTTCTTTAGCTTTATACGCGGATAATTGAAATTGAAGAGCTTGCTGCATAACAGCATCAATTTGTTCATCATTAATATTACCATTACTCATTTTACTACTCCTTATTTAATTAATATATTTACGACAGTTCTCTAATTTAGGAACTAGTCTCAAATTCTTGTAATTAAAACAAGCCTTAAAACCTTCTGTTGTTAAAAGGTCAAATTTAATACAAGGTGTTATATGATCTACACATAATTTATGATCATATGATCTGGTACCATAGTCAGCTATCGTATAACCCTCGGGAATAGTACTGATAAGATGATCCATCAATACTTTTCTATTACCGGCTCCACATAGTACCAAAAATTTATAGTTAGCGTTTTTATTCTGGATAATTCTATTAATTATACATCTACCATAATGAGCCTTACGAAATTGAGGATCCTTAGCATAACTATCTCTTCTCAAAGCGTTCATGTGATCTCTATTTCTACGTTGCCATTCACGTGCACATTTATTATCACATAGTTTACAGCGTCTTTTTCTACCATCCTTATTTAAAGGTGATTTATGAAACTCTGTAATTACTTTCGTTATACCACATATTGTACATTTTCTGGTTATTTTTTTCATTGTGTTCTCCTTTACTAAAACTCCCATTATTAGTATAGGTAATTATATATTAATCGTATGTTATAAATATAATATATCTACACATAAAAGTCAATACTTTTGTTATACTAATATGGAGAGGATATATACATGGAAACTGGCTGTCTGGTAGGAAATAAGTTTTCCGCCAAGCAAATTAAAGCTATAGAACTATTCGCGGCAGGTACTCATAACTGTACTCAGGTAGCCGAAGAAGTAAAGGTTACAAGGGTTACAATCAGTAAATGGCGAAGAAACCCACAGTTCTCAGAGGCTATATGTACAAGAGCCAAAGAACTATTAAAAGGCTATTTACCGGAGATATACAAAGTAACCAAAGATCACGCCCTACGTGGAAACCACAATCATATAAAGCTAATCTTAGACCATCTAGGTAATATAGAGAAGACCAGTAAACGTCAAGGATCTTCCATTTCATTTACCTGGGATACATCGGATGAAGATAGCGATACCATATAATCCACTACCACATCAATTAAAGCTTCATAAAGACCCATCACGATTCAAGTTGGTTGTAGGTGGCCGTAGAGTGGGCAAATCTAAATCCTTCCTTCAGGAGGCTATTAGGCACTCTATATCGAATTCTAATAGATTCACTTGGTGGGTAGCACCAACATATAATGACGCAAGAGAAATAGGATTTGATGAATTCCTTAAATTAAGGGAAGTATTAGAACCGGCTATTCACTCAATACATCATACAAGATTAAAGATAGTATTTAAGAACGGTTCAGTTATCTACTTTAAAGGTTCAGATAAGCCAGACTCGTTAAGGGGTAGAGGTTTGACAATGGCCATTGGTGATGAAGCGGCCTTTATAAAGCGTGATGTATGGTATAAGATTCTAAGACCGGCATTAAGTGATAGACAAGGAGTGGCATTATTAGGGAGTACCCCAAATGGGTATAATTGGTTTAAAGAATTAAATGAAAGTCAAGAATGGACGAAGTATCATTGGCCAACTGCCTTAAATCCCATGATTACTCCGGAAGAATTAATAGCTGTCCAAATGGAGATATCAAGAGATGAATATAGACAGGAATACCTTGCTGAGTTTATAACCAAAGCCGGTAGGGTGTATGATGAATTTACAGATGCTAATATAATTAGTCCGTGGTCACCAGATCCCAAAGAATATTCGGTATATCTTGGTATGGACTTTGGTTTCGCACATCATACAGCGGTAGTATTCATGGCGGTTGAGAGAGCCTCAGATAATAATGTGATACAGTTTGATGAGTTATATGTAAAAAAGACTCAAATGGATGATATTATATCACAAATTAGAACCAAATTAGGTGAACATAAACTTAATCAATCTTATATAGAGACAGGATATACAGATCCTGCCGGTAATGCTGATGAACTATCCTCAGGTCTCTCACCTGTAGACATGCTTAGAAACTCAGGATTCAATATTATCAATAAAGGTTCGAGTGTTAACGCTGGTATAGCTTTAACCAGAAGCTTTGTAAAGAATAGTCTTGGAGTTATACGTTATCGTGTGACTGATAACTGTAAGGAGACTATTAGATGTTTTAATGGTTATCAATATACAACGAATAAGAGTGGTACAGTTAAAGAAGAACCGTTAAAAGATAATATATTTGACCATTTAATGGATGCTGTCAGATATTTCTTTGTAAATAAATTCGACCACGCTAAGTATATCACCACTGTACCAGATCAAAGACTCTATACTACTGAAGTAAAAAAATATAGAGTCATAAAGAAGTGTAGCAATTGCGGTACACCGTTTGTGTCTTACACTTCAATCAAGTCACCACCATTCAAGTGCTCTGATTGTCTTAAAAAGGATATAAAATAAATGTTTCAAGAAACAACTCCAATGTCTCTGGTTATTAAGACGAATGTTTACGCATTCTGCGATGAAGAAAAAAAGAGAAGAGAAGGTGCTTTAAAAAATAAAGACTACTTTTATGGTAGGCAAGAGCAATATCTTCAATTATTAAATGAGGATGTAGATAGAATCACGGTGAATCTAACAAACCCCATCATTTCAAAGAGGTCCTCACTTTTATATACCAAGCCACTGGTAAGAGAATTTGATGGGGCGTCCTCCTCAGTTAATAAATTGGAAGAGGTATATTACAATCTAAAGATTGATGATATATTACACCAAGTAGATCTAGGTGCCGAATTAACTGGAACATGTCTTATATTTGTAGGGATGAATGATAAAGGTGATATTGTATTAGTTCCTTATGACGCGTCTCACTTTTCTGTTGTTACTCTTACAGATAATAAGACTATTGAAGCACTGCAATTAATATCGATTAATGATATAGTTGAAGGTGATTCCAATGCCAGGAACCCAAGGATCAATGTGAGAAGGGTTATAGACTCGGAGATATGGACAAATAACTACATATACAGGATGAGAGATGGGATTCAGGCAAAGAACCCTGATAGAAATGAACTAGGATATATCCCATTCATAGCATTCAAAGCTCAAGAAGTGCTGTCACAATATCTCGGACATTCACCAGCAACCAGTGTTAGACAGTTGAATGGGTATTATAATCAAATGGCTACTAATCTGGGGTATATGATTAAGATGCAATCGGCTACACCTGTAGTATTGAATGGGTTTTCTCAAGGTGAAGGGATATCAGTACACCCTGGAACAGCTTTAAGTTTACCGGTAGGTGCGACAGCAGGTGCTTTACAATTAAATCCCAAAATCAAAGAGACAATGGAAGTATTGCAATATTTTGAAGAGAAGTTATATGAGACATCCGGAGTTCCAAAGATAACAATTATAGGTGAATCATCTGGTAGTACAAGCGGTGTACAATTATTGATTAAATGGGCACCTATAACGAGTGTTTTTGAAGAGAAGACTAATAGATATCAGAATTATGAGTTAGAATTAGCTAACATGATCCTGAAAGTTATAGGTTTAGAACCGATAAAAGATGTTAAAGTTAAATATCCTGAGAATTATCTACCAATTGATCCAGATAGGGAAAATTTAGCTGAAGATATTAAACTTGGAATAAGAACACCTATAGATGAGGTGTTAAAAAATAATCAAAGTATGGATGAGGACGACGCTGAAGCTGAAGTCCTAACTAACATTACTTTTAATAGAAATATAAACAATGGAGGGCTAGATGCCAAATGATAATGGTACTGGAAACCATAATATTGACCCAGATGGTCACCACACCAACAGGGATACTGGATATTCCGCTGAGTATGTAAGATCACTTCGTGATGAAGCTGCCACATGGAGAACTAAACTTCGTGAAACCGAAGCTAAACTTACCACACTAGAGGAAACTGTTAAAGAACAGATTCGTAATAGTACTGTAAGTGCGGAATTGGCTAAACGTAATCTGAAAATTGATCCTAGTTGGATTAAATTGGAAGATAAGCAGGAAGTAAAAGACGCTGTAGATAAATTCTTGAAGGATTACCCACAGTTTGGTACTACAGAAACGAATGATAATAACATACAAACTAAACCAAAGCCCGTAGGAAAGACTCCTATGGCACCTAATTTACCCAATTCGAATATAGAGAACACAGATGTCTCGGAATTGGGTGCAATTAAAGCTGATCCTGTAGCGAGAGCTAAACTTAGGCAGCTTTATAGAGGTCTCTTAGCACAAAGTGCTAGATCCTCAAATAGTATTTAAAAAGGTAAATTATTATGGCTATTTCCAATTCAACAACCCTCAATGATCTTGTGGGTCAAATAGTGTCCGAAGAGACACAGTCAGCGGCTTATGGTTCTGCGGTTATGCGTAATCTGGTAACGGTTAAAGAGGTTCCTCTTGGTGCCGGCAGTGTTGTTATACCAAGATTCCAGAAGCTTGCTGAAGTTCCTCTTACAGAAGGAACAGCTACTACTTCATTAACTTGGAGTTCTGACGGCGTGACTCTTACTCCGGTAGAGCGTGGTATTTATGTGCAGATTTCTAAAAGAGTGTTGCACGCTGATCCTTTCTCGGATCTTGCTCCTTATGGCCAGCAGCTCGGAAGAGCTATAGCTCGCGGTGAGGATTCTGGAATTCTCGGCATCGTAAGTTCTGGTGTCTGGGATTCGGAAGTTAATGAAGCCGGTGCTGCTTTTACTGATGCACATTTCAGGGAAGCTATTGCTGTACTTGAAGCAGCTGACGCACCAAAGCCTTATTTTGCGGTGATGCAGCCTGCTACTTGGGCAAAGATAGTAAATACTTATGCTGACGCTGCTACATTTGCTTCTGTCGGTAGAGGTTTGGCTGAAGGATTCGCACAGGGTTATCCGTCACTGAATGGTTATGTTGGATCTCCTTATGGTATTCCTACATATATCTCAACAGTGGTCACGACTAATCCTCTTCCTTCGGGTCCTCCGATCAATTACTATGGCTCCATGTTTTCAAGAGAAGCTATAGGTTATGCCTATATGAAAGATATAGGTGTCGATGTTTTTGATAACGTAACAGCCAGAGCTTTCGATGTAATGGCGTGGAGGTCAGCACATGAGTCCGTACTTGTCTCCGCGTATGGTGTCGGATTGATCGACGTCATATAATTAATGGATACCTTGGGGAAGATAATTCCCCAAGGTTCTTTTTAAAATTATTGGGGGCGGTGTGTGGATCAATTAGAAGAAATCAGAAGCACATTAATAAAACTTTGTACTGATATGGAATATGTTAAGCAATATATGAAAGATAATTCAAAGTTAATTACTGAGATAGCTGTGCTTAAATTAACCGTTTCAGGCTTAAATAAAATAGCATGGAAAATTGGAAGTGCGGTTGGTATAGCAATTGTGCTTGCAGTATTAGGATTAATAATTTAGGATTAAAAATGGCAGTTAATCAAAGAGTATTTGATACAGCTATAGTGAATAAAACTAATCACAGTAGGGCTATAGGTCCACGTATAGGGGTAGCTTCAAGTAATCAATATCTTATTGCTGAGGATGGTACTTTAAATGTTATAGCGGCTGTGTCAAAGGATGAATATAATTTAATTTATTCAACCGATAACGGATTTACTTGGTCCACCAGACAGAACATTGAGGATTGGGATTCCAATGATATAACTCACATATACGGTACCACTGACACACAAGGTCCATTTATTAATCTTTATAAAATGAGAGATTTCGAATCTTCTGATACAATATATAAAGATAATTGGATGCTCATGTATGGTGTTACCAATGCCATGTATCGTTTAGGTTCATATGCCGGTGCCACATTAGTAAGTGTCTGGGGTACTGATTCTACTAAATTTGGATTTGTTTTTAATATTAATGTCAGTGGAGGTTATTCGGCGTCAACCGGTGATGGAGAAGCTGTTGCTTATTCAGCATACCAATCATTAGCTTCTGGATGGTTAACAATAGTTGGTCAGAATCTAAATAGTGATAGTGTAAGTTATACACTTCAAGAATATCGTATCCGTACAGGAAGTATAATGCCTGGAATTATAGCGGCTAAAGCTAAAGGTGCTTATGTACATCTCGTATTTGTTGATAATACTTATCCGGACGCTCTTAGTTATGTCCCGTATACGAAGGCTGTAGGAAGTCTCCAGAGTGGTGCGTCAGCTGAGAATGGAAGTTTCGCGGCCCATCATATTATACATTCTGGAGTATTAGCTGTTGGATCAAGTACATTTACTGATCCGGCTATAGATGTTGATGGTTATGGAACTATAGGGGTTGTATATAGTAATATTGATTCAACCAGTGGTTATTATGCGATATCACATGATTCAGGAACAACTTGGACATATACAAGTCACACTCCACCAACCGGATATTCAGGGTATATAGAGAAATTTACCAATTCAATATGTCCCTGTAATGATATTTTAGCTGGTACATCAGGTTTCTTGGTTTCAAGTTTATTTATGAAGGATGATTCAGCTGATTTATTTGTAAAAGAAATACCCTCTTGGGGAACTGCTACCGACACATGGCATAGAGTTAATTCAGTTGATGGTGATGTGCTTGCTGGTAAATTCTTTAAATATATGAACGAGGCAACTCCAACATTTGGTGATAAGAGTGCTATTAGAATGGTATATCAAGTAGGAGAAATGAATCATGATAGAGGAGAAAGTTCTGTCTATTCAACCGTATACCATGAGAGATTATCAAATCTAGCATATCCTTCGGTATTCACTGGAACTTCTTTTACGAAAGACAATATAGATTATTATGCCTCAGGGTATATAGATGATAACACCGCATTATATATAAAAAAGATTGGTGAATTAGGAATGGAATATTCTTTTTCGAGATATGATCCAGTGGAATCATCGGAAATTAATGGGAAAGGCGGATACGCGTTTCCTATTACCACTGAACACGAGGCTTGTGTTGACCCGGGGTCTTATGGGTTCCCAAGTGTTGCTAGAAATAATTCTGATTTCGCTGAATACATAGAAAGAGATACAAGAAAAATATTTTATAGACCTGATTTATTCCTTGATAGAAATTTTATACTTAATAAAGGTGGATTTTTAAAGAGAACTGTCTGGACAATAAGGATAATGGGAAATGATTACGAATTAGCACAGATAGTACCTAGATGGTTAGATGGGAAAATTGTTTATTATGAAGCTAATCTATATGTTATTGGTCCATCTAATGATCCTTTTAGTAAAACTATTTTACCAAGTGAAACCTAATGGCTAACGAATTTGGAAATGTTGGAGCTGTAGCGAGTATAAGTGAAACTCGAATGACGGCTAAGAATATAGAAACCGTCACAGGTCTGGCTGAATGGGAAGTATATTATAATGGCACATGGAGAGATGTATCCAGTGATTTTATGTGGGATATAACTCTAGCCGGTAATACAATACTCAGAGCTATACGTTGGGATGACGGATTTAGAAGTTATCGTGAAGATAGAGGATTGATACTCAGGAAGAAAGAAAAGGAAGAAGAAAAACGTATACAGGATGAGATACTTCCTTTAGGTACAACCTTCGCCAAAGCTTTCGGTACATCAGCGGCGGTAGCATTAGGTGTAAATACAATTAGAAACACATTTAGAAGTGCTCCGGTTGGAGTAATATTAGGTGCGGCTGAGATATTCGCTGGAATGCAATTGGGTAAAGACCCAACGAAAACTAAATCTGAAAAATTATATGGAGCATTCTTAACAGCCGGTTTTAGTTTAGGAATAGCGACATTACCACCAAAGAGTAGACTTTTTTTCATACCCGCTGCCTTATTGATACAGGGAGTTCTCAAAGGGGAAGGAATTGGTGAAAATATAGCTGGAACATTAGGACGTGTGGCCGGGATGGGTTTAGGTCGTTCACTAATACCTCTAAAACCTAGACCAAGACCAACACCAGTTGTTGGACTTATTCCTAAATTAAAAGCTACGGTATTACCACGAGAAAGAACAAGAACTTTGACTATAACGAAATTAGCGGATATAACAAGATTTAAAGTAGCAGAACAGAACATAATGGCCTTTAGATCTATTAGCACTCCAAGACCAAGGGTAACCTCAGGTTCTCAAATAAGTAAAGCCGCTTCATTTGTGACTAAAACCGGTTTTAGGAGACAACAGATTTCAAGATCAGCTGGTCCTATAAGCAAAGTACAAAGTAAATCTTTACAATCCTTAGCTGAAATTCTAAGGGATAGATGGAAAACTCCAAAGAAACATAAGATAGGATTTTAAAATGGCAGTATATAGTGGATATTTTTTTACAGGAGTGCCGGAGTATGATAAAGACGCTGACTTATTGTTAATATACTCATGTGCCACTTCCGGAGGGGCTTTTACTTTAGAGGAAACATTAGGATATGATTATCCAACTAAAGTAACGGAATATAATGTTGATGAGTCTAAATGGTACAAGATCGCATATAGTAATAGTGGTACAGGATTTATTACTCCTCAATCAGACGCTGTAAATGGGGCGAATATTTTAAAAAGTGCTCCAAGTTTAGAGATTACTTCTACCGCTGATGGATCACCGTACGCGACATCTGATGATGTATATGAGAGAAGTAATATGACAGCCGCTGATGTATCTGTAAATGATATTAATTACGCGTTAGCTGTAGCCAGAGCGTATATAGACATCAAGCTATCATCTCTATCCATCAATAGATTCAGTGTATTTCCTGTTCAAGTGGCTCAACGTAAATTTAATGCCATGATAAGATTGTTAAAAGATGTGGAAATTAATTACGCACTGAGTTTAGTTTATAAGCATATGGCTGATGATAGAATTCTGAGTAATATCACATCAAATACGCAAACATCAAGTAGTGTTAGCGTTGGTCAAACATCTATAGCTGGGATAGAAGGACCAGAATCTATAAGCACAGCAACTTATTTAGACGCACTCTCCGTTAGATATTCAGCTTATGCGTCAGATTTATTAAATACTATGCTTCCGAATTATGTTCCATTGAGGTACGCTGAAAGTGGAACCGGTTATGTTAATAGATTTATATCTTTCGCTGGGGATACCGCTAGATTTAATTTCGCGGCAGGAATTATTCTTGATAGAATGGATTTATAAATGGCTAGTGAATTTCCTGGTTCTCTACTTTTTTATGAGGGTACTCTGGCACAATGTAACTCGAATCAGAATAGAAGAGAACTTTTTTACATAACTGACACCAATACTCTCCGTTATATGGACGCTGGTGGTAATTATCATAATTTTTATAACGTTGATAGTGTAACTGATCATATAGCCTCAGGTGATATACATTTTTTAATAACTGAAATAGATCATGGTTCTATAAGCGGAATTAATGACGATGATCATATCCAATATATACTTGTAAATGGCAATCGAGGATTTACACATACTATCTCTGGTGTATGGCCTACAGAAAGCGGGCATCTAACTAATAAAGGGTATGTTGATTCCGCCGTTGCTGAAGCAAGTGGAATCACTGATCATGGATTATTGTTAGGTTTAACAGACGATGATCATCCAATTTATTCATTAGTTGATGGTAGTAGACCTTTCACTGGAACTATATCAGGTGTTTTACCTACAGAGAGCGGACATTTAGCCACTAAAGGTTATATAGATGATTTTGTATTAGCCACATCAAGTGGTGTCACTGATCATGGTTTTTTAACTGGATTAACTGATGATGATCACCCTCAATATACCCTCACAGATGGTACTAGGGATTTCACAGGAACTGTATCTGGAATTATACCAACAGAAAGTGGACACTTAGCGACTAAAGGTTATGTGGATGATATAGTGGGTGCTTCTGATCATGGGGCATTAACAGGTCTTACAGATGACGATCATCCTCAATACACTTTGGTTGATGGATCACGACCATTTACAGGAGCAGTTTCTGGCGTAATACCTACAGAAGCCGCTCATCTAACCACCAAAGCTTATGTAGACACAGCGGTATTGGTAGCTTCAGGGAGTTTATGGGGATATAGCGGTAATAGAAGAATCCAACCAAATACACCTGATGATAAGATTACAACATCAGGAAATCTAACTACAGCTATGGCTAATTGGACTGTTAATACCGAGACACACGGTTCATCATCTTGGAATGTTTATGCTCAACATGGAATAACAGGTCAATTTGGTGCTTATGGACTTGCTCACGGCACCGCTGAATTCGCGGCTAAGACTGTACTATATGGTGATCCAAGATTAATGATTTATAGTCAACAATATATTCATTTACATGTAAGTGGAATAGCCGCGTCTGATAAAATAGTTGATATAGGAGCGGACACTGTTGATATTAATGGATACCTTATGCTTGGTAATGGTGTACCTGTTAATAATATAGTAGCATCCGCCTTATATGAGGATACTGATACTTGTCTATGGACCGGGGCTAATATTATAGATTACGTCATTAGTCAAAGTGGTATAAGCGACCACACCTTACTATCAAATATAGGAACTACAACACACCCTGACTTAGACGTTCATGTTGGCTCAGGAGAGATACATATACACGTGGGTGATATTGCTAATTCTGGCGATTGGTCTGATCATGTGTATTTATCAGGTCAAGTACACTATGAAGAAGGGTCTATCGATCACGCTAATATACTTAATATCGGCACTATAACCCACCCTGATATAGATGTCCACATAGGTTCTGGTGAGATACACACACATATTGATTTATTATCTAATTCAGGAGACTGGTCTGATCATGTATATAATTCTGGGCAGGTTCATTTCGAAGAAGGATCTATAGATCACGCTAATATACAAAACATTGGTACCACTACTCATCTTGATTTAGATGCTCATTACGCCTCAGGAGAGATACACACTCACATCGATCTTCTTAGTAATTCAGGTAACTGGAACGATGCTTATGATCACATCATAGCAGATGGCTCATCTCATAGCTTCATAGATCAAGATCTTACACTTTACTCTCATCCAACCTTTAGCGGATTATACGCCGAAGCCATAACAATGTCTTCTGGAGTGCTGACTATACAAAATATAAATCTTGGTGGTGGTTTAACCGCTTTTGTTCTTAACGGTGTTTCACTGGACGCGGTAGTTGGGGCTACATCTCAAATAGAAACTGAATTACAATACGTGGCATTACAGCACTCTAATGTTGCTCTGGCAGGTTCAAGGTTCATGCTGTCAAGATCAAGGGGAACGCTTGCAGCACCTTTGTTGGTTGAAAATGGTGATGTTATAGCATCTTTAGACGCTGCGGCTTATGATGGTACTGATTATGTGCTTGCAGGACAGATTGATTTTGAGGTTGACGGGGTGGCAGCTTCAAATGACATGCCAGGTAAAATATTATTTAAGACTACAGAGGCGGGGGGAATATTACCTACTTCAAGATGGCATATAGGCTCAGATGGTCATTTAGACGCGGATGCGGCATATAATATTACCACTACCGGAAGTATTACTGGCAATTCATTAATCACCGCTTCCAATATAGGCATCGTAGGTGATTTAGACATAATACAGTTTACAGGTGCTAATACCCTGCTTGTCAACGGCACGACTCAAACGACATTTCTTGGTATAGGTGTTGCCCCGACTGATTATTACGGCTGTTATATTAATAAAATCTATACGGGAACTACGTCAAATCCTGCCGCTGCGTATTGTGAGATGAATTATAATCCTGCCGCTCCATCAACGGTGACAGTTTTCGGAATACAATTCAGGGCAAAATTAGGTGGCACTCAAAATATATCAGGCGATGTTGTGGGAGCAGATTTTTCCACATGGCTCAACGGCGGTTCTGGCAATCTTGACGATATGTATTGTCAACGTGCTTTTTTGTATGGTGTAAATACAGCTAAAATTGTCACTGGCGATATTGCGTATGCGTATTGGTATTCGGAACATACTTCTCCGGCTGTTACAGTCAACGGGAATGGTTACCAGTTGTTGATGGCTGATTATTCGAGTGATTTTACAATTGGCGGTACTGCTTACGGAATTAAGCAAGAAGGCGATTTGATTAATTATTTTGACGGCCAAACACAAATAGCCTCCGACACTAACGGACTGGTATTAGGGGCAGGGCAGGATGCTTCTATTGTTTATTCCGGCTCTCACATGGTTTTCGATTCTCAGCTTGTAGGCACAGGTGGTTTTCAGTTTAATAATGGTAATATGGGAGTGGGGGTTGCTCCTAATGCCGGAAGGAAATTGTATTCGTTTGCTGGTACGGGTGCTGCGATAGTTGTTGGTATTGTAGGGAAAACAAGTTCAACCGCAGCGGGAAATAGTGGGATGGAAGGATATGCAGATGGAGCGGGGATAACTAATCGTGGTGTATATGGAAGTGCTACAAATGCCTCTAATAATTATCATTTTGAAGATGCTGCCGGAAATTATTCAACTTCCGCAGCGGGTGGTTCATGGGTGGACGCAGCCTGTACTTTAAACAAGAAGAAAGACATAGAAGATATTTCCGATACCGAAATGAACAAGATTATTTCTGTTGTTAAAAATATGCGTCCGATAAAATACAAGGCAAAGCTCGATCCAGAAAAGGAGCTTGTAGGTTTTGCACTGGATGAAGGATTCCCTGAGTGTGCAATTGACAGAGATAACGAAGGTAAGATTACTGGGTATATGGGTGGTAAATTGGGTATGTATAATCTGGTAATTATAAGAAATTTGATTGAAAGGATTGAAGCACTGGAAAATAAACAGTAAATTTCAATCACATATACCCCGGAATTCTTGGGTAAATAAACCGAGCCGACATGGCTCGGCG
>Ga0180007_10005042_pt1 | contig 13629 bp, 13 predicted proteins | sample MM_PC_MetaG_FD_121122 | JGI IMG/M metagenome (GOLD analysis project Ga0180007, IMG submission 121122) | Groundwater microbial communities from the Aspo Hard Rock Laboratory (HRL) deep subsurface site, Sweden - MM_PC_MetaG | ecosystem: Environmental > Aquatic > Deep subsurface > Groundwater... | reverse complement strand
TGAGGAATGATGATAAACCGCAATGCCTGGAACCTGGTCATGCCAACGCTCAAGGCAGCTTCCATCTGGCCCTTAGGAACGCTTTGTATCCCGGCGCGATAGATTTCTGTCATATAGGCCCCGTAGCAAAATACCAGTCCCAGAATAGCCATTGCGATTGCGTCGGCTTTATAGTTCGAAAGGAATCCGATATTCAGCCAATCGCCCAGCGACTGGACAACTACGGGGAATGCGAAATACCACCAAATCAGCTGGACAAGCAGCGGAATGCCACGTACCAATTCCACGTAAAAAGTTGTTAACCCGTAGACAACCCGCGACTTTGACAGCCGACCCAGTCCACCAAATAGGCCGACGAACAGGGTAAGCAAGTATGCGGAGACCGTGATAGAAACTGTCACGACGATCCCATCCCGCACGAAAAGCAGGATCCGCATATATGGGTCCGGGGACAGGCTGACCATCAAGATGATGATCACGACTACAAGCGCAAGCAGCCACCACCATGCATCAGGACGTTGTTCGGATGCGTTGACCGTGACGGAGGGTGTCGTCTTTGAACGGCTTTGATCAGGCATGGTTCACCTCCAAAAATAACTGTGAGGCAACATGGCTGCTGCCTCACAGTTTGTCATCCGACGTCTACTCCCCGACGATCCAGGTTTGGATCAGCTCGTCGATCAAGCCCTGGCCTTGAACAGCTGCAAGGCCACGGTTGATTTGCGCCTGCAGATCAGTGCGATCCTTGCAGATGGCAATCCCATAATATTCGTCTGTCATGACTTCGCCCACGGTCTTGATCTTATCGGCATTTAAACCGACATAGGCAAGCGCCAAGGGGTTGTCTGCAATAACGGCATCAACTTGACCGTTGATCAGGTCCTGGAAAGCCAGGCCGATGTCATCATAGGATCTAACCTCAGCTCCAGCGATCTTCTGAGCCTCGATATCGCCGGTGGTACCGAGTTGGGCAGCAACCACGCGTCCAACCAGATCTGCGGGGCTATTGATGTCGGTGGTCGAGATCTGGACACTGATAATCTGGCCAGCGGCGAAGTACGGGTCCGAGAACAGGAAGGCTTCTGCACGCTCAGGGGTGATCGTCATCGCTGAGATGGCGAGATCATATTGGCACTGGGCCATGCCAGCGAGCAATGAATCCCAGGGGACATTGACGATCTCGATCTCAAGGCCTTCCTCTGCAGCAATCGCCTTGATCAGGTCCATGTCAAGCCCGACTATTTCCAAGGTAGCTTCATCAACCGATTCGAAAGGCGGCCATGTGGCGTCTGTTGCCACAGTGATCACAACTTTCTCCGGCGCACATGACGGCAAAGCCAGGCTCACCATGATGAGAGCCACCAACAAGAACCACAACGAACGTTTCATCTCTTCCTCCTTAGGGTTTGTGTCTTACAGAACATTGGATTGAGATAAATCCCGACAAGATCCTGAGGGCTGATGTCAATACCCATCCGCCTTCCAGTGCGCTGGGTGGGAGTTGAACCCACACGCCTTGCGGCACATGGCCCTCAACCATGCCTGTCTGCCAATTCCAGCACCAGCGCGTGTAAGCGTATTATAATCACGTTCAGATGCTTGTCAAGCGAGCCAATGAAATACACTATCACACCAGGAGAGCCGAATGACACGAATTGTTGTCGATGCCATGGGGAGCGACGCCTTCCCCGTCCCAGACGTCTCTGGGGCTGTTATGGCCGCGCGGGAATATGATGTTGATGTCATCCTCGTCGGAGACGAAGCACAGATCAACCCGCTGCTTGCCAGCCAGCAAGCAGATACTCTCCCCATCAGAGTAGTCCATGCACCCGAGATGTTGACTATGGAGGACAAGGGGATGAAACTTGTTTTAAAGGCACGCCGGCCGAAATCACAGAATTCGATGGCAATTGGGATTGACATGATAAAAAACGGTGAGGCAGATGCTTTCGTCACTGCTGGGAACACGGGGGCAGCATCCGTGACCGCTTACTTCCGCCTGGGAACAATCCCCGGCGTGGAGAGACCTGCACTCGCTCCTATCTTCCCAACCGCGACGGGGTCGTGCGTTGTCTTGGATGTCGGCGCCAATCCGGACTGCAAGGCAGAAAACCTGCTCCAATTCGGGATCATGGGCTCAATTTATGCCCAGCGGGTTCTCGGAAGGGAAAACCCGCTGGTGGGTCTGATCTCCAACGGGGAGGAGCCCGGTAAGGGATCTGAGCTTGTAAAAGCAGCGTTTCCCCTGCTTGAATCGTCCGGATTGAATTTCTACGGAAATATCGAGAGTAAGGAATTGATCTTCGGCAAAGTCGACGTGGCGGTCACGGACGGCTTTACCGGAAACGTCCTATTAAAAACATCCGAAGCGGTTGCAAAATTGCTGGTTGATAAAATAAAAGACGCAATCAAGAGTGGAGGGCCGCTGGCTCTGCTCGGCGGTTTACTCATCAAACCGGCGATGGGATCGGTAAAGAAGCTTATGGACCCTGGTGAGCACGGCGCGGCTCCCCTCCTCGGCGTGGAAGGGCTGGTATTTATCGGCCATGGCCGGTCAGATGCAAATGCCATCAAAAACGCAATTCGCGTCGCCAAGCAAGCCGCCGAAGCAGACGTCCTTGTATCCATCCGCTCGGCGATCGAACATTCACTTACAAAATGAGGCCTCATGAATATCATAACGAATGAAAGGTTGATCAAACGCAATTCTGCTATCGGCAAAGTCACGAGTTTGGTAGGGATGCTTATGCTTGTGGGCGGCCTGATCGCATCCTTCCAGATCCAGGATCCTGAAATTGTAATGTGGCTTTGGGCTGCATTCATCTTTGGTTTTGTCCTTTCCCAAGTCGGTATCTACTTTGGAAACCGCTGGGGCCGAATTCCCAGACTCGATCAGATCATCGATAAAAACTTAAAGGGACTTGGGCGTGAGTATTCGATCTATCATTACATGACGCCCGCAGCACATTTACTCGTCGGCCCTGCTGGTGTGTGGACGATCCTGCCTTATTACCAGAGTGGAAGAATCTCGTTTACAAAGGGTCGCTGGCGGGCCTCAGGCGGTGGATTCCTTCAAGCCTATATGCGCATTTTTGGACAGGAGAGCATCGGTAAGCCAGATATGGATGCCCGCGTGGAGATTGACTCGTTAAGAAAATATCTCTTCAAAATCCTGGCGGAAGATGCGGTCATCCCGGAAATCCGTGCCCTCTTGGTTTTTACACACCCAAAGGTGGATCTGGCATTAGAAGACGCACCTTTGCCTGCAATAACGCCTCGCGAGATCAAAGATTCCCTCCGGGCGGCCGCGAAGGCTAATCCGCTTCCAAAAGATACGCTTTCCGCTCTCCAGGCAGCCTTGCCTCAGGTTGGCAAAGAAACGTAATAGGCATAAAGCCTACCATGAAGTCGATCGTCGCCCTGGACATAGAAACCACCGGGCTGGACCCCGAACGGGACGCAATCATTGAGATTGGTGCGATCCGATTCAAAGGTTCCCGGGTGGAAGACGGATGGTCATCGCTGATCAACCCGGGCCGTCACATTCCCGAGTTCATCACCGGTTTGACCGGCATCGGTGACGAGATGGTCCGCCAGGCGCCTAAAATTCGCGAGGTCCTTGAAGAACTTGCCTCATTTATTGGCGACAGCCCCGTCCTGGGACACAATGTACAATTCGACCTCTCGTTTTTCAAGAAACATAAATTATTCACTGAAAACCCGCGCATCGACACATATGAGGCGGCAGCTATTTTGCTGCCATCGGCCAGTCGTTACAATCTTGGAGCACTTGGACAAACCCTCGGAATACCTTTTTCGGCCACCCACCGCGCCTTAGACGACGCGCGGGTCACTCAAGGTGTATTTCTGCGGTTATATTCAATGGCATGCGAACTGCCGGTGGATATCTTGGCCGAGATCGTGCGCCACAGCGAGCCAATCGAGTGGGATGGCCGTTGGTTCTTCCAACAAGCGCTGAAAGAAAGCCTGCGGGGAAGATCGCAGGCAATAAAAGCTCCGCAGAAGACACCGTATCCATGGTTTGATCTGCAGGATGATATCCGCCAATCGCCCCAGTTGCAGATCCCCGACGAAGTTCATGTCCTTGACCCCGAAGAGATATCAGCTATCCTGGAATATGGTGGGCCGTTTTCGGAATATTTCGAGAACTATGAATACCGCCCCGAACAGGTGGAAATGCTGAAGGCTGTGACAAATGCTCTCTCCTATAGTCAGCACCTGCTGGTCGAAGCCGGCACAGGCGTAGGCAAATCGCTCGCCTACCTGGTTCCCGCCGCGATCTTCGCCACGCGGAACAACACCAGGGTCGTTATCTCAACGAACACAATTAACCTTCAAGACCAACTTATCAAAAAGGACATTCCCGACCTCCGAGCCTCCCTCGGCATTGATCTACGGGCCGCAGTCTTGAAGGGGCGTTCAAATTATCTTTGTCCGAGGCGGTATGATCTGTTGCGTCGCCATGGCCCCTCATCCGCCGATGAGATGCGTATTCTCGCAAAAGTGTTGGTCTGGCTGCAGGAAAATTCCAGCGGCGACCGGACGGAGATCAACCTGACCGGGCCATCTGAACGGGAAATCTGGGTGCGAGTATCGGCAGAAGACGACGCCTGCACAACAGAAACCTGTCTCGAACGCACCGGCGGCAAATGCCCTTTCTTTATGGCCAAGCAAGCCGCTCAACATGCCCACATCCTGATTGTCAATCATTCCCTTCTATTGACCGATATCGCCGTTGGAAACCGGGTCTTGCCAGACTATGAGTATTTAATCGTCGATGAAGGGCACCACCTGGAAGCCGCTACAACCAGCGCTTTGAGTTTCCGCCTCAACCAGAACGACATCGACCGCCTTATCCGCGAACTGGGCGGATCCACATCTGGCACCCTTGGCTATTTACTAAGCATCACTCGGAATATCATCCGCCCATCGGATTTTGCTGTCATAGACCAGAAAGTTTCCCGGGCAACTGACCTGGGCTGGAGATTGGAGAACCAAACCCGGGCATTCTTCCAGGCAGTTGGCGAATTCATCTCCTATCAAAAAGAAGGTCAACCGCCAAGCATGTATGCCCACCAGGAACGGATCCTGCCATCCACCCGGACACTGCCGGGCTGGGAAGAGGTTGAAATTGCCTGGGAGACAGCTTGCGAGACCTTGCAATTGTTGATTGCGCTGGTGGGCGAGCTACAGAAGGGAGTGGCAGAATTGTACACTGCTGGCCTGGATGACCTCGAAGATGTCATTGGCCATGTCGGCAATTCATACCGACGGCTAATCGAGGCTGAAAAAATGATTTCAGGATTGATCTTCGAACCGGCGCCTGATTATGTCTATTGGGTCGAGGTCAACCCAAATTCCAACCGACTTGCCTTGAACGCAGCTCCGATCAGGATCGGGGCACTTGTCCAGAAACACCTCTGGCATGAGAAATCGAGCGTCATCCTCACTTCGGCTACCCTGACGACCCATGGAGAATTTTCTTATCTTCGCAATATCCTCAGCGCAGAGGAGGCGGACGAACTGGCCCTCGGATCGCCATTTGATTATGAAAGCGCAGCATTGTTATATATTGCCAATGATATCGCTGAACCCAACAGTCCGGACAACCAGCGACAAATCGAACGCACCCTGATCAACCTGTGCACCGCCAGTGGAGGTCGCACCCTTGCACTGTTTACATCCTATGCACAACTGAAACGAACATCAAAGGCAATCTCGGGGCCATTGGCACAGCAGGAAATTATCGTCTACGAACAGGGGGAAGGCGCTTCTCCCAACGCGCTGCTGGAATCATTCAAGAGTTCCGCCCGGGCCGTTCTGTTGGGAACACGCGCATTTTGGGAGGGGATCGATGTGCCCGGCGAGGCATTATCGGTCCTTGTGATCGTAAAACTCCCCTTTTCCGTACCATCCGACCCATTGGTCGCAGCCCGGTCCGAGACCTATGAAGACCCATTCTATGAATACCATCTCCCTGAAGCCATCTTGAGGTTCCGGCAAGGCTTTGGACGGCTAATCAGAACCCAACAAGATCGCGGCGTCGTAGTTATTCTCGATCGGAGGGTACTCACAAAACAGTATGGGCGGGCATTTCTCGAGTCGCTCCCCCAGTGTACCGTGCGCGTCGGTGGGTTGGCAGAATTACCAAAAATTACAGCCAAATGGTTGAACCTATGATCGCTACTTGACCACAGAGGAATTGAAAGATGGATAAATTAACCTGGGAAAAACTTGCTGATGTCTACGGCCGGATCAATGCAGAAGTTCTCGCTTCCTATCTACGTGCCGAGGGGATTGAGGTCGAATTGTTCCAGGAGGCTGTAGGACACCATGTCTTCCCCGTAACGATCGATGGCCTCGGCCGCGTTCAGGTCTTCGTCCCTAAGATAAATATTGTCCAGGCGCGGGAACTCTACGAGCTATTTAAACAAGGTGAAAACCCAACTTCAATACCCGAGGAGTAAAACGCCAAATGAAAGATACTGTCATCCTAATAACCCACTATGGCATGGGGGAAGGCCCAGCGGAGTTGATGATTGCCCTCATCAGGAAGTATATTCACTTGCTCGCAGAATTACCTGACCTGCCACGTGCAATCTGTTTCTACACTGAGGGTGTTAAGCTTGTTTTAGACGGATCCCCGGTGATCAAAGAGTTACAAGCCCTTGAGTCCCGCGGGGTCAGGCTGGTTGTTTGTAACACCTGTCTGGATTTCTATGGTCCTACGGGTCAAATTAAAGCCGGGATTGCTGGGGGGATGACTGATATTATCGAGGCCCAATTCATGGCCGGTAAGGTGATCTCCATCTGACGAAGAACAACAACCGGTTATCGAAGAGTTGATTTATTTTCGAGTTGATCATCCTTAATAAGGATAATCCAAACATTATTCTCGTCATAAACAAGATGATGTTGCGCGCCCGGGAAATCTACCAGGGATAGGATATCTTCTCCCGACAGAAAATGGCTGCGCATTAATAAGACTTTTTCTGCAATTGCGATAAGCTTTACCCCGAACTTGTGGATATCGGGCTCAACAATTACCAGCCTGCCTCCCGGCTCAAGAACCCGCCACAGGTCCGCAATTGTCACCCCTTGGTCATGGACATGGTGCAAGACATCAAGCATCACGATCCTGGAAAAACATGCTTCCGGGTAAGGGAGCGATTCGGCGGTCGCGCATACAACATCAAGCTCCTTCTGTGCAGCATGTGCGAGCATCCCCTGGGATGGATCAGACACAATCACCAGATCAACCTGATCAATCAAGGCAGCAGCAAGCCGCCCTGTGCCACCACCGACATCCAAGAGCTTTCCCCGGGTAGGGAGATCAATCCGGCGGATAGCATGGTTATCCAATGTGTAATTGGCAACGCGGTTATAGAATTTTGCAATCAGGCCGAAATGGTCAAATGGCATAACTCAACACAGCTCCAATTTGAGATAAGAATACCTACTGACCGACTGTGATGTAATCCTTGATCCGTTCATAGGTCGCAGGACCAATCCCGGGGACATTCTCGATATCCTGGATCACCTGGAATGGGCCGTTCTGCAGGCGAAAGTCGATGATGTTCTGGGCTGTTGTTGGCCCTATCCCTGGCAGGGTCTCTAGTTCATCACTAGTCGCGGTGTTGATATTCACGCGCCCCGCGCTGATATGACTCGGCAGCCCACCACCTGGGACATGGACTTGCATTCCATCTGTCAGAACCAATGCAAGATTGACCTGTTCTTGTTGCGCATTGACAGAAAATCCACCCGCAGCATCGACCACATCTGCAACCCGGCTGTCGAGCGGGAGGGAATATAAACCGGGTGCCACAACCGCTCCGCTGATATACACCGTCACCAGTTCCGGGGTCGGGGTGGGCAATAACCCGACTGGCTCGCCTCTCGGATTGCTGGATGTAATCCAGATGACTCCGCCAGCAAGCAGCCCGATAAATATCCCATAGGTTATATAGAGAATAATTTTTCCCATGTCCACTCCCCTTCCTAGTTCATTCCAGGACCATCACAATGATTCTTTGATTATTACCGGATGCGATTTTTGCCATAATGCTGGCGACCAGGCAGATAATCCTAAAGTATGGTGGCAATCTCTTTAAGTTATCACTCGTAAATCCAAACCTATTGTAAAACAATTCCAGTTCAGGACGGCATATCAAATAAAGCGAATTCTTTCGAGAGGCAACCAATTTCTCAATGATCTTCCTGCCTACTCTCTGACCTCGGAATTGTTCCCGGACAGCTACGGATGCCAATTCCGACGAACCATCCCCATGGAGCTTGATTTGTCCACATCCAACGATCTGGTCTTTAGAGGTTTCGGCAACTACGAAACGATCCCAGTGAAGCCCAAATGGATTGATCTGGGCATCCCAGATGATGCCGCGAATCTCAGCTCTGTCTTCCCTTCTCGCCGGACGGATGATTATTTTATCCAAGCAACCCCGCCGCAACAATGATTGTAAACGACGAAACAAACCAATGGATTACCAGCGGATAAACAAACGATTTTGTCCGGTATGCCACCCAGCCAAACGCAAACCCGCCAAAGATGGTGGACAAGGTTTCCAGCTCTGGTTTGCCTATATGCGCCAAGGCAAACGGCACGGCCTGAAGCCAAAGCGCCTCGGGGCCAAATTTACGTGCATATCCGAAAAGGATCCATCCCCGGAAAATGAATTCCCAACCAAACAGATCCAAGAGAGTATTCCAGGGAAGACCGCCTGCCTGGCTTTGATAGTAATTCTGCATACTGGCATCCCCGCGACCGACAAACCACAACACAGGAGCGATCAGTAGGATCCCCGCCAGTGTAATCACCAGCCCTGCCTTCCAGTCACCAAACGTAAATCCATAGCTGCTTGGTTTCTCGCGGAAAAATATTACTATGATAAGCATCGGTACCAGGAAGTAAAGGATCGTCCTGTCGATCACCTTCATGGATAAACCCGTCTCCACCCACGAAGGGAACCAGGTTTCCCAAGGAGCCAGAGGAAAGTGATACGCATCGATCATAAGCAATAAGGTGCTTATGATGGTGATCGTAACTATTTTCCAGTCAAAGTGGATTTTTTGAAATATTTTTTCAAGCATAGGTCACCTAGTAAGGGTAGTAGGTCATGTTACCCTGAGGACCAAGTAGCTGGGCAAGCATTTCCGAGTCGCGCCACAGCTCTAGACCCCAATTCATAATGAGGAGCAACACAATGATGCCAGCAATGATCAATCTGATCTTCCCACGACTGGTTGTCCATAGAGCAGTGAGACTTTTCCTGCCGGAAACCCAGTAATTGGCTGAAAGCATAGCAAGAAATGGGACAATAGTGAGATGGAACCGGTCTTCGGCTGTGATCAGCAAATGAGGAGTGATATAACCGATAAAAAATAGCACCACCAAGAGGGTCTTCTGATTCCATGACGTCACGGTAAAACCTACAATCGCCGAAGTGCTTACAACAACGAATGGTAAGAGCAATAACCCGGCAATCACGAGGAAGAAGCCGGTCGGGATATAGCTGAAATAGTTATTCGAATAAAAATATGTCATTGCCCTGCGTTCAAGTCCGAAGAAAAATCCAGCCCGACGTAGTACAAGATAAGGGACACGGCCTGGGTCATCGCGAATAAATTCCAAGGCCTTCTCCTGGCCAAGCTCATCCCGGTAACCATCATCGAGAAAGGGGATCAGATCCATGGATTGTGGGTATTCGAAAGCGCCCTCCCCGTCTGGGTGATATCCAACGTACAAGTCATATCCCAGGGCAGATTCGATGCCTATCGGTCTTCCATGCAAGATGGAATTCCTGACCATCCAGGGTAGAGTCACGATTGTTACAGTCAAAAAAACCATCAGCGCGTTCTTACGTTCACGCAAAAGGAACCATGCCCAAAGCACAGCCAGACCCGCAAAGGCCAACGACACCGAGCGGGTTAGTGCTGTCAATCCGAGCACGATACCCGCAGCCCCAAACCAGTACCATTGCCTCGATTGCTCTGCTTTTAAGAGCAGAAGGATAGAGCCCAACACAAGAATGAAAAATAAGTTTTCTGTTGCCAAAGAAAGCGGGTAAACGATCAACATGGGGTACAGTGTGATGATCCAGGAAGAAATAGCCGCAACTGCTTCTCTGTCAGGGAACAGCCTCCGTGCTAGAGCATATGTCAGCGGGACCATCCCCGCGCTCAGGAATGCCTGCACCAGGCGGGCTGTGAAGAAGCGATCAGAATCTACGCCGGAGAGGAAGTAAATCAGGGCAAGAAAAGCAGGGTAGAGTGGCGGTCGGAAGGAGGTTAGAACCCCGCGTGGATCGTAATCAACAGTCGTCATATCAAAGGTGATGTAATTCTCAACGAGATAGAGGTCATCTTGTCCATACCAGCGATACCCCTCTCCCGCGACAATGCTCCGGGCGAGCATATCGTATTGGAACATGTCGTCCAACCCAATCCCGAGATCTGAGAAAGCCAACACGGGAGCCAGGCGGAGTAGCAAAGCTAATAAAAATAACCAGATGCCAACGTTCTTTCGCAAAGGGACCTGAGTGTCGACTTGTTTCATGGTGCTATTATAGTCTGACTGCTTTTGATTCGTGGATTATTGGCCGCATTGCCAGAAACACAAAGACTCCCATTCCAAAAAACCCGCCTAGCGCTGGCCCGGATAGCCCCCAAAATAAGGCTAGACCCAGCGTCTGCATGATCCAGGTGAATGCATAAACGATGATGAGTTGATCTGGAAGCCGGATGGCAGGGAAAACGACGATATTTACCAACCACGAAACCGCGAACCACCCAAAGAAATTCACTACCGGGATTCCAAAGTACGCACCCGGTGGATCCCAAACCCAAAGATTCCACTTGACCATCAGCGGGTCGAGGAATAAGTCCCAAGCTGTGCAGGAGAGGGCTGCCAAGGCCGCGGTTAAGACTGCTAGAATGCCCTCTTTGACAGGTTTTTTGTTTGCATGAACGATCCGTTGGCTGATCGCCCTGGAAGGTGGCAGCATCATCAACCAGGCAAGCGGGATGAGCACCGGGACTCCAAGGATCTGGGGCTGTAAAACATTTGTGTAATAATAATCCCCAAACAGGATCCCTGTCTTACTCCCGATTAGCTCAGCCATAAAGACACAAAAAAGGGTGAGCGGAGCAAATCGCAGCAACAAACACCACCCCCGCTTACGAATGAGGATCCCACAGACCAGCATCGTTTGTGAAAGAACGCCGAGGTTTACTGCTGCTGCCAGCCCCTGCTCCCCGCCAAAATAATGGAATCCGGGGGTAACAACTAAAATGATGATCCAGAAGAGCATCATCGCCAATACAGTTTTATCCTCTAGCAGGATGGTCTTGATCGATTCAAATAACTGATGACGTCTCACAGATTTACTCCTCGCAACACTGCATAACGATTATACAATCGGAGGGGGTTCACCCATCGTACAACAAGATATAATGCCCATTGGAGGTAACCATGAATAGATGTCGATTACTTTCAACGCTTTTCGTCATAGCTCTCGGGTGTCAGTCGTGCAACCTCCCCAAGCCAACGACAGAGATGAATACAGCCCTGGTGACATTCTCGCCTACCAGCCCGTTACCACTGTCCATTGCTACAGATTCGGTAACCCGGACACCAACAAGTACACCTCAACCGCTGGGGCAAATTGTTGGGATCAGCGATGGTGCGACCATTGCTGCACAACAATACACTGAGAGCAAATTTCCCTACGCGACATTGACCCTTAATGTGACGGACCGAGAACAGAAAATCACCCTTGACGCAGATGGGATCTTGGTATCCCGCCATGACATGCTCTACACTCCTGGAATTGAGGAACTCCATATGAATTGGATACCCTGGCATGGGAATGGAGAATATCGCTTGGATATAACGATGTTTAATTATAGGGGCAGGGTTATTGAAGAACAATCGATTACCGTTTTTGTTGAAGGCATCCCTCCTGAGGCGCCGACAATTCAGGACACGATCATCAATCTATATCGTCAATATTTCAACCTTGCTCTGACCCATCCGATTATTCTCCATTACAGCGATCCAGATCCGGAGCGTAGTGCCTGGAACCAGTGGGTCAGCGTAGCGTATATCGACGATCGGTACTATTATCTTTATCTCTACGATGAAAGCGGAGTCAGTGGACATTATTCCAATTCACTAAATAGCGGTGTCAACGGGGTCTGCCGTCCACGTGGAGAATACAAGGTTTTGACTTTAGTTGTCGATTATGGCAACACCGGAGTCGACCCAGCGGCGGCAGTGGAAGAACTGGAAGATGCCGCTGAAGCAGCGAATCGCCGTTGGGCCGAATATTCCACAAGTATAGGCATGGAGATGCCGATCCTCCAAATCGAGACGACTACGGTCTTTTTGGGCGCGCCTCCAACACCTGGTGATTTCACCTCAGTCGATGTTTTGGAATCGCTGACCGGATATGACCCATCTCAGTTTGATATCATCGCCCAGGTCGACCTGGACTATAATGCAACCGCAGTCTGGCAATACGGCACCCATGGAGGAATAGCATTGTACGGAGGGTGTGTGCAGGGCGGCCCAACACATGTTAATATGGGCTTGGCGATCATCTATCAAAATCACTTGGACAGTGTGGGAGGGGCTTTGTACGAACACGAGCTGACCCACTTGTTTGGATGGTCCCACCTCTGGCCAGATGGAGATGGAAGCGGAATAGCCCAACTGAACAAAGGACTCTGGTTTCCATATTCACTCTTCGGTTGGGTTGATGCTGATGGCGATGGCATTCCTGAAATCTTAGACTCAACCCCCTATGGAATGATGCCCTAGGTGGAGGGCTTCCATTTTCAAATCCACTCCACCCAAACCATAATCAAAACACACTGCATCTGCCATGCTATAATGGCCAAATAAATTTCATCCTAGCCGGAGGAGCAATGAGCAACTACTTATTCCCCTTTACCGATGAACATGCCATGATCCGTGATACAGCCCGTGATTTTTCCCAGAAGGAGATCGCGCCTGTTGCAGCGGAATTCGATGAAAGCGGAGAGTTTCCTTTCGAGACTGTCCGTAAAATGGGAGAGATGGGGTTCATGGGGATCGAAGTACCGGAGGAGTATGGCGGTGCCGGGATGGATACCTTGGCCTATGTCCTTGCCCTTGAAGAAGTCAGCAAAGCGGATGCTTCTCACGGGGTGGTTATGTCGGTCAATAATTCCCTCTATTGCTATGGCCTGTTGCGATTTGGAACCGAAGAACAGAAGCACAAGTTCATTACGCCCGTTGCATCGGGGAAGAGCATCGGCGCATACTCTCTGACCGAACCGATGTCTGGTTCTGATGCCGGGACAATGCGCGCCCGGGCAGTCAGGGATGGCGGCAACTATATCCTTAATGGCCTGAAATCCTGGGTCACCAGCGGACCTGTGGCTGAGTACGTTGTTGTTTTCATGATGACCGATCCCCAGAAAAAACACAAGGGGATCACCGCATTTGTCGTCGAGGCAGACCGACCGGGATTCACGAAGGGCAAGAAAGAGCCCAAGCTGGGGATCCGCGCCTCGTCAACCAGCGAACTCCTCTTTGTAAATTGTGTC
>Ga0180007_10005041_pt1 | contig 13630 bp, 13 predicted proteins | sample MM_PC_MetaG_FD_121122 | JGI IMG/M metagenome (GOLD analysis project Ga0180007, IMG submission 121122) | Groundwater microbial communities from the Aspo Hard Rock Laboratory (HRL) deep subsurface site, Sweden - MM_PC_MetaG | ecosystem: Environmental > Aquatic > Deep subsurface > Groundwater... | reverse complement strand
TCGTCGCGCCTCCAGCCTTCGCCTCTGGGCTACGGCCGGCAGGCGACCCAAATTTGGCGGCGGTGAGTCCGCCTAGGCGGACAAATTTTACCGCCTCGAACTTCACATAAGCCGAAACGTTATGTAACATAAATTTTTTACCTCCTTCCTGCGGCACCGGTTCCGCTTACGTTCTTTTTGTCCCCCCATGTTTGTTGTGAGTTGTTTGATGTTTGTTGTATTTCACTTCTTTCTTTTTCAGAATCGAAACATTACTAAAAAAGGTATTTCAATGCTATTATTCATTCGAGCAAGAGGTCTTGAACATAAATAATTGACTTTAGGTGTACGTTCATATACCGTATATTTCTTCCATCACTCCCCCTAAAATATGCCAGATTTTACTCCAACAGCAGTGTCATTGTTCTCAGGGTGTGGGGGGTTAGACCTAGGATTTATTGAAGCAGGATTTAAAATAATATGGGCAAATGACAATGAAGATATAGCCTGCAAAACATACGAGAAATACATTGGAAATCATATTGTCTGTGGAGATATCAATAAAATTGATATAAACAGTATTCCAAAAGCTGACATTTTAATTGGCGGACCTCCATGCCAGGACTTTTCAGTTATTTGGAAGCAACCAGGTCTCAAGGGAAAACGTGGTCAGCTTCTTTTGTCCTACCTCAAAGTGCTAGATCATGTTAAACCTAAAGCATTTGTGATAGAAAATGTTAAAGGTTTAAAAAGTATGCAAGGAGGTGCCATTCTTGAATTTATGCTGGGCGAATTACGTGAAAGAGGATATGAGAGAATTTCCGCAAAGGTTTATAATTTTGCAGATTATGGAGTACCACAATTACGTCAAAGGCTGGTTATTGTAGGAGTGCGTGATGATGTTCCTATTGATTTCATAGAACCAAAACCTACTCACATAGGAAAGCATGTTGCGAGTAGTAAAGCGCTGAAAGGAGCCGAGAAAGTTCCATTCAATAATGAGCATCAAAACATTATGCCAAAGACAAGAAAGCTACTCAGCTTAATTCCTGAAGGTGGCAACTTTGCAAGCGTACCGAAAGACCATCCTCTATACGTTAAAGGAATGATTTCCCATGTTTACAGAAGACTGCATAGTGACAAGCCATCTACTACAATCATTGCAGCTGGAGGAGGCGGTACTTGGGGATACCACTATGAAGAAAATCGCCCACTGACAAATAGAGAAAGAGCTAGGCTATTCACATTCCCAGATGACATGGAATTCCTTGGAACAATTGCACAAGCAAGAAAACAAATTGGCAACGCCGTACCGCCAAAAGGAATACTGCCAATTGCAAAGAATTTGTATAAACTACTCTATGACTGCGATCAATTATGCCAATCTTCACAAATCACGACAGCTACGGCGGTAAGTTCCAAAAAATATTCAAAGAAGAATTTGGTCACAGTCTAGACGTGACCATTGCTACTGGATACGTAGGAACTGAAACTATTCGCGGAATGAAAGACCGTGTTGCTGAAATAGCGCAAGACGGAGGTCGTTTTTCTCTAGTAATCGGCATGTCCTTCTTTCAGGGTTTAAGCAAACATGCTCACAAAAACCTTGAATCCCTTCACGAGGTAGCGCTGCAAGGAGGCAATGGAAGCGGGGTACGATTTGTCTATACAAATACATACCATGGTAAAGTTTACCGTTTCCGTAGTAATTCAGAGAGCAATATTTACATTGGCTCTTCAAATCTTTCTGTTGCAGGCTTGTCGGGTAACACGGAATGTATGGCTGAAATCCTTGATGAGAGAACTGCAAGTCAAGCAAATGGATTTTTGGATTTTCTATGCACAGATGCAGTTTCAAAGCCAATTGATAAGGTTGATATTACTATTCGAGGCGGAGGAAAACACAAGAAGTACACCGATCCCCGCCTTGCATCATCTGAAGCCATGCGGTACGACATGGAACATTTTGTGAAGCCAAAAACAAAGCCAATTGAAATTAAACTTGGGGGATTCGATAAAAAACAAAAATCCGGTCTGAATTGCTATTTTGGAAAGGGAAGACTTGCGAGATCTACTGGCATTGTAACGCCAAGAGACTGGTTTGAAGTCGAAATCATTTCGAGCGTCGATACTACAAGCGATCCCAAATATCCGAAGGGGGATTTTCTCGCATACACAGATGATGGATACGTAATCCCATGCAGAACCCAAGGTGACTATTATAAAAATCTTCGATCGATAGGCTCATTACACATTCTTGGTAAATGGATTAAGGGAAAACTTCAAAAGGAAAGCGCGTTAAATGTATATGAGCCCGTGACTGATGAAACCTTAGACCAATATGGTAATGACACGATTAAACTATATCCTCGTGAAGACGGTAGCTACTACATGGAGTTTTTATCTGGAGAATAGTGTTTGTTTTTGTTGTTCTGTTTGTTGTTTCCCCTCCCCAAAAAGAACGTAAGCTACAGGTGCCTTGCCTGCCGACCGTAGCGCAAAGCGCGAAGGCTGGGAATACGGTAAAAAAATGACGTTACATAACACAGGTTACCCGGTTCGCCGTGGCTCCACTTTGAATAAGATGAAAGTCGCCCCTCCTCTCCCAAATTGCACGGCTGTGAGTCCCGCAGGCGCGGGACAAATTATACCACCTCAAACTTCACATAAGCCGGAACGTTATATGAAATACTTACTTTTCCTTTTAGGCTGATGCCTCCTGCTCTTAATAAAATCCGGTTTTATTTCTTTTTTTGATTAGGGGAAATATGGTGGTTTTCTCCGCTATGGCTGCGAAAACAATTTTTATTACAAATAGAGATGAAATGAAGTAAAATCATGAAGATTATGACTAAAACCAGACTTACTAAAAATAGGCTTCTACGGGAAACAAAGGTATTTGCTCCTAAGTATTCGAAAATGGTCTTTCCTGAAATGTACGGTGTAACTGATGGTAAAGCAGTTGGAACTTTTATCGAACATAAATTTAGGGAATACCTTTCCGATAAGTATCAATTTATAATTGGGAATTCGGCAAAGGGTATTGATTTCCCCGATCTGGGAATTGATATTAAGGTTACAAGTATAAAACAACCACAATCATCTTGCCCATATAAATCGGTTAGGCAGAAAATTTATGGACTTGGATATTCATTATTGGTTTTTGTTTATGACAAAACTGACGATCATAAACACAAAACAGGACGACTTAATTTTTTACATACTATTTTTGTAGAGAAAGAATACACAGCAGATTTTCAAACCACAAAGGGGTTGCGTGAAATAATCGAAAATGAGGGGAACACCGATGATATCGTGGCATTCATACACGATAGGAATTTGCCAATTGATGATATAGAAGCAAACGAGATTGCGGAGGAGCTTCTTGAAAAAGAGCCAACTCAGGGATACCTAACAATTTCAAATGCCCTGCAATGGAGATTGCAATATGGTCGCATAATCCAAGTGGCTGGGAACGTCGATGGTATTCATAACTTACTGAATTAAAGTAATGACTAACAATAAGAAAATAGAATATGGCGATTTTCAAACACCAAGAGAGTTAGCTCGTGAAGTTTGCCGTTTACTGAAAAAAAATACTACTGAACCAAAAAGTATCATTGAGCCAACTTGTGGAATTGGGGCATTTTTTATAGAGGCATTAAGTACATTCCCAAATATAAAATCGGGATGTGCTTTTGATCTTAACAATGAATATATCGACGTTTTGAAAAATGAATTGTCAAAAAAAAGACTCCTCCAAAATAATAAAATCGAAGTTGCCGATTTTTTTTCTAAAGATTGGCAGTCAGAAATAAGTAGCCTGACTGAACCTATTTTAGTAATAGGGAATCCCCCATGGGTTACAAACTCGCAACTTGGTCAACTGCAAAGCGATAATTTACCAACAAAGTATAATCAGAAAAAAATGAAAGGGCTTGATGCCCTCACAGGAAAAAGTAACTTTGATATATCGGAATGGATGATTAGCCAAATGATTGATTGGATACAAGAAAAGAGAGGTGTAATTGCAATGCTTTGTAAAACATCCGTTGCTAGAAAAGTATTATTGAGCGCATGGCAAAAAAACAAAAAAATGGAAATTGCGACTATGCATATTTTTGATTCAAAAACATATTTTAATATTTCAGCAGATTCTTGTTTACTTACTGTAGTTTCTTCTAAAAATAGACATAAAGAATGCAAAATATATGACCATCTTTGGGCTGATAATCCAAACCAAACAATTGGATTAAGAGACAATTTCCTTGTGGCTGATATACCGAGCTATGAAGAAACAAAACATCTTATTGACGGGGAACAGCATTACCAGTGGCGAACAGGCGTAAAGCATGACTGCTCTAAAATAATGGAATTGGAACAAGTAAGTGAAAATCAATATATTAATGGACTAGGCGAAATCAATGAATTAGAAAATAAATATCTATTCCCGTTACTTAAAGGATCAAATCTTGCAAATGGGAAAATCCCAAGTAAGTTTATGATTGTTCCACAAACAAGAATTGGACAAGATACAAGTCACTTAGAAATCACAGCACCAAAAACGTGGCAATATCTTACAAAGCACAGTGACCTATTAGATAGAAGGGCAAGTTCTATTTACAAAGATAAACCTAAATTCTCAATTTTTGGTGTAGGTGATTACACATTCAGCAAATGGAAGGTGGCAATTCCTGCTCTTTACAAAAAACTGGATTTTTCTGTGATTGGTCCTTATCAAAACAAAGTTGTTGTGTTTGATGATACTGTTAATTTTATTGCTTTGGATAATGAAAAAGAAGCTTGCGAATTAGCAGATATTTTGAATTCAAAAAAAGCAACTACTTTTTATCATTCATTTATATTTTGGGACAGTAAGAGACCGATTACGGTTCAATTACTGAAATCGTTAGACATTGATGAGCTTTTAACTGAATCAGGTAACACAAATCGATATAGCATTAGTAAACACTCAAAACAGCTACAATTAATATAGAATTCTAATTCTGGATATGCCGGACTCCGGGCATTCACCCCTTTAATTCCTCCATCTACGTCCGCCACGGCGGACTTCGGCGGACAGGCCTCTGCCCGTCGCCCAAACGATGGGAAACAAAACCGGATTTTATTAAGAGCAGTCTCGCTCTGGCGAGTAAAAGGAAAAGTACGTACATCATATAACACGGCTTATGTGGCTCGTCGCGCCTCCTAATTGATATTTAAAGGAAGTCGGCGCTCCTCCAGCCTTCGCCACCTACGCTACGCTACGGCGGGCTACGGCCGGCAGGCGACCCAAATTCTTCGGCGGTGAGTCCGCCTAGGCGGACAAATTATACAGCCTCGAACTTCACATAAGCCGGAACGTTGTTCAAAATACTTACTTTTCCTTTTAGGCTGATGCCTCCTGCTCTTAATAAAATCCGATTTTGTTTCTTTTTTTGATTAGGGGAATATGGAGTTCGTCCGCCACGGCGGACTCAGTTTTTTGATGAGGGGAAGATGTTTTTATGTTTTTATTTCTGAAAACTTTTCAAATAATCCTCAATCCTTCCTCTGTCTTCATTAGCTTTATCGGCTTTGTGATACACCTCGATCCAGACAATGGTAATTCGATCCTCATGATATGCATATATAATACGCAACGAATCACGACGTAATGTCTTACAGAACAAATGACCTTTTACAATGCATACCTTTTCACTGCGGTGTAGCACCGTGCGGTGTTGGCTTGGGCCAGTGGGATCAAGGGCAATAACATTTTTTAGGCGTTCCAGATCTTCAGGAAGTGTACGAAATTTTCTGGTAAGCCGATTAAATTCTTTTTCGAATCTACCCCAAAATTCAAAGTGGATCGTTGTCATAGCTACGCATCGAGTAGGGAGGTTCGCGGTAAAAAACGTATTCGTAATCCAACGGCTCTCCCATCTTGTGCACTTTCCACGGCATATCCTCATGCGAATACTCACGAATTTGCGCTGCGTTCATATCCGAGAAGCGAGCAAGCTCTGTATCAATGTGTTTAAGCTCCTGTGAACTTATGGCGGAGAGATCGGGCTCTCTTCTGGGAATATACTTTTTCTGATCATACTGAAAATATCTGCTTTTTACCCGTACAATATCTCCATCCTCTTCCATTCGCTGAACGAGTTTTGTAAAACCAACTGGCGACGGCCCGTGGTGATTCTTAATGTACTTTAAACCCATTAATTGCTCTTCGTATTTCTCGTAGAAATCAAAGTCAATGAAATATAATATTTTGTAGAGCACTGTTTCTCCTACGTTTGGTTTTGCCCCTATTTTTTGCAAAATGTAGAGCAGAATTTCTCGAAACTTTTCCATTTTTTCCTGTGGAACATTAATGCGCATATCACCTTTTTCGACCTTTGCTTTTTTTTGCGACGGCAAGTCTGGTAATGATACGTGCGCGTCCTTCCCTCCAAGAAAATCTTCAAAAGTCATCCCAAAAATATCTGCAATCTTCTGTGCTTCGGTGATTGTTAACTCACGCTCTCCCTTCTCAATCTGGAAATAGGTAGGACGTGAAACGCCAATTTCCTCAGCGAGTTGCTCCTGTGATATTCCATGCTTTTTGCGTAGTTGCCGAAGACGGTGGGGGTCAAAAGCCATGGCAACTATGGTACCCCTGTAAAAAATTCCGTCAATATAATACGCTGGATTGCTTGACAATATATTTTCCTGCGCTACTATGGACTCGTGGCAACTAATCCACCCAAAGGCGACAATCGGCGACAAGGAGCAGTAAAGAAGCGCTCCTGAGTTGTCCTTCTTAGTGTGACGCAGACCCCAGTTCCCAAACTAACTCCATTTGCTTCGATGGCCAGATTTCTATTAGGGCAAGCTCGTGCAACACAAATAATAATTTGTTGAGTGTGTCTCATTATTGTATAAGGAGTTGAATGAGAAATAGGTTGACCTGTATAGGCCATTATTTCCAATAAATGAACCCATGCATTCTTCATGAGAAGTGCATTTTCTGGCATTAGTGTGACAAATACCAATTTTATATCGAAAAAATGGCTTCAGAAAGCCATTGCAATTTTTAAAAACGTCTAGGCGGACGACCGGCAGGTGCTTTGATTCCTTTTTATAACTTGGCAATGGTGAATATTTCTTTACAATGCACACAATGCGGCACCGCAATCAAAAAGGCTTCACCCTCCTGGAGATAATGCTCGTTCTGGGTATCCTCGGGATTCTGGCAGCGGTTGTAATGGTTGCAATCAATCCAAACAAACAACTTGATGAAACCAAAGATGTAAGCCGGCATTCTTCGGTTCGTGAAATCGAAAATGCAGCGATTCAATACATTATTGATGGAAACTCATTTGCAGGAGTCCCTGCCAGCAAAGCCTTGGCACAAGACATATGCAGAGCCGGCGGAGTAGGCTGCTATGACCTATCTGTTCTTACTCCAACATATCTGGTCAGCATTCCCGTTGATTCCGAAGAGACTGATGTGAATTTCTCCGGATATCGCATTTATATGCTGGGGAGTTTTTTGAAGGTGTGCTCGCCTAGAGTAGATGTGGATTGTGGAAGTTGAGATGGTGGATGATTGTTTAAATCCCAGCCTTTTTGGCTGTTTCGTTAATTCGTTTATTCGTTATTCATTGCTCGTTCGCTGATATACTCCTTCGCCTAAATAATTCCGATTCTTGAGGATTCATTAATTATTAACAAATCTATTTCTAATGGCTGTGGAGTACGAGATTGCATAATAAAAGCACAGTGAATTTTTCGGAATTATTAACTAAAAGCAGTATATAGGTTCTATTTGCCTGAATAACGAGTAAACTAGTTAACGTTTACCGCCTCCATCCCCTCGCTATACAATAACCCCGCCATGAAAACTTGCCGATTTCGTAGCAGCTTTACCCTAATGGAACTACTTATTGTTCTTGGTATTATGAGTGTCCTTGCAATGATTGTTATAAGTGCAATAAATCCTTTGAAACAACTGGAAGCCGCCAGAGACGCGAGCAGAATTTCTGCCATCCATCAAATTGAAAGCGCAATCATGCAATATATTAATGATGGATATTCTTTTTCCGACATCCCGATCGGAAAAGAAAACGCAAAAAACATCTGCCGCAGTGCTTCTGTACCAGATTGCTATAACCTAACTTTTCTTGCTCCAGTATATCTTGTTCAAATCCCTATTGATGATAAAGAGACTGATGTGAATTTCTCCGGATATCGCATTTATATGCTGGGGAGTTTTTTGAAGGTGTGCTCGCCGAGGGTGGACGAGGATTGCGGAGCTTGAGTTGGTAGTTGATTGTTTAAATCCCAGCTTTTTTGGCTGTTTCCTTTATTCGTTGTTCGTTAACTCGTTTCCTCGTTTGTTGATATGCCTAGATAAAGAGTAAGCCACTGCAATCGCAAACGATGTGGCATGCCACGTCGCACATGTGCGATGTGGCATGCCACGTCGCACATGTGCGACGTGGCATGCGCGGGTGGGAAGGCAAACACACTTCGATTTGACCTCACCCCCTGCCCCTCTCCTCTGAGGAGGAGAGGGGAGCTCTGTCAAAGAAGAACACAATAAATATTCTTATTAGCGGAGCTCCCCTCTCCACGGTAGGCAGGGCACGTCTCACATGTGAGACATGCCAGGCCACGTCAGTCATGACTGACGTGGCAAGCGGAGCGGTGTGGAGAGGGGCCGGGGGTGAGGTCAAAAAGAATGCTCTTCAGAATCAAATATAACGAATAAACGAGTTAACGAATAAACGAATTAACGTTATAATCAACTGCCCCATGAACCCCTCTGATTTCGCCCATCTACATTGCCACTCCACCTACTCCCTCCTGGAGGCTCTCCCCAGCCCCAAGGAGATAGTTTTGCGTGCGAAGGAAATGGAGCAGACCGCAGTTGGGATAGCGGATAAGGGCTACACATACGGGCTCATTGAATTTTATAAAGCCGCTAAGGATAATGATATTAAACCAATACTTGGTCTGGAAACATACATGGCAGCCCGCACTAGGCATGATAAAGAGAGTGGTATAGACAATAAGCGCTTCCCATTGGTGTTACTTGCCGAAACTCAGGAGGGATACCAGAACTTACTAAAGCTTGCGACAGTCGCAGCGCTGGAAGGAATGTATTACAAGCCCCGTGTTGATAAAGAACTGCTTAAAGAATATGGGAAAGGATTGATTGCCCTTACCGGCCCCATAAGTGGAGCAATACCAAAGGCTGCAATGGCGGAAGATGGAGAGAGAATCAAAGAGTTGGTGGATGAATTCCATTCATTCTTTGGAAAAGAGAATTTGTATTTTGAATTAATGGACCTGCCCAATGTAACGGGTCAAGCGGAGATCAATCAGCAGTTGATAAAATGGGGAAAGGAGCTTGGAGTACCGGTAGTTGCAACGTGCAACAGTCATTATTGCCGAGGCGAAGATGCGGAGGCACACGATGTTCTTCTTTGTATTCAAAAAAATGCGAATGTGGATGATCCGAGTAGATTCAGTATGCGTGATTCTGATTTTTCCATGCGTCCTTACGAAGAAATGGAGAAAGCATTCGCACATGTACCCGAGGCTTTGGAAAACACGCAAGTGATTGCGGACAGATGCAATGTGTCTCTGGATTTTGGCACCTACCATATCCCACGCTATCCTGTTCCCAAAGGGAGTACGGATGCAAAGGAGCTTGTACGACTGGCGAAAGAAGGGTTAATAAAGCGCTTTAGTAAGCCAAAAAAAGAGTATGAAGACAGACTGGATTTTGAATTAAAACTTATAGAAAAAATGGGGTTCGCAAGTTATTTTCTAATAGTCTCTGATTTTATTAACAAAGCAAAGAGCAGAGGAATTACTGTTGGCCCTGGCCGCGGATCCGCTGCGGGTTCACTTGTCTCCTATTGTTTGAATATTACGACACTTGATCCCATCGAACACGGTCTGCTATTCGAGCGTTTTTTGAATCCTGAAAGAGTATCTATGCCGGATATAGATATAGACTTCGCGGATAACAGGCGGGATGAAGTGTTGGAGTATGTAAGAGAAAAATATGGGGATGACCACGTCGTTCAGATCTGTACTTTTGGAACTCTTGCAGCACGTGCAGCGGTAAAAGATGTGGGCAGAGCTTATGGTGTTCCATTTATGGAAATGAATACGCTTGCAAAATTAATTCCGGAACGTCCGGGTACAAAATTAAAGGATGCATTGGAAACAAGTGAAATGAAAACCGCATATAACAGTAATCAAACTTATAAACAGATTATAGACACTGCTTTGCAGCTGGAAGGCAAGGCGCGACATGTTTCTGTTCATGCTTGTGGTGTAATTATTACAGAAGAACCGACTACAAATTACACAGCACTCCAAAAAGCGCCGAAAGATGACACTACAATAATTACTCAAAGTTCCGCAAAGCCACTGGAGGCAATGGGACTGCTAAAAATGGACTTCTTGGGATTGATGAACCTTACGGTTATTCAAACCACGCTCGAGATTATCAAGCGTATACACAAAAAAGAAGTTGATATAACTAAAATTCCTATAGACGATAAAAAAACCTATGCATTACTGCAGCGAGCAGACACGACCGGTGTATTTCAATTGGAATCCGGTGGTATGAGGCGTTATTTAAAGCAACTAAAGCCGACTGAATTTGAGGATATTGCGGCTATGATCTCGCTTTTCCGTCCCGGCCCAATGGATTGGATCCCAAGTTACATCAAGCGCAAGCATGGGAAAGAAGAAGTTAAGTACATTCACAAAGATCTGAAGCCAATTTTGGAGCCTACCTATGGAATTGGAATTTATCAGGAACAAATCCAGCATATTGCACAGGTGTTTGCCGGATTCAGTCTGGGTGGCGCCGATCTTCTTAGGCGTGCGATTGGAAAAAAGATTAAAAAGGAACTTGATGCTCAAAGAGAGAAGTTTATTAAAGGCGCAGTTGATCAGAAGTATGATGAGAAGTTGGCAATTAAAATTTTTGACGACGTAATTACGCCATTCGCAGGATATGGATTTAATAAATCACATGCAGCGGGTTATGCTCGTATCTCTTACGAGACCGCATACCTAAAAGCACACTACCCTGCCGAGTTTATGGCTGCGCTTTTAAGTTGTGATGCACACAGAACAGATCGTGTGATGATTGAGATTGAGGAGTGCAGAGCAATGGGTATTGACATTCTTCCTCCTGATATTAATGAGTCGTTGAGGCACTTTACTGTTGTATCTTCAGCAAAGACCAGTGACAAGCGACAAGCGACCAGTGACCCCCAAAAGAACATCCGCTTCGGTCTAACCGCAATAAAAGGAATCGGCGACTCCTCCGTTCAACAGGTTATTGAAATTCGTGATCAGGGAGGAAAATTCGAAACTGTTGAAGACTTTGCCAAGCGCCTCCCCGCCAAAATGCTAAATAAGAAGTTATTGGAATCATTGGCAAAAGCCGGTGCTTTGGATCCTTTTGGAGAAAGACATGTGTTGGTTGAGCATTATGAATCAATCGTAAACTACGCAAAAGAATGTGACGATGTATCCAGTGAACAGGAAAATCTGTTTGCCGATATGGGTGAAGATCTTTCTTCGACTAAAATTGAATTCCCAAAAACGCCGGAGGTTACTCTCCAGCAAAAACTTCAGTGGGAAAAGGAGACAATGGGTCTTTATGTTTCCAGTCATCCGTTGGCAGGACTAAAAAAATACATCGGAAAAAAGGCTCAGCTTATAAGTACTTTGAGCAATAAAGAAGTTGGAAAGAAAATAACGCTTGCAGGAATTGTGGAGGGAGTAAAAAAGATTACAACAAAGAAGGGTGACACAATGGCAATTGTCTTTTTGGAGGACCCGACGGGGAAAATCGAAATAACTCTGTTCCCACGCACTTATGCAGAGGTCGCGGACTGGCTGGAAAAACCCGACGTTGTGTTGGTTGCCGGAGGGACAATCGATTTGCGGGGCGGACAGCTCCAAATGCGTGCAGATGCTGTAAAAAAAGCTTCGCTATCCACAATGATTGCAAGGGCAAAAGAAAGTGGATTCTTTGACGAAGAAGAAGCAAAAAAGGGAATCACATTTATTAAACCTATGGTGGATGAGGAAGATGTTATCGAAGCAATTGATGAAGAGGGCAACGTGATAGCGGGAGAGACTGTGACGGTGTCGGAAAATAAGGTGGAGGATGATTTTTTGGGACCGTTGGGGAAGTGGATAGTTACTGGAATGAGTGTAGATGAGGTTTTGAAAACTATTGGAGTAAATGATGGTCACTCGTCACTGGTCACTAGTCACTCGTCGCAAGCCAACGAGACCAGCGACCAGCCTTCGACTCTGAGGCTCAGGCTCGAAGAGCGACCAGCGACCAGCGACCCCCAAGACCTATCCCCAACAAAAATCTCAATCCACACAATCCAATTACCAACAAAAGCCCCCAAGAAAATGCTTCTTGACCTCAAGCGAGTGTTGGAAACCTTCCCCGGCAAAGAAAAGATCCAGCTAAAGATCGGCGAGCAGATGATTCCGCTTCCGATGACAGTAAGCTATTCGACGATATTGGAGAAGAAGATTGATGAGGTGATGGGGAAGTACGCCACTGTGCAGTGATAACGTTTTTTCGTTGCAATATATTGTTGTTTTGTTGCTACGTTGCTACGTTTTATTCATTAATATTAACTTGATATATGCTAACGTAGCAACTTAGCAACCTAGCAACATTACCTATGCAAGTATTAAAAGCATCGCCGGAAGCCATCGCCTTTGCATTAGAGATCCTTAAGCTCGGAGGCATCGTCGCACACGCAACAGAAACCTGTTATGGCCTTGCCTGTGATATGACGAACAGAGAAGCTGTGGAAAAGCTCTTCAAAGTCAAAAACAGAGTGGCTGACCAGCCAGTCTCCGCCCTATTCCCCTCAATCAAAGCATCTGAAGAGTGGGTTGAATGGTGTCCGGAGGCTCTTGAATTGGCTAAAGCTGAACTCCCCGGACCTTTGACAATAATACTTCCAATTAAAGAGTCTAAGTGTGAGTCGGTATTCCCAATACCTACGTTCGGAATCCGGAATCCGGAATCCGAGCGAAGGCGAACTCTCGGCATTAGAGTTTCGCCACATCCGATCGCAATTGAACTAGCAAAACAATTCGGGAGACCAATTTCCACAACGTCAGCGAATATTTCCGGTGAACCAAGCCCGTATTCTGTGGAAGAAATCCAGATGCAATTCACAGCGTCAGCAACGTCCGCAGCGGAAAGCCGTGGCTTTCCGTTACGAGAGCAGCCGGATTTAATAATTGATTCCGGAACACTGGAAAATAAACCACCATCAAAAGTTGTTTTATTTGAAGATGGAGAGATGAGAGTTTTGAGAAGTTAAATAATTATGCTGATTTGAAGTTATAAGTATAGTTATAAGTTCGTTTGTTGTTTGTCTGAACCTTGATTTACATGATTATCAGCCTACGCCTCTGGGCTACGGCCGACAGGAAGGATTAACTTGATTTTAGAAATCATGGTAATCAAATAATCCTTTTAATCATGGTTCAGACGAATAGTTTCCCCAATTCCTCCTTAAATTCCTCCATCCACCTTCGCTTGCGAGCTACGGCGGATCTCGGCTCGTTTATTAATTACTACACGAATAATTTTCCCAACTCT
>Ga0180007_10005040_pt1 | contig 13634 bp, 12 predicted proteins | sample MM_PC_MetaG_FD_121122 | JGI IMG/M metagenome (GOLD analysis project Ga0180007, IMG submission 121122) | Groundwater microbial communities from the Aspo Hard Rock Laboratory (HRL) deep subsurface site, Sweden - MM_PC_MetaG | ecosystem: Environmental > Aquatic > Deep subsurface > Groundwater... | reverse complement strand
AAATCATCATTGCCGGAAGGAGGAGTGGTTTGTATCGGCCAGGGCTGCCCTGTGCTGTCAAAAATAGAAATGGTGGTAATGTAGTTTGGGACCATTTTGATTATCGGGATCTGGGCACCGGGACGAAGGGACATCGTGATCGTTCTGGAAATTAGTCCTGGAACAGGTCGTCTTATCGCTTTCTCGGTCTGTCGTGTGAGCTGCTGGAACCGTTTACTTTGTTCCGGTGTCAGTATGCTGCTCAAAGATTCTTCGAGTTCTTGGTTCAGTATTTTTTGGGTCAGTTCTGGATCGGCAACTGCCAGGGAACCGGGCGAAAGCAAGAAAATAAGTATAAGCGTCTTACATATTCTATGTAAGCGTTTCTTAGTCATCATTGTTGATGCCTCCCAATTCTTCATGTATCAACCGGCCGTCATAGAAACCGCGCAGCATGGTCATTTGCTTGGATTCATTTTCAGACTCTTCTGGTGTACCTGCTGCCATAATAAACTGTTCTAATTCTTTAAAGGGGGTATAGGGCCCGATTTGAGAATTGGGGTCAAAACCTCCGACAACTTCATACATATACCGGGAAAACAAAAGGCCGATCAAATAACAGTAATCATTGTCCTCACGGACCGCATTCGGTGCGGTATATACAAATTTTTCAAGGGTTCGCAGTGACATTGTAGGTCCGCCGCACATTTCAACTTCAGCAAGAAAGGCATTAATCTTTTCCTGTTGATTGTTTTCTGTTGGTTGTTTTTCATCGAACAACTGTGGTAACATTTTTTTCTCCTCTGACACCTCAGAAATTGAAGCTATAATATTAAGTATAACAAAATTAATTTGCTTAGCAAAAGACCCAAAAACTTTTTTTTTGCCAATTTCAGAAGCGTCAAAATAGCAGGTAGTGTGCCAAGAGGTTTACTTACTTGTAGTAATGTTATTATCTTTTTGCGAAAAGACTGTAAAAGTAAGACTTGGTGCTTTTTTTTTATTTTAAAAATCATGTGAAAGTAAATTTGAGTTTGCCAGGTGGGCTATGAGGAAAAAATATTTTTGGAAAGGGCCTTAAAAAAACCCGAAGTGTGTATATAATGACACACTTCGGGTTTGATCTTACTCACTTCAGTGTTTATCCGGTATGTGTTATCTGCAGAGGCCTGCTATGTGAGATTCTTTTGGTAATGCTATTGGCGATTTGAGTGAACTGTCCAGGGATATTTAATCGGTCAAAGGTCCTGGCCGTATCTGAATAAACCTTGTATGTCTTGATAAATTCTCTTCTCCACCAAGATTTGTCTTTTTCGGTCAATGTTTTTCCCCAACTGCCATACGGCCAGACGGTGGTCATTAGGGATTGGGTCAGCGGATCCATGAAAACAGGTGCTGCACCGGATCCGTTCTCATACAAAAAGGCCAAGACCTCATTTGCCTGGATTTCTGCCATATTGTCTGAACCAATGGCAAGCTGGGGTTGCTGGATGATTTCTATAGCTTCGATGATCTCCCGGATTGTGGGCACCAAAGGGTAGGTCTTGGTCCTGTTTTCTGAAAGGTAACTGATCGCTTTGGTGATATGATCAATGGGAAATCTTTTTAAAGACTCCCACTTTAATTGCAGGTTGTTTTTGGTCAAGGATCCGCCGAATTCTTCAGCAAGACCGAACATTGCAACAGCAAATCTCTCTTTATCTGTTTTTGTACTCATTTATTCCTCCTCCTCATTGTTCAGGAAACTTGAGATTGCACCGGCATTTTGATGTTGTCGGTTTTTCTTATTTGCCTTAGAGGTTGATTGCTTTGAACTGGGGTTGCGTTTACCCTCAAAGGCATTGGCCATATTTTTAAAGGCGGTGTTTCCGTTCTCTGAGATCTCTCTTAAATTGGTAAGGGTATAAAATCTGTTTTTCCAGAATGGATTTGATACACAGAACACCAGTACATCTATAATGAATTTCATATCGTAACCATCGGTCTCGTTCAGATCCATTATGATATTGTAACTGGATCTTTTTTCTGTTTTTATATCAGCAGGGTAATTGTTAGGGACGGTTTTCGCGATGTATTCATAAAAAAAATTGATCAGTTCAGTGATATCCTCTCGCTGCTCTTCATAGACATTCATGCCGAATGGCAGTTGAGGCTGAAAGAAAACATTGCCCTGACTGGCAGAATTCTTTTTCTTCTGTTGCGAGGGTTCAGTTCTTTTCCGTATTATTTGAAATCTGAACTTGGGGAGCTTGCATCCTGAGTTTTTATCAAAATACTCGACTGTAAATTGACGTGAGGTCTTTATATTAATGACATCAAGGGCAGCCAGGACTTTGGCTTTTATTCTGCTGGGGTAGACATCCGGGATGGTAAGTTTGGTGCCCAATTTTTTTGTTCCTATTTCCCAGGTGTCGGCAGCTTCAAAGGATTTTAAAAGGATCTCATGTAACCGAATCGCCGTGGGTTCACCCCGCAACTGTTTTAAATCTCTGAAACCAATGTTTTTATAAAACCTGGACGACTGAGTTATTGCCACGAACTGATCATCCAAACCGATTCTTAATTTGGTTGTTCCTTCAATCACTGCCCAGTTGGACACGATACCGGCATGAAGTTCCTTGAATTTAATTTCATACCCACCCTGGTCTGTCGATTTTTTGTATCTAAAAGATTGCCTTTCAAAATGGAAGCGGGTACGTTCCCATACTTCAAGACTGGTTCTTACCCTCTTATAATACCAGGCGGAACCAGGGTCGATGCCACACCCTTTTAATATATCCAGAATGGAGACTTCAATGATTGTTGAGTGGTTGTTACGCTGGGACAGGATAAGAAGATAGACCAGGATAATGTAATCATATTCATTGGGGATCCCGGCCACAGCCTCAAACCAATAATCACCTTGAGTCCAGACTTTGGCTGAGTATTCTTCTTTCCCTTTTTGGATTTTTTGTACTGTGAAGTTTTTTTCGCTTAAAAAATAAAGCGGGTACTCCATCAAGGAGATATCCTTCTTTAATGTGGTCCTTTTCTCTGAAGCTCTTGGTCCTGTCATTTCAATACCCTATTGTTGTGACATGTAAAAAAGTAAAGTTATATATAATCTATTGGCCATAATTTAGGCAAGAGTTTTTTTGGGGGGGGGACCGGATCCACTCCGGGAGTAATATGTAAGTGAGATACAGTTTTGCTGTTAATTTGTGTAAGTCAGATGCAGTTTTCAAAGATTTTGTGTAACTGAAATACAGTTTTCTTTGCATTTTTCTCTTTTTTATATAACTGAAATGCAGTTTTAGGCTGTTATAAATGCTTGACTGAAAGACATGTGTAAATGAAACGCAATCGTATGTAAGTCAGATACAGTCATATGTAAGTGAAAAACAAAACGGTGTAACTCAGATACAATTCGCCGGAAAAATAACCAACAAACACCTTGCCAGTAGGAAGTCTACAGATTTGCTTATAATCTGTAGTATTTTTTATAGGATTCTTCATAGGATATATATAGTATCTATCTATATGGAACGTTGTGTAGCAAATTTATAATTCCGTATTTTCATAATTGATTGATAGATACTTTTTTATTTTATATCCCAAACAAATAAAAAAATACGGCCACCCATTTTTTCTATTTTGGGTCTTTTCCCATAAATTATTACGTGTTATCGTATTATAAATAACTAATATTTTTAACTCGATAGGAAGGGATAAAGCATGCTTAAAATTAGGACAGGATCAATTATCATACTGTTTTTGATTGTTTTTGGCATTCTGCCTTATTCAAATGAGGCAAACGCAATTTTTAAAGTGAATGAAACAATAAAACTAAAATCACCAGAGATTTTTCCTGAAAAAATCTTTGATACACCGATAATAGTTGAATCTGGACGTGGAAAATTCCGACCGGTCAGCAGTATGGGCAAGAATCTCCCGGTGAAAATTGCTCTTGGCCAGGTTATGCCGGAAAATTGGAAAATCGGTAACAATTCCCAGAGCAGTTTATTGGCAAAACGCGTGACCTGGGAGGCATCTAACGATTCCTTGAAAAACGTACTTGAGTTGATCGGTAATCGCCATCAAATCCGTTTTTTTATCAACTGGGATCGCAAAGAGGTGACGGTCTTACCTTTAAAGGAGATGTCCAAGCCTCAAAAATTGATGGTCAAACAGCCCTCAATAAAATTAATAAACCCTGAAATAGTTGGACAAACCATAAAAGAAGAACCTAAAGAGCCCACCTTTCAGACCAGCAGCGAAGATCAAGAGGAATATAAAAAGACCGGTTGGAATGTTAAATCCGGCAGCCTACGTAAGCAGCTTGAGTCCTGGTGTATAGTCAATAAATGGACCTTGGTTTGGAACTCTGTTCTGCCTGACTATATTCTGGTTGTCTCCGCTACCTTTTCTGGGGAATTTGAGCAGACTGTAGATGAAGCTTTTTTGGTCCTGAGAAAAACTTCTGATTGTGCATTAAAACCCAGATTTTATAAAGGCAATGATGTCTTAGAAATAAAGGATATTTGATGAAGACAATAAGATTTTTTTCCCTATTTTTTTGTATCATTTTATTGATGAGCGGTTGTTCGAGATTTAATTCTCCTGGTAAATTTGCGACCGATCAGAATGCCCAAAAAATGGATGAACTCAGGAAACAACAAAACAAGGATATTGGCAATGAGCATAAAATTGATGTTACCGCAGAAAAGTATCTTGGCGGTGGTTTTAAGATTGAACGATCAAAGATTTTGAATCTTCCTGATTTTTTTAATAAGCAAATTGTTGTCGTGAAGAACAGTGCCCTGGATATTAACAGTGCCCTTGCCGAGGTCCAGGTTCATGTCCCCTGTGATATTGATGTGACGCCATATCATAAGCCTTTGGGGGGTGATAAAATAATTCTCAATTACCAGGGCACGGTTAAAGGCCTTTTGGATAAAATAACTTCCTACTACTCCCTTTTTTGGGAGTTCGAGAACAGTCAGATCTCTATCGTTCGTTTAAAAACAGAAAACTACAAAATTTTTGCCAATGTCGGTAAGGTTAATTCTTCTATCGAGATGAATAATTCTAGTTCCTCTAAAGCTGGAAACGGGACAGGTGGATCAACGTCTGAGGGTAAAGGCGTTCAGCGTTCACGGATTGTGTCGGATGTTGATATTTGGAAAGATGTTGAGGCCGACTTGAAGAGTATTCTTTCAAAAGAAGGAACGGTTTCTGTAAATCGATCTGCGGGTTTTGTTTCTGTGTCTGATTCTCCCTGGATTCATAAAATCGTAAAAAAATATATGGATAAACTGAATGATGAATTGTCAAGGCAAGTTGCGATAATTGTTAAAGTGTACAATCTTGATATCAATGATACGTCCAGCAATGGACTCAATGCAGATGCCATTTTTACAAATTTAAAAGATGAATATTCTCTTAGCCTGAAAACGCTTGCCAACTCGGCAGCCACGGCTCTTTCATCCGGTATCTTTAGCGGTGCTATCCTGAATACTGCTACGGGTAGTCTTGGGCAGTTTAGCGGATCCCAGTTTGTACTTGAGGCGTTGAGAAGCTATGGCAAAGTCTCTCTTGTGACCACGGCCTCTGGTATCAGCCTTAATAATCAGGATTTACCGATTCAAAATATAACAAATACAGGCTATCTGGCAGAAACGGCACTGTCTTCAAATAATTATAACACCACCACATCAATGATCCCGGGTAATTTGACCACAGGGTTTTCTATGATCGTAACGCCCCATATCTTGAATAATAATAAAATTGTACTTCAATACTCTGTTTCGTTGTCCAATCTTGATAAAATGAACGTGTATAAATCTGGTGAGAGTACCATTCAGACACCGGACTATTCCAGCAGATCCTTTACACAAAGAGTGGCTTTAGAGTCCGGTAGCACACTCTTGCTGGCAGGATTTGAAACAGATTCTAACACAGATAAGGAAACTTACCAGCTGTGGGGACTGGATAATAATGGGGCACGGAGGCGTTCCATGATTGTTATCTCTATTACAGTCAATAGCATTGAAGGAACAAAATCCTGATGGAATCTGTTGTTATAAACAAGACGGAATGGATTCGCTCTGCTTGGTGGCAGGATCTTGAGGCTCAAAATAAGGCTGCTGCTTTAAAGGAAGCCAAAAAGAAAATAATCCTTCTAAAAAAAATGGAGGATCCTCAGGAGTCCTATAATGCTTTTTGTATAATAGAATCCAAGTCTGGTCTTCAGGCAGGTTTTGTAGAAAGGGATCCAGATCAACCCATCGCCGAACAAAAAGCTTTAGCAGCACTTTTTTCAGCAAATTTTGATAATTGTGCAATCCATCTTGTTTTTGAAACAGGGGTGTGGGTTTGTGCGATTGATGACGGACTTGTTCTGACAGATAGTGATTTTTTTGGTGCCAAAGAAGATGCCAATGTCACATATAATGATTTTTTCCATTTAAGAGAATGGGATGATATTGTTCAGACCAAATCCCATGAAGAATCCATTGCTTTAATTGAAAAACTCAGCAATGAACAGGACAAAAGTTCGCCTCTTCGGCCGTTGACACATGACATAAACATAAAGCGAATCATTCAGGTGGCAATCGGCCTTTTGTGTCTGGTTATCGCCGGGTATTTTTTTTGGACCCACTGGGAGGATAAAAAAGAGCTGGAGGCCAGGGAGCTTGCTGCAAAACGGGCAGAGATTTTAAAACAACTAGATGTTAAAAATAATCAAACGCAGTGGGAGAAGAATCAGTTTAAAAAGACTTGGGAGTTTGAGCCCCTGGGTAAGGACGTCTTTAATTTTTGTCTTACGGAAATGCACACATTTCCGATTGTTGACAAAGGGTGGCTCTTAGACACCTTTACATGCACGAAAGACAAGGCAAAAGGCCAGTGGAAACGTCTCCCATATGGGAGATTTACAAACTTGCCGGTCAACGCTGTTTTCGATGCCAATGATCCCCAGGCAAAATTTTCTATTTCTGAATGGAAAAGGCCAATGGGTGTCCAGAATAGACAACCGGGAGAATCGCTTTTAAAAAAATCTGATGGTGCAGCCCGGTTGTATCAGATCGCCAAAGATTATCATCTTGCCATCTCCGCGACTTGGTTAAAACCTGAAGTCCGCACCCTCCCAGCGGAAACGAAGGGTGAAAAACCCAAAAAGATTATCAGCCCATATATAAAATGCGTTTGGACATTGACCGGCAAATATTGTCCTGAAGAAAAAATGATCAATGCTATGTCCGATATCCCGGGTGTGATGGTCAAAGAAGTCATTCACGTTTATGAGAAGGAACAGTGGATCATAAAAGGAGAGAGTTATGTACAGTAAAATAATGGGTTGCATGGTTGTTTTTTTAATGATCGTGATGGTTGTTCCAAGTTACGGATTAACCGACAAAGAGATTGAAAAGATGTCCATGGATGAATTAACCAAATTAGAGATCCGGTTAAAGAAATATTTGGCGATCCGGAAACTTGAAAGTGACATTGAAAGTGCTAAGGAAAAAGGAGAAACAGCGGAAAAAAAACCAGTCCCTTTCGGGTTGGACTCAACCGCGAATTCGCCTCTCCTGCAGCCTCCAAAAAATATTCCGATAAAAGAATTGCCTAAACCTGATCCGGCGGTCGTTCTTCCTGTCATCAAAAAAGCAAAACCTGTTCCTTTGCCTAAGATTATTTCCATTAGTGGAGAGGTCGGAAAATCCCTTCTGGCTCAACTTGAGTTGGGACCTGATCAAGGGTTCTTCAATGTAAAACAGGGAGATAAAATTTGTTTGGATCGGTACACGGTTATATCCATAAATTATTTGGGTGTAATGGTTCAAGATAAAAAAGGGAAAAAAAGTGCACTACCATTCAAACCCTTTGAAAAGGTGCAACCTCTGACTCCGCAGAATAGCAGCCTCTCGATAAGCCCCTTACCTCCCATACCGACCTTTGAGCCGATAATGGTTGGTGGTGATTCTGTTTTTCCGCCCCCGACGTCTTTACAATGAGGATAAAAATGAACGAAAAATTAAAAAATAGTGGTTTGAACGGAACTCAATCGATTTTTCAAGGAGCGTTCAAAAATCTACCCAAACTCCCTGCTGAACTGGAGAATGTTGTTTTTGTAGATATACACCAGCAAGTGGCATACTGCATTAAAGATGTGGATAAAACCGTTCTACGTCAGTTTCGAAGCTACGTCTCTTTACTCAACAAGACAGGTTTTAGCACAACTGTAAAAAGCATTGCTGCTGACCAATTTCATTCCTTAAAGAGAGAAGGGAAAAAGTCAGAGCGTCAAAGTATCTCTGATATGCAGAATGTGGCTGTAAAGCTTTTTAAATCAGCTGCAAGCAAAGATGCGTCAGATATTCACATTATCGATCACGGAACATACGGAGAAGTTTTTTTTAGAATCAATGGGGATTTGAGTTTCATTAAGCAATTTGCAGCAGGCGTTGCCCCGCTTTTGTTTAATGCAGTTTATACCTCAATGACCGATATTGCAGAACCCACCTATAAAAAAAGTCAGCCTCAGAAAGCACGGATTAAGGAGAATCATTTTTTACCGTCCAATGTGCACAGTATCCGTGTGGCCTCATGTCCACAAGTTGACGGCTCTTTTATGGTTTTCAGATTTTTATATCAAACAGAAGAGATTCCATTTGAAGACCTGGGGTATTCAAAAGAACTGGGCCAGCAAAGTGCTATCCGACTTATGCAGAAAAGACCCCATGGATTGATTATTCTGTCAGGCCCGACCGGATCCGGGAAAAGCACAAGCCTAAAGCACATTTTGACCGGCATGAAAAGAAAATCCCCCCAGTCCAATTTTATTACAGTAGAGGATCCACCAGAATACCCAATGCCCGGGATCAGACAGGTTCCTGTCATTGTTGATGCTCAGGCAAATGAAGCAGAAAGACGCCAGGCATACAATACTGTTTTGGACGCTCTTCTCAGGCTGGATCCTGATTATCTCATGGTCGGAGAAATCAGGGATAAGGCATCTGCAGAACTCGCAGTTTTGGGAGCAATGACAGGGCATCCAGTTTGGGGGACACTGCATGCGAATGATCCTTTTAATATTATTACCCGATTGGTCAGGAGACTGGAACACCCGAATGCGCTTCAAGAGATTGCAGATGTCGGTATTATCAGTGGCCTGATTTTTCAAAAACTTGTCAAAACATTGTGCCCTCATTGTAAAATCAACCTGCTTGAGAATATTGATAAAGTCAGCAATAGGGTTTTGGATAGGCTTTCAAGCCATGTCAAGTTTGATTCTGAAGAGTCATCTGCAATGTCGATCAAAGGGCCTGGTTGTGATCACTGTTTTGGGACCGGTATCGGTGGCCGTACTCTTTTGGCTGAAACCGTGTGCCCGGATCACCAGACGATGGAAAAAATTTTAAAAGATGGTGTCGGTTCTGCCAGACGGTTCTGGTTGAAGAGGAACGGGCATTCAATAATCGATCATGCCGTTGAAAAAATAATAATGGGAATTGTTGACCCTGCAATGGCAGAACAAGTGGTGGGGCCGTTAACGTTAGATCAAGCTTTTTCAGATAGTGTTTTGGACGCGAAGGAAGTCGATGAACTATCGTCTTAATATAAAGCACATCCAGGGACAGGCATCAGGGATATTAAGTCCTGAATCAGGCTTTTCTGTCTGGTTTGCAAAACAAGGCTTTAATAATGAGCAACGGGTCAGATTTTATCGCAAAGTCAGTGCCATGGAGGAGAACGGTGTAAAACTGCAGACCATTATTGATTTTTTAAAGGTCAGGGCAGACAAAAGGAGCAAAACAGATGCTTTGGCCATTGTTTTGCACCATGTGCAAAAGGGGCTGAGGGAGGGATATTCTTTGGGGGCTTGCCTCAGACCTTTTGTCCCGGTGACTGAAATAATGGTTGTTCAGGCGGGAGAAGATTCTGGTGTTTTGCACAAAGCGCTGTTGATCTGTGTCGATATTATCATTGCTGGGAAAAAAATGAGAGCGGTTGTTCAAAAAGCACTTATTTATCCTATTCTTCTTTCGATTGTACTTTGCACGTCTTTATATATCATCGGCAGCAAAGCGATGCCCAATATAATTTTGTTGGTGAACCCAGAGACGTTGACTGGGGCATCTAAGGGACTTTTTATTTTATCCCAGATTATGCAGACCAATATTGTCTACATTTTGTTTTCATCGCTGGTCGGTTTGTTACTGCTGATTTTTTATTCCTTTCCACGATGGAGAGGACGTATCCGATGTTCTTTTGATAAGATCCCTCCATGGTCTATTTACCGACTTGTCATCGGAAGTGGCTGGCTTTTATCATTGGCAGCTTTGATCAATTCCGGGGTCGGTATTTTAGATGCCCTCAAACAGATTAAAAACACCGTATCCGGCAGGAACCAGTGGTTATCCGAACGTTTGGAAACTTGTATTTTTGCGCTTAAAAAAGGTCTGAATTTGGGTGAAGCATTGACTGTTTCCGGTCACGGTTTCCCAGACAGAGAGGTTATCGATGACCTGGTGGTTTATGAGTCATTACCAAACTTTGAAACTGTTTTAAGTAAGATGGGAACAGAGCGGATAGAAGAGGTGTTGGAGATGGTGGAAAGACAGTCAATGATACTGAATACGGGTATGATTTTTTGTTTTGCATGTATTGGGTTTTGGATGCTTTCTGGTGTCCTTGGAATTATGAATTCAATGGGTGGGTTGTCAGGGTTTTAATTAATTATTTTTTGGAGGCGAATATGAACAAACCAGTAAAAAAAATTAGCGGTCGTATACTGCTTAACAATAAAGGCTTCAGCCTTTTGGAATTGATGATTGTAAGTTCCTTTATCTTGCTTTTTCTTGGCGCTTCAGCGCTGTATGGCAACAAATTTATTGCCAACGATGAACTTGTTTCTTCGCAAAAGGCATTATTGAGCATTAATTCTGATACCAGATCCTCTTTTAAAGGTCGTGGTAATTTCTTGGGCCTGACGAACGTTATCGCAAATAATCTGGGGATTTTCCCCCCTGATATGGTTAATGGAACCGGTGCCACTTTGACGGTGCAAAATAAGTATAACGGCACCGTCACTTTACAGGTAAATGCGTCCAATAATCTCCTTCAGGAGCAAATTTGGGGGGGGATACCCAAGGAGGCATGTATGAAATTGGCTTTATTTTCACCGGATACGTGGATTACAGTTGATGTCAATGGGACCGCTATCGATCCGAATGCAGATACGGCCATGACTGATGTTGATGGAGCTTGTAATCTGGCCAATAACACCCTGACCTGGAACTCTAACTAAAAAGGGATCAGATGACATCGCTCAAAAAACTCGCAACCCTTGATTTTTCAGATCTTCTGATCGAAGACACCGGTTCTTTTTTAAAACATTTATTTGGAGCTTCACAGGTGTTGACACCAGTGGAAGAAGATTTGATTATTGATCTTGCTGGAATTAAAAAAGAGCTTGAGGAAAAAGGCTCCGATTTAAATGAGTTTCCTTTGATTTATGACGGGATCATATACAGGGTTTCTAAATCGAAAACGGTTAATGGTCCTTTGTATGTAATGAGGAAAGGGAGATCTGAAATTCCGGATATCAATAAAATTGGATTGCCTACCTATCTGATCAACAAATTATTGAGTCCGGAACGAAAAGACGGCTTAATCTTGTTTTCCGGTCAAATGGGATCAGGGAAAACAACAACGGCATGTTCTTTGATCACCGCCTGGCTTGCTAAATTTGGAGGTCATGCTGTGGCTTTGGAGGACCCTCCAGAGTTGCCTCTGCAGAAACAATGTACAGAAAACGGCCGATGTTATCAGATTGATATTTCAGGCAAAAGTATGGCCGATGAAATTGTGAAAACCCTAAGACGGGCGGCAGACTTGATTTTTTTAGGTGAACTTAGGGATTCAAATGCCATTAGTGAAGCCCTTCGGGCCTCAATTAACGGTCATCTTATCGTGGCCACGATTCATGCGTCCGGCCCTAAAGAAGCCTTGCAAAAAATTATCACCATGGGTTCGAGGCTTGATGGAAATACAACCATGCCAACTTTGGCCCAGGGTTTTGAAGCGGTCATTCATCTGGATTTTGATCCCATAGAAAAACGCTTATCCGTGCAGTTCCTTTTTGCTGAAGGTCAACATGAACATGATTCTGAGGCGGTAAGGGCGAAAATCCGGGAAGGTCAGTTTCACACATTGGCAAGTGTGATTAACGCACAAAGAAATAAGATGACTATCGAAATGAGGAGCCAAAGGAAAAATTAATGTGGGGGTATATCGTTATAATTTTCATGGCGGCAATTTCTTTTTTGTTTTTGCCTTTGCCCCAGGATTTTAAACATGCCCCCCAGGACATGAGCATCATCACCGACAATTTTAACCATTATCAAGGGGCTGTGATAGCTTTTTACAATGATAATCCAGGAACAACCGGGGTTATACCAGATGGATCCTTAAATCTTATATCTGGATATTCCGCTATTGGGCCATGGCAAAATCAGGTGGCGGGGGGAATACTCTACATATACACGCCAAACGGTCAGCGCATGGTTCATGATGTTGTCAGACAAATGAAAAATTCCAGACGGGTAGGGCTCAACAGATCAGGAAGAATTATTTCTCCTCTGTATGGAGATTTAGATCTGACCCTGCCTGCATTTATACCGGAGGGAAGTCTTGTTACAGTTTTCCAATAAAGCAAAAAAAGAAGAGGGATTTACCTTGTTAGAGTTGATTTTGGTTGTTGCTGGGATCAGTATTTTAGCTCCTATGTTATTCTCATTCGCAAACATGGCTGCGAATCGGATTTCAGAGAAAGCTGTTGCAGGTCATTTGGTCCGAGTATCTGAGGCTGTAAAAGAATATATCCTGGCTAATTATGACACCCTACGGGCGACTGCCACCGATACGGTGGCCACGACAATACCGTTTGCTGCTCTGATAACAGATGGTCACTTGCCTGTAAACTATCAGTCTAAGAATGGTTGGGGTCAAACCTATCAAATTTATGTTCTTGAATCCCATGTCAGCAACCTGCAGGTTGTGATTCTGACAACCGGAGGTCGAGATCAGTCAATATCCAGCCGTGGTTTTGCAGATAGGATGGTACCCAATGCTGCGCTTAATGCCGGAGCAAATTTTGGGTATATCCCAACCGGTAACATTCCAGGAGAATCAAATGCCGTCTTGATGGGGACTTTAGGGGGGTGGTCTTTTACTTTTGCCGGTACAAATGTGCCGAACCCAGGTGCGGGCCACCTGGGTGCAATGATGTATTTTGACAGTACTGATATCAACGCAAATGATTACCTTCATCGAGTGAGAGTCCCCGGTAAGCCTGAATTTAATGCCATGACTGTTGACCTGGACATGGACGGCAATACTATTACGATGGGAGGTGGAGATGTTGGTGGGGGAGATACAGAGGGTGTCGGCCGTGTAAACTTTGAAGACCTTGCTGAAGGAGCGTATGCCTGCGCAGCAGGCGATGACAATGCAGGATCTCTTTATTTTAGTGACGCACAAGGACTGTTTCTTTGCAGGCAAGGGCAATTGCATAGAATTAATGATACCGGAAATACTGGGTCTTTTCAGTCCGCTGGGATTGTGGCAAATGGAACTATTATCACGAAACCGTCTTGTCCTGCCCGTTT
>Ga0180007_10005037_pt1 | contig 13640 bp, 15 predicted proteins | sample MM_PC_MetaG_FD_121122 | JGI IMG/M metagenome (GOLD analysis project Ga0180007, IMG submission 121122) | Groundwater microbial communities from the Aspo Hard Rock Laboratory (HRL) deep subsurface site, Sweden - MM_PC_MetaG | ecosystem: Environmental > Aquatic > Deep subsurface > Groundwater... | reverse complement strand
GATTTCAGATGTAATGTTTTCATACATCTGAATTGTTTCTCAAAACCTCCAAAATTACTTGTAAAAGGCCATTAAATCAATCAAGCATTACACAAAAATAACCTAATCATCCCTAATATTCTAATGGTCTATTAATTATTTCTTCCTCTTCTTTCTTCTTCTGATTATCAGTTTATCACTGACCTTATGAGCCCGGCGAGTCTTAACGCCCAGCGCCTTTTTACCATAAACATTTTTAGGGCCTTTTTTAAGACCAATAGGATTTTTGCCTTCGCCGCCGCCATGAGGGTGGTCAACGGGATTCATTGCTTTGCCGCGGACCGTCGGCCTAATGCCCCTGTGTCTCATTCTGCCTGCTTTGCCCCAACGAATATTTTTAAAATCAACGTTAGAAACTTGGCCAATGCTGGCCAAACATTCCTTAGATACTAATCTTATCTCTCCGGAAGGCATTTTTAATTGGGCATATTTTCCTTCGATTCCCATTAAAGTTATGCCGCTGCCGGCAGAACGGGCAAGCTTGCCGCCTTTGCCGGGCTCTAATTCAACATTATAAACCATGGTTCCGGCCGGAATCAATTCCAGCGGAAAACGATTGCCGATTCTTAATTGAAAATGGGTTTTTGAAGAAACAACCTGATTGCCCGCTTTTAAACCAACCGGGGCTATGGCATATCTTTTCTCACCATCACAATAATTAAGCAAAGCAATCCTAGCATTGCGGTTGGGATCATATTCAATAGAAGCCACTCGGGCGGGAATATCAAATTTATCTTGTTTATAATCGACTTCTCTAAGCTTTCTCTTGACTCCGCCTCCCTGATGACGAACAGTAATTCTGCCCTGATTATTTCTTCCGGCGCTGTTTTTTTTAGTCCGTAATAACTTTTTCCAAGGATTGGCTTTGCTCAAATCCGAACTGGCCAAAACAGAGGTTTTTCTTCTGCCAGGAGTGGTTGGTTTGTATATTTTAATGGCCATATTATTATTTGACTATTAGATTCATAGATTATTAGAATCGTAGGTTGATAGATTATTAGTAATCTCTATTATTCTAATAATCTAATACTCAAATATTCTAATAATTAGACGCCTTCGTAAACCTGGATCGATTCTCCTTCTTTAAGAGTGACGACGGCCTTTTTAGCGGCTTTAGTTTCTCCGCGAATTCTGCCGTAACGAATCTTTTTCCCTGATAAATTAATAATATTGACTTTAGTGGGATTAACGCCATAAACTGCTTTAATGGCTTTTTTAATTTCAATTTTATTAGCCGCCCGGCTTACTTCAAAAATATATTTATTTTGTGCGCCTAAATAAGTGCCTTTCTCGGTAACTAAAGGGCGAATTAAGTATTTGTAGGCCTCTTTAGTGTCTTCCTTTTTAGTAGTTTCTCTGACGGTCTTGACGGCCTCCTGCTTGCCGGCAGCCGGTTTTTGCTCTTGTTTCTCTTTAAGTTCAGTTAAAGTTAAATCTTTCCTAAGCTTTTCATCACCCTTTTCCTTAGCTTTGAGCTTTTCCCGAGCTTTTTGATCGCCTGCCTGCTTCTTGCTTTTATCGGTCTTTTTTACAAATTTATTAAAAAATCCCATATATTTTTAAGAATAAGTTTCGATAACTTTTTTAATAGCCGCTACCGGCATTAATAAATACGGGTAATTCAGCAAATCAACAACATTTAAACTGGCGGCCGGCAAAGTTTCTACTTGGGGAAGATTTTTAGCGCTTCTAATAACGGAATCGCTCTTTTTTACCAAAGCAATTAAAACCTTTTTATTTTTAATTGGCAGTTTATTCAAAATTTCTACTAACTTTTTAGTTTTGGCGGCATCTAACTGCAATCCCTCAACTAAAATAAGTTTATTATTATTGGCTTTATCGGCCAAGACCATCTGAACCGCTTTCTTTTTAACTTTTTTATTAACAGCTTTAGAAAAATTTCTTTCCTTGGTCGGGCCAAAAGTCACGCCCCCGCCTTTCCACAAAGGAGAGCGGATAGAGCCATGGCGAGCCCGGCCAGTGCCTTTTTGCTTCCAGGGTTTACGGCCTCCGCCTCTAACTTCGCTTCGGCCTTTAGTATGCGCTAAAACCTGCCGGCTGTTAGCCAGCTGGGCTTCAACAACTTGCTGAACTACTGCTGGCTTGATTTTTATATTAAAAAATTTAGGATCCAATTCCTCTTCTTTAACTTCCTCGCCTTTTAAATTGTAAACTTTTACTTTTGGCATATTATTAATTCATGGGAACATGGGAACATGGGAGCATGGGAGCATGAGAGCATTTGGGCTTATATTCTAATGATCTGATCCTATGTTCCAATGTTCAAATGTTCTAATGTTCTAATGCTCTAATGTTCTAATGCTCTAATGTTCTTCTGATTTTTCTTCAGGTTTAGATTCTACTTTATCTATCGGATTAACAGAAGATTCTACTGGTTCATCTTCGCTCTTTTCTTTTTTGGATTGTTCAGCCTCTTTAAGCTCCCCGGGGCCCTGAATTAAAATTAAACTGTTGCGAGCGCCCGGCAGAGCTCCTTTGATATATAAATAATTCTGTTCAGGATCAATCTGAATAATTTCTAAATTGGCAACGGTCACTTGATCGCCGCCCATCCGACCGGCCATTCTTTTCCCTTTAAAAACCCTGGCTGGATCTGTAGTGCCGATTGAACCGGGCATCCGAAGCTGATCTTTATGGCCATGAGAGGCAGGAGAGCCATGAAAGCCATGACGCTTAACCACTCCCTGGAAACCCTTGCCTTTAGAAACTCCGGTAACCTTTATTGCATCTCCCGGTTGAAACATTTTGACGGTTATCTCTTGACCCGTTTTAAAACTATCAGCATCTTCGGCTCTAACTTCCTTTAAATATCTAAATTTGGGCAAACTTTTTAAATGTCCTGTTAAAGATTTGGAGAGTTTTCTTTTTTGGCCAAAACCAAGCTGAACAGCAACATAGCCATCTTTATCAGCGGTTTTTACTTGAGTAACCTGGCAAGGCCCTGCTTCCACGATAGTGGCTGAAATCACATTGCCATTATCCTGAAAAACCTGGGTCATATTAAGTTTTTTGCCTAGAATGAATTTCATATTTTACTGATAGTTCGCCCCTCGATAAACTCGGGGTCTATCGACTGATGGCCCACGGATGACACACCGATATATCCGTCGAGCTTAAGCTCGATCTGTGAGTAATCAGTGCGTTATCGGTGAACCATCAGTGTTTAATAACGCAAAAACCGTGATCCTATCGTATTCCTCGCCACCAACCCGGCTCACTTGGACTAAACCAAGCCGAGTAGGTTTGTGTGAGTGATTCTCGATAACATCGCGGCCTTTGCTATCATCCGAAGCCTCGAGCGAGTGTAGCGAGTGAGAGGCGAAGGATGATACTTTTAAGCCAAATTTTATTTAAATTTAATGAAATTAATTTACTTTCAATTGATAAATTTCGTTATCAACACTTCCGGTTAGTTTAATAAGTCGGATAAGTCAGATAAGTTGCTAAGCTCATTCTTAAAATCAGATGATACTTACTAAACTTATCAAACTTATTAAACTAACAATGGGTTATTAATACAAAAATTTATCAATATTCTTTTAGAGCATTTTGATTTCCACATCAACGCCCGCCGGTAAATTCAAGCTCATCAATGAATCGATGGTCTGCTGATTTGGCTCTATAATATCAATCAGCCGCTTATGGGTGCGCATTTCGTACTGATCACGGGAATCCTTATGAACAAAGGTTGATTTTAAAACAGTGTATTTATTTTTTTCCGTAGGCAATGGAATAGGGCCCACTAACTGGGCGCCGCTCCTTTTAGCGGTTTCTATAATGGTTTTAGTGGACTGATCAATAATTTTATGATCGAAAGCTCTAATCTTGATTCTTACTTTTGGTTTTAGGGGTTCTTGATTTTCTTCTGAATTTTTTGTTGTCTTGTCTGTTTTATTAATCATGGGTTTAAAAGAACATTATTATTTAAACCCCCCGCCTCTCGACTTCGCTCGAGACGGGGGGATAATAAAATTTACTTAATAATTTTAGTTACCACGCCTGCGCCAACGGTATGGCCGCCTTCTCTGATAGCAAACCGTTGTTTTTCTTCTAAAGCAATGGGGTTGATTAACTTAACTTTAAAATTTACAGTATCGCCCGGCATAACCATTTCTGTTCCTTCCGGCAGTTCTACTTCGCCGGTGACATCGGTAGTTCGAATATAAAACTGGGGCTTATAGCCCTTAAAGAACGGGGTATGCCGACCGCCTTCATCTTTAGATAGAATATAAACTTCGGCTTCGAACTCGGTATGAGGAGTAACCGCGCCTGGCTTAACAATAACCTGGCCCCTTTCAATGTCGTCTTTTTTAGTGCCTCGAAGCAGAATACCGGCATTATCGCCGGCCCGGCCCTCGTCTAAAGACTTATTAAACATTTCTATGCCGGTTACTACGGTTTTTTGGGTATCTTTAATGCCCACAATTTCCACTTCCTCATTAACCTTGATAATGCCTCTTTCGATACGGCCGGTAGCCACCGTGCCTCGGCCTTCAATAGAAAAAATATCTTCAATAGGCATTAAAAATGGCTTTTCAGTGTCTCTTTTCGGCTCCGGAATATATTCATCAAGCTTATTCATAAGATCCATAATAGATTGGCCATACTCGCCGCTGGGATCTTCTAAAGCTTTTAAAGCGCTGCCTCTGATAATAGGAATTTCGTCGCCCGGGAATTCATACTTTTTTAAAAGATCTTTGATTTCTTCTTCAACTAGATCGATGAGTTCCTTGTCATCAACCATATCAACTTTATTCAAATAAACCACAATATAAGGAACACCGACCTGGCGAGCCAGCAGAATATGTTCTCTGGTCTGCGGCATCGGCCCGTCAGACGCGCTGACAACTAAAATAGCGCCGTCCATTTGAGCTGCGCCGGTAATCATGTTTTTAACATAATCGGCGTGTCCCGGACAGTCCACATGGGCATAGTGCCTTTTTTCTGTTTCGTACTCCACATGAGCAGTGGCAATAGTAATGCCGCGCTCTCTTTCTTCCGGAGCGTTATCGATTTGGTCTACAGACTTATTAGAAGCCATTAAACCTTTGCCGGCTAAAACTTTTAAAATAGCGGCGGTTAAAGTAGTTTTACCATGGTCAACGTGACCAATAGTACCAACATTAATGTGTGGCTTTGAGCGGTTAAATGCTTCGGCCATAAGATTAACTCCTTAATAAACGACCCGTGGTCCGAAGCTTTATGCGAAGGACCCACGGTTTTACCCAGCCGTTTAGCTTAGTAATAATTAATTTATCGAAAATTCAGGGTTGATTATAACAAACAGTAGAAAAAATTGCAAGTGTTTTTTGTTAGAATTATTAAAAAATAACTATTTTGGGCTAATTTTAGCAAAATTTCATCAATTTGTTAACTATCGCCGAAACACACTCACTGAGACACACTGACAGTTCACTGATCCGCACGGATTTTACACTGATATCAGTGGGTCATCAGTGAATAATCCGTGAACTGTCAGTGTGTCTCAGTGTTAATCGGTAAAAGATGAAATTAATAACTTAGCAACTAACACCCATTTTCCCAAAGTTTTCAACATCACTCAATCAACGGTTCCGGATAATAGACATCTTCATCATCAAAATTTTGGAGAACAGGCCTTTTTATTTCAAATTGCTGAACATCTACCGGCCTTTGCGGAATGGGCCTGATTTTTGACTCTATCTTTTTTGGCTCGGGCTGGTTTACAGATTGAACGACTGATTCGGCCTGACCGCGCTGACTAGCTTGATTTTCTGGCGGATACAAATGATTCTTATAAAAACCTTTATAATCCTCAAATTTCATCACCACGTAAGCGCTGCTCCTTTCCTGATGAAGAATAATGCACTTATCGCCGGTGATTTCTATTAATTCAATGATTTCTTCTATGCGTTTCATAAAATCGCGGATAAATCGCTGACAGTTCACTGATAACGCACAGATGGCTCGCTGATATTAAAATCCGTGATTGATCTGTGATTCATCGGTCGACAGACCCTGAGCTTGTCGAGGGGTGATAGATCGGTGAATTATCTATGATAAATAATGATTCTTGCTGGTATATCTTAATGAAATCAATGAATTTAGTCAAATCATTATAATTTTATCTTTTTCAACCTCAAAGAATTAAGAACCACAGAAATCGATGAAAACGCCATGGCGCCGGCGGCAAAAATCGGGCTGAACACTCCCAGGGCTGCCAGTGGTATGCCGATTGAATTATAAAAGAAGGCCCAGAAAAGATTTTGTTTTATGTTGACAATGGTCTTTTTGCTTAAGTAGATGGCTTCGGCAACTTTTATTAAATCGCCATGGACCAAAGTGATATTGGCTGATTCTATGGCTACATCAGTACCGGTACCTATGGCCAGTCCCACATCGGCTTGAGCCAAGGCCGGCGCATCGTTGATGCCATCACCGACCATAGCCACAACATCGCCTGCTTTTTGCAGCTCTTTGATTTTTTTGACTTTATCATCCGGCAAAACTTCGGCCACTACTTCATCAATACCGACTTTTTTAGCAATGGCTTGGGCAGTCGCCTCTTTATCGCCGGTCAGCATTATTGTTTTAATGTTTAATGATTTCAGCTTCTTTAAAGCTATAATAGAAGTTTCTTTAATTTCATCAGCAATTGCCACTAGTCCAATTACTTCTTTGTCTTTGATTATAGCCACGGGAGTTTTACCTTCGTCTGCGTAATTATCAAAGATTGCTTGATAAACAGGGTTCATTGTTATATTTAATTCTTTGAGTAATTGCTGGTTGCCTAAAGCGATTTCTTGATTATTAATAAATCCTTTAATGCCTTTACCGGTGACTGACTGAAACTTTTCGACTTTATAATCCTCAATATTATTTTTTCTGGCATAATTACTAAAAGCAGAAGCCAAAGGATGTTCGCTGACTTTTTCTAAAGACCGGGCCAGCTTTAGTAATTCTGATGTTGTCACAGCATGGCTGACTGTATTGATGTCGGTGATTTCCGGCTGTCCCTTAGTAATGGTTCCGGTTTTATCAAACACCACAGTAGTAATTTTATGAGCCCTTTCCAGGCTTTCAGCATTTTTAATAAGTATCCCGTTCTCCGCGCCCTTGCCCGAACCGACCATAATGGAAGTCGGCGTGGCTAAGCCCAAAGCGCAGGGGCAGGCAATAACCAAAACTGCCGCAGCGTTGATAATTGCCGAGGTTAAGCCGGCTTCGGATAAAAAGCTCCAGCCAAAAAAAGTTATCAGAGCAATTGAAATGACAACCGGCACAAAAACTGCCGAAATATTATCGGCCAGCCGCTGAATCGGCGCTTTTGAGCCCTGGGCTTCTTCCACCATTTTTATGATTTGCTGAAGCATGGTGTCTTTGCCGACTTTGGTGGCCCTGAACTTTAAAACGCCTTTTTGGTTGATAGTAGCGCCAATTACCAGATCGCCGACAGATTTTTCTATTGGGATGCTTTCGCCGGAAACCATGGATTCATCTATTGATGAATGGCCTTCGGTAACTTCGCCGTCAACCGGAATTTTTCCGCCGGGCTTGACTAAAATAATATCGCCTGCCTTGACTTCGCTAATATCGATTTCTGATTCTTGATTGTTTCTGATGACCGTCGCTTTTTTAGCTCCCAGTTCTAACAATTTTTTAATGGCATTAGAGGCCTGCGACTTAGCTTTGGCTTCCAAATACCTGCCGACGACAATTAAGGTGATGATAGCGGCCGCAGTTTCAAAATAAACATGGCTGCCTTTTTGAAAAATTATTACTGCCAAGCTAAAGAAGTAAGCGACTGATGTTCCCATAGCAATTAAAGTATCCATATTGGCCCTTAAACGCTTTAAAGCCGGCCAGGTAGCGCGATAGAATTGAGCGCCGATGTAGAACTGAACAGGCGTGGCCAAAATTAGCATCAATAGATTTTTGCCGGCAAAATCCACGAGCCCTGGCCAAAGGCCAGTCAGCCCTTGGCTGAAATTTACTAGGAAGATGGCAGTAGTTAAAACTACTGACCAAATCATTAACTTTTTTTGCTTGCTAACTTCTGGACTATGTTGATGTTCTTTATGATGATGTTGATTATCTTCTGGCATAATTAACTGATAATTACCGACTCTGCCTATAACCTTTTTGAGTTTTTCGATGTCCGGCTCCCCCTCAACTTCCAAAGTCAGCTTTTCGTTGGCAAAATTAACCACGGCCGATTTTATTTCCAGTTGTTTATTCAGTTCCTTCTCTATAGACAAGGCGCACGACGCACAATGCATGCCTTTAATGGAATAAGTATATTTCATATGAGAGATGATTAAATTATAATTTAATTATTGATTATCTGCTAGCTCCGCAGCCGCAGCCAGCGGCGCCGCAGGTTCCTCCGCAAACTCCCCCGCCGCTGCAGCCGGTATTTAAACTGTTATCCTGAATAGCTGATGGAGCGTAATTTGATGAATTAGTTTCCCCCTCTTCAATAATAAACTTGCCTCTGACCATGCCCATCCAGCAGCTAAAACCGATGGTTCCTGTTTTATCTGGAGTAAATTCTATTATATTTTCTCCCGGATAAATCTTCTGCTTAATGCCTAGCGAGGGAGAAATAATCTCGTTAGTACAGCCAGATACCTGCTGTCCGTTTATTAGCCATTTAACGGGTATGCCCTTTTTAATTTTGAAAACATTCGGTGAAAACCCCCCATAGCTGACATTCATTTCTATAACCTGAATATTATTCCGGGCTGCAGTTGCGCCTATAACTTTTTTATTGAGCAGGTCGATATTAATGCCCGCTAGAGCAAAGCCGGAAGAAACAGTATAAAGAGAAAATAATATTACAATAAATCCTACCGCTTTCTGAAATACCGCTGTTTTTGTATTCTTAAAACGAGCAGTGGTAATGCCCAGGCCAATTAATATCGGGGCTGTTCCTAAAGCAAATAAAAACATAGTTATAGCTCCTGTCCAAAAACTGCCGGAAGACATGGCAAAAAGCTGCATGCTTTGGGTAAAGCCGCAAGGCAAAAAGAAAGTAAATCCTCCTAAAATAATCGGCGCTAAGGCGTGTTCGGATTCTTTGAGGTTGCTCCAGATTTTCATCGACCCTTTAGGCAGGCGGATGCCAATAGTACTTAACGATGGCAACACTCCTAATATATTCAAGCCCAGCCAAGCTAAAACTACGGCAATAACAACAGAAAACCAGCCTATAAAAGCTGAAGAAAAATTTAACCAGCCGCCTATTATCCCAAGGAATCCCCCAAGAATAAAAAAGGTGGCCAGTCTTCCAAAATGAAAAAGAAAATGCGGCTTAATATTAGTTTGATAAAAACTGCCCTTTGTTTGATATTTAGCGCTAAAAGAAATAACTACCGCTCCAACCACCACTAAACAGGATGACATCGAGGCAACAATTCCAATTAAAAAAGCTACGCTGTAAGTTATATTTGTTGCCTCAATATTCAGCCAGCTTAGCAGGCCTAAATAACTAAATAATCTATACAATAAATATAACCCCGCGACAATTAAAATTGAATAAAGCCATTGTTTAGCCGTTGTTTTTTGCTTCCCCTTCCCCTTAAACGGATTTAAAGAGGCCTGGTAGCCCAGCTCTTTTATTTTTTCGGCTATCTTCTTTAAATCAGGTTCTTTGTCTTTATAAGAAAACTCTGCAATTCTTTTTTTATGGCAGACGGAGACTTCATCAATTCCTTCAATGCCTTTTAATTTATCGGCAATAATTGTTTCGCAGGAAACGCAGGTCATGCCGTCTATATATATCTTTTTAATATTTTGGGAATTTTCTGGAAATTTTTCACTCATATAATTGTTATCTATTAATTTTAAAGTATAACGGTAATTAAAAGAATTTAGCAACCCGTTCTAAATCTTGCTGGTTGATAATTATCTGGCCGTTCTTAACTTCTAAATTCGGGTTGATGGGCGCCGGATTACAGCCCCCTTTTTCTGTAGCAATTTTTTCCAATGGATATTTATTTTGACAGCTGTTGCAAACCATATAATCACCTTCCTGGCGAAAGCCCGTTCTTGAATTAAAACAAACCTGGCAGGCGTTGGCAGCTGCTCTGTAAATGCCGTCTTTATCCTTAATAACAAAAAAATAAATTGTTTTGCCCTGAAGTTCAGTGTTATAAAAACGGGCTAGGCCGTCATTAAATACTTGGCTGTCTAATGCTATTTGACTGTTGATTATTGATATCTGTTCACCGGTTTCTCCAATAAATTCTGCTTGCCAGGTATTTGTTTCTGATCGCTTTAGCTCTTCGCTTTCCCCGGAGAACCCTGATGATTGAGCGTTATTATTTAACTGGCTTTGATCGGTATTTCCTTTACTAACACAGCCGCTTAACGTAAATATTGTAAATAAAAATAATAATGCCAATAACCGAATTGGATGTTTTTTACGCATATATTTATCAATCTACTTAATTAAATCTTTCTTCATTTCTTCGTATTTCTCTTTAGTAATTTCACCTTTAGCATAACGCTCTTTAAGAATTTGAAGAGCTGATTCGTTTCTGGGCTCATTTTTATTCTGATTTATAAGCCATTTAATTAAAGCGGTAACAGCCACAATAATCACTGCCCAAAACAGAATCATCAATAGCCAGCCCATGCCAAACCAACTGGAACTATTGCCCCAAAACATGCCCATCATATGATGGTTCTCGCTAATATCTCCGTGGGCATAGCCGGGTAAAGGCAAGGATGAAACAAAAGACAGAAGAATTAAAATTAACTTTTTCATATTTTTTATCGGGCCTGGCTTGCTCAACCAATGATTGAGCAGGGCAGGCTTATTTATTACTCTTAATTAATCTTGCTTAATCCAAATCAACCTCGCAGTTAGTTGCTTCTTTTTGACTGTCGCAAGAAAGAGCTTGGGCGCATTGAGGGCAGGGCTCTTTGCCTTGGGCAATTAAATCGTCGCAGGCGCAGGTTCCGGCGGTATAGTTATTCCATTGATTTGGCTCCATATAACACATAGTGCAGGGAGGGTTGATGCAACAGCGATAATCTCCTTGTTTTTTAGCTTCTTGAATGCTGAAATCTCTGGCTTTAATAATGTATGCCTGCCTTGCTGCCGGGCTTAATAATCTGACATAACCGACATTCTCAAAAAGTAAAAAACTAAGAACGCTAAAAATTACAACTCCTCCAAGCAAACTGATAATTAAATATTTATTTAACATATGCTACTTGCTTAATTCTGAATCAATAATTTGCTTAAAGTTAGCAAAAGGCGCTGCTCCGCTGACCGGAATGCCATTAACAAAGTTGCCCGGCGTGCCGGTAACACCGGCTTTGATTCCGGCCTGATAATCGGCTTCAACCTTTGCTTGATATTTCCTGGAGCTGACGCATTCCTGAAATTTATCCATATCAACACCGATTACCTGCGCTAATTGATTATAAAGACCGGCGCCTAAACTGCTTTGATTTTCGAATAATCCATCGGTAAACTGCCAAAAGCCCTCGTCGCCTTTCTGCTCCCCAACGCACTCGCTGGCTTCGGCGGCCGGCCTGGCTTGGTCATGAATTGAATCTAAAGGAAAATGTTTATAGACCCAGGCCACCTGATTGCCGTACTGGGCCATAACTTGCTGCATGGTGGAATGGTGGCGGGCGCAGTATGGGCATTGGTAATCGGAAAATTCGACAATGGTAACCGGAGCATTTTTGTTGCCTCTGATATGATCGCTTTCTGATATTGGTATGTTAACTCTGCTGACGGCCGATGGAGCCGGGGCTTGAGCTGACGGCTGGTTGCCGGCCGGTTTTTGATTTTGACTGTCGGCAGCGCTTTTACTAGAAGTAATAGTTCCTATCAAAACAAAAAAGCCGATTGTGCCAATAATCAATACGCCGGCTATTAGGCCGATAATAAATGAAATTTTTGGATTGTGGGATGAAAAAACACCCTGCTTGTTTTCTGACATAATTTTTAAGATTAATAATTAATAAAACTGATTGAAACCCTAAGTTTCAAACTTAAAAATTATATCCTGCAGAATGTTAAATTTTGAATTATTCCTTTTTTATAAGCCAGCAATAATTTATCGAAAGGTTTAAGCCGGCCGATAACCTTTTTAGAAATAAGGTTTTTAAAATTTGGAAGAATTATGAGCTTAATTTTATAGCTAAAAACAGCAATCACTACCGAAAAAATAAGGGCTGTCCACAAAAAAACGCTGACAACATTGCCGCTTAACAAAAAATTGGCCATTTTTTCTATATGCGCCAGGCCCGTTTCATTATGGCATTCGTTCATCTGTTTGGGAAAACCGACGTAAAAACCATTCATTCCACAATTAGGCACAGCAAAAGGCATTACTAATACATAAGCAATATATAATAAAGAAATGATGATAAGTGTCTTTTTAATACTCATATAAATATATCATAGCATTATAATAACTAGCTGACAAGCTCGGTGGCTTCTCTAATTAAACTGCCGGCAAAGCTCTCTTTGATCCTAAATCTTTGAGAGAGCGATTGAGAGGTAAATTTTAATAAATCAGCGGCCATAACAATCCCCTGTTCTCTAAAGCTTCTGTTTAAGCGGTTATTTAATCTGGTTAAAACAGTAACCGGATACAGTTTTTTTGACTCAATATAATACTCCAAACTTTCGGTTTTTTGAGGATAGCGCCAGCCGATTATTTTTAACCCGACGCAACGAGCGTACTTGATGGCTTCGGAAGTGCAGCTGGTATTGGTAATTAAAACCGGTTCGCTAAATCCCTGGCTGTTTTTTAAATCTAAGAATCTAGCGTAGGTATACAGCACGATTTTTAAATCGGACTTGCGGCCAGAGCTGGTGTGATACTTGCACTCTACCATATACTTTTTATTGTCTCTTTGAGCGATGATATCAACCTCGTGCTCCACGCACTTGCCATAAACAAATTGATTGTATTTTGTCTGATAGCCGTACTCCCTTAAAACAGCCGCCATAAACCTTTCAAAAAAGTAGCCGCCGGGCCCTAAATTCATTATGGCCCGCTTTAAACTGTACTTGGCCGCATAAATTTTATTCTTCTTTTTTAAAAACTGATGAGTTTTAATATAAATTTTGTCCGAAGGAATTTCCGGATATAAATCCTGATAAATCTGGTTGCCGATCTGTTTGGTTTCGGCCACGCTCAAACCAACCCTTCGCAGGGACTCTTCATATTTCTTTTTGATAAACGGCGCCTTTTCGCCGGAAGCTTTGGTGATGAGCATAAGTTAATTATACTTGATTTTTAGATTATTTGAAACGCTAACTATCACTGACGACACGAACAGCCACTGACTTACCACGCCTGCCCGCCTATGGAGGGAACCACTGACAAAAAATGTCAGCGGTCAGCGAATGTTCGCGCGGTCTGCGTTGTCAGTGCGATTTGCGATTAATCCAAAAACCCCGCCTGATTATCGGGGTATTTGATTAATAGATTATTAGAATATTAGGGATGATTAGGTTAATTATGTGTAATGGTTAGTTAATTTAATAGTTCTTTTACAAGCAATTTTGGTGATTTTAAGAGACAATTCAGATGTATGAAAACATTACATCTGAAATCTCCTTGCTG
>Ga0180007_10005036_pt1 | contig 13641 bp, 10 predicted proteins | sample MM_PC_MetaG_FD_121122 | JGI IMG/M metagenome (GOLD analysis project Ga0180007, IMG submission 121122) | Groundwater microbial communities from the Aspo Hard Rock Laboratory (HRL) deep subsurface site, Sweden - MM_PC_MetaG | ecosystem: Environmental > Aquatic > Deep subsurface > Groundwater... | reverse complement strand
TCCCCTCAAACACCTTTCCTTCTTCTATGCTTTCAAATATCTCCTTCTTCTTCTTCTCGCTTACTTCATTCAGATAGAGTCTCCGTGATAAAATGACTTTCCTGCTTTTTTCCTTGATATCCAGTATTTTAAACATGAGCTGTTTGTTTTTCAGTTCATCGAAGTTATCAGTACGCCTGATATGGCTGAATGGCAGTAAGGCCGGCAATCCAATGTCGACCTGATAACCGTTCTCCAGTTTATCCGTGATCTCGCCGGTGATATAAGGGGATGTGTCAAATATTTCCTGAATATGAGTCCATGCCTTTATAAACTGGGCCTCTTTGCGGGAAATAAAGATGTCGCCGTTTACTTCGTCCGTGCTGACTACAAGAACTTCAACCTCGTCACCTATATTTGGCGGGGCATTGAATTCGACAGCATCGATCTTTCCTTCCATCTTATATCCGATATCAAGATAAATTGTATCTTTACTTACTTTAATTACTTTCCCTGTAATAATATCCCCTTTCTGAACAGGTGTCAGTTCACTCTTCTCAAGTTCATCTAAATTGAAATTATCCATACTTTTTCCTCATGGTAACAGTAGTGCAACTGTAAAATAATAAAATATTTATAATGTTTGTCAATAAAAATCTTGCTTTTTTTAATTTATATAAGAAGCCCCGATCCCCTTTTAATCCTTATTTTCGACATTTTTCTATGATAAGGTCAGCCACTTCCTCAATAGACATATCTGAAGAATCTATATAGAGGGCATCCTCTGCCCGTTTTAAAGGGCTTAGTTCCCTGCCGGAATCGAATTTGTCCCTTCTGATGATATCCTTTTTTATCTCCTCCAGGGAAAGGTCTTCCTTGTTTTTTGCATCCAGTAGTCTTCTTTTCGCCCTTTCATCAACGGAGGCATCCAGGTAGAATTTATAGGGAGTTTCAGGATAGACCACCGTTGTGATGTCACGGCCGTCCAGTATTACATCATAATTTTCAGGGATCTCCCTCTGGAGCTTAACACAGTGTTGCCGTACTTTTGCATAACTGGATATCAGAGATACATTTTTATCGACCTGATGAGTGCGTAACTGATCATTTATCAGTTTATTTTCCAGGTAGATGTCGATCCTGTTTTGATCATTCTGTTTAAACTCCAGATCGATCTGCTTGAGCATCCTGTTAACAGCGGATTCATCCTCACCATTAATATTATTTATAAGAACAGCATACGTAATAGCACGGTACATGGCTCCTGTGTCTATATAGAGCAGATCCATCTTTTCTGAGATGATCTTGGCTATGGTGCTTTTTCCTGACCCTGCAGGGCCGTCAATAGCAATGATCAGATGTGACCTGTTCATTTTGCAGCCTTCCTTAATTCATTTATGAAATCAGGGTAGTAGTTATTGATAGAAGAGATGTCATCAATTTTAATGCCGTTTTTTAATAGAGTGGCTGCTATGATAAAAGACATAGTGATCCTGGAGTCACTAAAGGATCTTACAACATTTTTTGTATTTAAGGCAGATTCACCTTTGATAACAAAACCGTTATTCAGTTCTTTTACAGGAACTCCCAGTCCTTTCAGGTTTTCCGTTATATATTTTAACCGGTTATACTCTTTTGTTCGGAGGATCTGAGCACCGGTAAAAGTTGTCCTTCCCTGAGCCGCTGTGGCTGCAATACTTAAAATGGGAAGTTCGTCTTTAAAGAGGGGTATCTCTTTTTCCTTGATCTCTGTTCCGATAAGATTTGAAGACTGAACAGTAAGGTCCCCAACGGCTTCATTGCATTGCTTTCTCATGTTTTTGATCTCGATCTTAGCTCCCATACGCTGCAGTACGTTTAGAAGGCCTATCCTGGTTTCATTCAGGCAGACATTTTTTATGCTGATCCTGCTTTTTGGAGTAATGAGCGCTGCTACTATGAAATAAGCTGCAAATGAGAAATCTCCCGGAATGGTAATATTTTTTCCCTTAAAGCTTTTGCCCTTGTTGTTTAAAATTATCTTATTCTTCTTTCTTTCCACCGGAATATTAAAGAGCTGGAAGATCCTTTCGGTATGATCCGGTGATCTGAAGGGTTCATTTATGATCATCTCCTTTTTAGTATAGAGGCCGGCAAAGAGAAGCGCTGATTTGATCCGGGCACTTGGTATGGCCATTTTATAGGAGATAGCTCTTATTTTATTGCATGGAAGGATAGTGATCGGCGGGAAGCTGTTGTTACTTTTACAGTATATCCTGATCCCCATCTTTTCTAATGGTGCGACAATACGCCTGATCGAGTTGTCCCTAACAGCCTCATCACCGGTCAGAACAGAGTAGAACCTTTGCGGGCCCAGTATACCGCTTGCGATCCGGATAGTTGTACCGGAGTTGCCCGCATCCAGCACATTATGCGGTTCTTTAATTCCATAGAGCCCGTTACCCTTTACAGTATAACAATTGCCGGATCGTATTACGGAAATATGGCATTGTCTTAGAAGTTCAATGGTGGAATTGACATTAGGACTCACAGATAAACCGGTGATGGTTATTTTACCTGTGGAAAGGGCTGAGAGAAATAAAGCGCGATGGGATATGGAACGATCCCCGGGTAAAGAGATAGTACCGTTAATATTTTTAAATATGAATTTATTCATCAGTTAATTTATGATTAATATGGCTGTTTTGCATATTGTTTTGAATAGTACTACATAATATTGCATTAATTTCCTTTGTCAATTAAAATATTGCAGGTTGGCTGATGCTTAAAGGATCTTTTTTAACTGTTTTATAAGCTTTTTGATCTCATTTTTTGTCCCGATAGTGATACGTACATAGTATTTTAAGGCCGGATCATTAAAAGACCTGATAATAATTCCTTTTTGAAGTAATTTTTGAAAAACGATCCTGCCCGGGATCGGTATTTTTATCAGGATAAAATTACCCTGGGTGGGAATATAGGAGAGGTTTAATCTTTCAAGGGCTGAGCAGAAAAAAGCTTTATTTTCAGTATTTCTTTTTCTGGATTTTTGTGTGATCTTCTCCCTCTGTAAGGCATATATCGATGCTTTTTCCGCTAACATGTTGACATTAAAAGGAATACGGATTGCATTGATCAGTCCGATGAACTCACTGTTTGAAAACGCGTATCCGATCCGCAGGCCTGCCATGGCATATATCTTGGAAAAAGTCCTGGTCACGATAATACTCTTTTTTGAACCGTATTTTTTATAAAGTTTTATCATATCAGGAAAGTCGCCTGAATCTGCGTAGTCATAATATGCTTCATCAATGCAGAGTGTCGTGTTTGAGGGTAATTTAATGATCAATCGTTCCATGTCCGTGCTGTTCAGGTAGGTGCCGGTAGGGTTGTTCGGGTTGCAGATCACGACAAGCTTGATCTGTTTTGACAGTTTTTTTAGCATAGTATCAAGGTTGTATTGAAAATTGATCATGTTAATGCGTATAGGAGCAGCTTTATAGATATCGGACAGGATAGTATATACGCTGAAACTGGGTTCAAAGAGCAGTACCTTCTCTTTTGGTTTTATCAGGGCCTTGAAGATCAGATCAAGTATCTCATCGGAACCGTTTCCCGGAAAGATCTCTCCTGTAGAGAGCTTTAATTTTTTACTGAGTACCGCTTTGATCTCTTTATAATCCTGGTCAGGATATCTGTATATGTTCTTTATCTTCTTTTTCAGGAACCATTTTAATCCCACGGGTACTTTATAGGGATTCTCGTTGCTGGCCAGTTTGATGACTTTTCTCAGCCTGAAGTTCTTTTTTGCATCTTCGTCATTGTACCCGGCCACATAATCGGATATATCATCTTTATTTATGGTATACTTTGTCATGATAATTATGTATTATATGAATTATAGAAGTAATGTCAAATGATTTTGAGTTTTACACCCGGTGATCAGGTTTGAAGATTTCTTCATTCTCGAAGGGCTTCCTGCCCTTCTCCGAGGTCCATTTCTATTTCCCCATCCATGGGGAAATAACGAAATGGAAATCCAGAAATCTTCAAATCTGATCGCTGGATGTATGGTGGGTAGGCTAGGGGGGGGGGGTACAATTAGATATATTTAGTCTCCATCTTTTATCTCAGTCTCACATCATGTCATTCCCCGGCTTGACCGGGGGATCCATCTTTTTTTACCACAGAGGCACAGAGCCACAGAGAAAAGGATTCAAATATTTATGTCATTCCCGCGAGAGCGGGAATCTATTTATTCTTTATATATTTTTTTTAGTTTATAAAATTTTAAGAAAAATTTGATAATTGGATTAATAATTTTTATTTCTTTACCACTATATAGATCAGGTCTAGATGTACTTAATTTTAATGTATAAATTAATGTATTTATATTATCTATTTCTTTCTTTGATAATAAATATATTTCTTTTAACAAAATTTCTAATTCTCTATATATATTATCTAGTTCTTTTTGAAATATTTCAAAATAATTGATTTCCTTATATGAAAATATCTGTTTTAATTCCATGATTTTTATAAATATTTTAGACCGTAGAAAATAAATATTTTTTCTCCTTAAAAAGTAATTTATTATAATTGGTATCAAAGCTATTATGATTACGAATAGAGTAATGATTGTAGAATATTTATATAAATATTGCTTAGAAGTCGAATTTAGTATAGTATTTGTAATAATGTTTTTTGTTTCAATATAATTAGTTATATAAATTATATTTGTCATTCTATATATTTAACATTTTTGATTGAATATAATTAATATATATTGAATAGATTTTATAGTCAATAAGTTTTATAAGTAGGATTAGAAGATTCCCCGGTCAAGCCGGGGAATGACATTTGGGGAGGCCTCTGTGGCTCTGTGCCTCTGTGGTATTCTTTTTTTTATTAATGTTGCGGGATGTCTTTGGAGACGATCAGATCGTCGGTGAGGCGCATCCATTCCACCATGAGGATATAGTACTGGATCATATGATTTATCCTGTTGAAACGGTTCTCTTCCAGTACATTTTCAGCCGAGATAAGGTCGTTCAGGGTAGCCTGTCCGTAATTGTAGTTTTTGGCCTCTTCCTGGATGATCGCTTTTGCCAGGGTGATCTTTTCTTCAGCCAGTTCGATCAGTTTCTTCTGTTTTGATATCTCTTCATGCAGGTCCTTCAGGTCCGTATACAGCTGAAGGTGCTTGTTCGTGATGGAGAGGCGTGTTTTTTTCAGGTTCACTTTCGATGTTTTATGTGCGGCCCTCTCTTTCTGGCCGGGGAAGGGCATCTCAAATTCGATCCCTGCAAAGATCTTGCTCCTGTCCTGGCTCAAGTTCAGATCTTCTCCTTCGATATTGTACCCCAATATCAGGTTGGCTGAAGGGAGCAGGTCATCAGCGTATTTATCGATCTCTTTGATCCCTTTATTTTCCAGTAATCTCAAAACCTTATATGTCCTGCTTGTGTTGGTGAAACGGGTATAACTGTTCATAAAGGAGGGGTCTGTCTCCTTATAAAGGGAAGGCTCCTCCGGCATAAGCGGTTCAGTCTTTGAATAGCGTGCCGCCTGTCTGATCAGATAAGTGTAGTGGTTGTAATTATTAGAGAGGGATAATAGATTTTCCTGTTTGGCTATTACCTGGAGCTGTATCTTGTTCACATCAATGGGCCGGGCGATCTTGCTTTTTCTTTTTGCCTGGATATTCTTCAGCAGTTTCAGGTTTTCACTGTAAAAGGTTTCACCTGCTTTTAAATTGGCGTATGCGGAATACCAGTTGTAGTAAATTTTTATCAGATAGGAAAGATAATCTTCATACGCTTCTGCTATCTGGTGCCGTGCGATATCGATCTCTATATCTGATATTTTGTCCTGGATGCGGGTTGCTCTGCCGAAGGCGTTCCTGGCCACAGGCTGTGAGATAGAGAGGTTGAATTCAGAACTGGTAACATCCAGGGCATTGAACCGGGTGATCCCGTATTGCGCTTCGAGGGCAGTGCCTGTTTTTGGAAAAAGTTTGCTTAAAGAGACCGTCCCCTGGGGCCCGTCCTCTGCATTGTTCCCCAGTGCAAGGTTGTACTGCCCCTTTACAGAAAGAATGATATCCCCTGCAGGGAGGTCCAGGTCTTTTTTATATTTCAGGATCAGCTCATCCAGGAGGATCTCCTGAAATGTCCTGTCATTTTTGCAGGCCAGGTCAATAAATTCTTCCATGGAGAGCCGCTTTGTGTCTGTCTGATCAGCATAAATAGAAGACGAGAGGATCAATAATAATATTATAAAATATGCCCATTTTGTTATTTTCATTGGCCTCTCCTAATCTCCTTCAGCAGGCAGTATCTTGCTTACAAATTTGAATTTTTTTATTATATCCATCATCAGGCTGTATAGAGAAGGTATCAGGATCAGGGTAATAAAGGTGCCGAACATCAATCCCCAGGCCAGCGCCAGCATCATTTCAGCCAGCATGGAATCATATCCTGCAAATCCGTAGGCAGTAGGCAGAAGGCCGGCTACGGTGGTCAGGGTTGTTAAAAGGACCGCCCTTAAGCGCGTTTTTGCAATATCGGAGATCTGTTTAATGGAAATTATTTTCTTCCCGATCTCCCGGTGCTCTTTATCCAGTTTTACAAGCATGACAATAGAGTCATTGACAACAACGCCTGCCAGACCCAATGCTCCAATCCCCGCAAAAAATCCGAATACGGTAATACCATGAAGGTAAAAAGCAAGTATGATCCCGACCACACCAAAAGGGATCGACAGCATGATCAAAAGAGGTTTATAAAGGGAATTGAACAGGAGGGCCAGTATGATGTAGATGAGAAAGATGACCATGATGATCGCTGCCATAAATTCTCCCTTGGATTCTCTTGTATCCTGCACCTCGCCGGCAAAATAAAGTACCGTGGTCGGATGTTCGGTCATGATCTTCGGAAAGACATCCTTTTCATACTTTTCCGCGATCTCAACAGGGGTTAATCCGGCTTTTTCATTTAGTCCCGAATAGACACTTGTGGTCCTTTTCAGGTCTTCCCGGGTAATGGAATTGGGACTGACCACCTCCTCAATATTAACGATATCTATCAGCGGAACAAGATAATTCCCCTGGTTCTCCACGGGTACATTCAGTACTTTTCGAAGGTTGTTTTTTGAGGCCTCCAGGGATGTAAAACGGACATCGATCTCCTCCTCTTCACCCTTGAGTTCATAGAGGATCGATCCCTCCAGAAGAGACCGTAAAGTGGATGCAATATTGACCGGGTTGATTCCCAGCCGTTTTATTTTATCCCTGTTCAGCCCGATCTTGTATTCGGGATTTCTCAGGGAGCGTTCGATCTCTACATTTTTAAGCAGTTTATCCTTCTCCATAATACCGAGAAGTTTATTTACCACTTTCATGCGGACCTGTTCGTTATTCTCCTGGATCTTTATCTCTATGGGGCTGCCGCTCTCCTGTCCGAAATGACTTTTGATGATCTTGATCTCCTGCAGGTCCTTGACCTCTTTAAATTTTTTCTGCCATTCCGTAATGAGCTGGTTTAAGGTTCTCTTCCTCTGGTCTTTGGGTACGATCTCAATTTGCATGGATATGGAGTTCTCCTCTACTGCCCCTCCCCTCCGGCTTCTGGCAATAAAGGTCCTGTATCCTACTACCTCTTTACCGATATAAGGGTAGAAGATATCCTCAAGCTGACGGGCCAGTACAGCGGTCTTGTACTTTTTCGTTTCCGGTGCTGCCATGGCTGAGAGATGGAACTGGGTGGTCTCTTCATTGGGGAAGAGGACAAATTTCATCTCCTTTACAAAGATAAAACCGGCTAATACAAGCAATACTCCGAAAGTGGAAAAGATAATTATTTTATGTTTTAAGATCTTTTCAAGGAGCCGTCCGTATTTATCTTCTACTGCATGGAACCAGTGCTGCTGTTCCTGACTGCGATATGAAGCAGTTGGTCTTTTTTTATTAGGTCGATTTAAAAACAGCTGTTTTATATATGAGACAAGGACAGTTAGAAAACGGGGCATATGCAGGTTCATATGAGCAGGAAGGATAAAGATGGATTCAAAGAGGCTTCCCCCGAGCATAAAGAAGATAATAGGGGGAATGAACTTGATCATCATGGCCATACGGCCCGTAAAAGCAAATAAAGGAATAAATGCCACACAGGTAGTCGTGATGCTGGCTACAATAGGAAGAAAGACATAAGATGTTCCTTTTACTACAGCCTCTTTCATGGGCATGCCTTTGGCATGCATCCGGGAAATGTTTTCAGAGACAACGATCGCATCATCCACAACCATTCCCATTACGATGATGACCGCGGCAAGTGTAATATTGTTGATCGTATAGCCGGCCATGGAAGCGATTATCATGGCAAAACAGAAAGTAAAGGGGATGCCCATTGCGACCCAGACCCCGGCCCTGAAATTGAGGAACAAAAAGAGCATGGTGAGGATGAGGATAAAACCGATCGCACCATTCATTCCTATGAGGGAAAGGCGGTTGCGGACATCCTGCGATCCATCATCCAGGATCACGATCTTTACGGAACTGCCTTTCAAACTGTTACTTTTAAATTCTTCCACCTTTTTTATAACAGTGTCAACAGCTTTCAGGATACCGGCTGAACTGTTCTTTACGACATTCAGGATAATAGCTTCATGGCCGTTCACTTTCATGATTGAAGTATTTTTTTCAAAACCGAAATTAACCGTTGCTATATCTTTCAGCCGAATGGCCTGGCCTTCAAACCCCCCCTGTACGATCAGCTCATTCAGTTTGTCTTCATTATCCAGCTCAGCTGTCAGGGTTACTTTGGCTTCATCTTTATTCTCAATACTCCCGGCCGGCTGACGGATATTATTATTCCTGATCTCCTTCATTACTGTATTAAAAGGGATGTTATACTGCATTAATTTCCACGGGATAGCCTTGATCTGGAGCTCTTCTTTAAGATATCCGGAACGGTTTATGCTGTTTACCTCTGGAAGGTTTAAAAGTTGGTTTTCCAGGGCCAGGGCATATTTCTGAAGCTCTTTTCTGGTTTTGTCATTTAATAAATGTATGTTTGTATCTATGACAACAATATCAATGATAGCTTTTTTCGAAGTCTTGAATTCCCGGACTCTGGGATCATCCGTGACTTCATCCGGCAGCTTTACTTCCATGACCGTATTTTTTATATCGGTAATGACTTCATCCCTGTCAGGATTATCCGGCTCCAGTTCTACGGTAATACCGCAGTTGCCTGCACTGCTGGTACTTTTTATGCTGTAAATGCCGTCAAGCCCTCTCAGTTCTTCTTCAAGGGGCCGGGTGACAAAATATTCGACTTCCTCAGGAGATGCGCCGGGATAGGATGCGGAGATCCTGATCCTGTCAAAAGAGACATCAGGCATTTCCTCTTTATTGGTGGCGTGCCAGAAGTATATCCCGCCGATAAACACTCCAAGCATGATAAAATTTGTAAGCAGGTGCCGTCTGGAAAAATATTCTATTATCTTTTCAAACATATATAAACTTTTAGATGCATAAAAGTGAAAAAAGTTAAATTCAAAAACTTCAGAAAAGATGACAATTATTAACAGAAAGTCAAGATTTTTAAAATTTAGATTAACAAGTATGTAATAATAATCAAAGGAAAGGAATCCCTCGGAGTGAAAAATTTCCGGGAGTGCCTCTGCGGTTTTTCCTTTTAAATAAAGAATAAGGAAAATTCAGGTTTGTCGAATAGCTTGACTTTCCATTGGTTTACACTATTTTTGATCAGACTGGAGCAATAATTCAATATCCGGAGTGATCAATTGGTATGAAATTGAATAGAATGATCTATCAGAATATTCTGGATAATATGTATGAAGGGGTCTACATCCTTGACCTGAACCTGAAGATCAGGTACTGGAGCAAGGGGGCTGAGGGGCTCAGCGGATTTAAAGCTTCCGAAGTGATCGGAACAAGCTGTAGTGAAAATATCCTGATGCATACTGATAAAAAAGGGCAAAGGCTCTGCGGTACAAGTTCTTGTGTTGCAGCACGGGTTTTAAAGGTTAAGAGTATTCAAAAGGATGAGATCTTTCTGAATCATAAGAAAGGCCATCGTCTTCTGGTGGTGACCCGTGCTTTCCCTGCATACGATTTGAAAGGACGGCTGACCGGAGTTGTGGAGATCTTCAGTAACATGTCCACACAGGTGATGCTGGATAATAAGACCAAAGAACTGCAGAAGTTTGCCATGGTCGACAGCCTGACAGGTGTCAGTAACCGGCGATACCTTGAAATGCAGCTTGAGTCCAGGCTGGAACGTTTGAGACGGTATAAATGGCCATTCAGTGTTTTTTTTATTGATATAGACGGATTTAAGAAAATAAATGATACCTTCGGGCATGATGCCGGAGATAAGGTCCTGAAGGTAGTAGCCGGGACCCTCCAGCAGGGTATCCGGTCTTATGACCTCCTCAGCCGGTGGGGCGGAGAAGAGTTTGTCATCTCTATTGAAAATATCAATAAAGAAGATATGAATGTCATGGGGAATAAACTCTGCAGGCTGGTCAGCAGTTCCTATATCCGCGAGAAGGATGATAATATTCAAGTGACCATCTCTGTCGGGGCGACTCTTGCCGGAAAAGAGGATACGATCGATTCCCTGGTCAAAAGGGCTGATACGCTCATGTACCGGTGTAAGGCCAGGGGCGGGAACTGTCTGGAGGAAGGGTAGGGGTTTTAAATAAAAGGGTCTTTACTTCAGGTCACGGATACGTAATTCAGTATATTTTATATGCTTCATCAGTTTAGAAAGCTCTGAGACATCCGTATCGCCGTAATGATAAGGATAAAGTACTTTTGGCCTGAACATTTTCACTGCGTTTATTACCTGCTTCGGTGTCATTGTATAGGGCTGGTTCATGGGTAAAAAAGCGATATCGATATTCTGTATGTTCATCATTTCCTGGATGTCTTCCGTATCTCCGGCGATATAGATCCTTATATTGCCGATACCAAGGATATAACCGTTGTCTCTTGACTTTGGATGAATTTTTTCTCTTCCTTTTGTCGTGTTATAAGCCGGGACAGCTTCGATCCTGATCTTATTTTCTACCTGGCTCTCCCCGTTTTTCATTACGATCCCTTTTTTAAGAATATCATATGATGCTTTGTTGATGATGATCTTAGTCTCTTTTTTAAGAATATGAGAGACGGCTTTTTTATCAAGATGATCCTTATGCTCATGAGTGATAAAGATCATGTCCGCTTTAGGCATTTTTTTATAATCCGCATATCGTTCCACCGGGTCGATATGGATGATCATCCCTTTGTAGTCAAACATCAATGTCCTGTGTCCGATAAAGGTGATCGTGAGTTTTCCATCACCGGTATCGAATGTGTCCTTTTCGTATTTTTTCTGGGCCGTGAATCCCAGGCTTATGCTCAAGATTAAGACTATTAATATACTGTATATAGATTTCATTTTTCCCTCCTTGAATTTGAGAATATTTATCAATTAGTAAATCTTTTATTTCTTTTTTCAATATATTTTTTTTAACCTGATCCCGGGCCGGTCTTCCGGCCTGATCGCTGTCAGGGGTGCGGCTATAGAGATACCATTATCAGCAGATGATAAGGCCATTCGGATGAAAATCCGGAAAAATTGACGGAATATATTAATTGATGCCATTGTGAATGTGATCAGGACTTTGTAAGGTTTTGCCAGAACAGTTAATATTATGTTGCTGATCTTCCCGGTAAATTAATTATTGCTTTTTTAGTGATCTCCTTTATATGATAATAATAGCAAATAACGGGATTATTTTTTGTTATTTAAAAAAACATTTGACTATTAAATTTTATTTAAGATAATTAAGATAATTAAGATTTTTAAAGTAATAGAAAAAATGGTGAATCGAAATTTTACAACACATCAGGTAAGCAAGATCTGTGGAGTCACTATTACTACTATAATTGACTGGATCAATCAGGATAAGCTTAAAGCATACAGAACAGTCGGGGGACATCGCAGGATTAAAAAGGAGGACCTGAGATTCTTTCTCGATAAAAATAATATGCCCTTTCCTGCTGATTGGAAGGACTCGGATATTATTAAAATTTTAATAGTGGATGATGATTTGAGATTATGCAGATTCACTCATAGGAGTTTATCTAAATATTTTCCGAAAAGTGAAATTTTTATCGCTAATAATGGATTTCAAGCCGGTCAGTTAATGAATAAGATCAATCCAACCTATGTGATCCTGGATATAATGCTTCCAGGGATAAATGGAATTGAAGTCTGCAAGCTTATAAAAAAACATAATAAAGATACAATTGTAATTGCCATCACCGGCCATCACTCGGAAAAAGTTCAAACCAGAAGTGTTTCATCGGGAGTGGATTATTATTTTCAGAAACCATTTGATCTAAAGGAGCTGGTTTCAATCATGAAACAGGGGAATAAATATAAATATACCTAATCTTCAAGCAGGGAGAAGCTGAAATGTATAAAAAAATATTAAATAATGCGATCGATTTTTCTTTTTCATTGATCTCATTTGTTACCGATGCTAAATGTATGGGGATACGCTTAAAAGGAGATGATATAAATAATCAATATCGGTTTTATAAAACAATAGGATACAGAAGATCTTTTCTGAAGGAAGTGGACTGCATTCATAATAAGGAAGTTAAGGAGAAACTGGACTGTATGTGTGGTCAGGTGATTCAGGGTCCGGCCAAGGAAATAGAGAATGATTTCACGAAATTTGGTAGTTACTGGGGTAGGATTAATGATGATGACTTTTTTAATAAATTCTCAGATCATGTTGAATTAAAAGACAATTGTTTATCTGAAGGATTTGGAAGTCTGGCATTGATACCTTTAAAGACAAGAAAAGGGTGTAAAGGATTATTCCATATTGCTGATTATCATGAGAATAAATTCAATATTAAAAAAATATCAAAACTGGAAAAGATCAGTCAAAATTTTTCCAGTTTAATACTGGGTATTGAGACTGCTGTAGATGAAATTAAAAAGAATGGACTAAAGCTTCTTATCGTTGAGGATGAAACGGACCTGAATGATTTATTATATACCATGCTGAAAGGATTTGATTATAACTGTCACCGTGTTTATAATGGGAAAGAGGCTTATAATTATATCTGTAAACATAAAGTTGATATAGTTATCACTGATATCAAAATGCCTGTAATGGATGGAATGGAATTGATCAAAAAGGTAAAGAATCAATTATTAAGGTACGGGCCGAAGTTCATTGTTTTAAGCGGTCACACAGGGATGATGGATAATAAAATGATCAAAAAATATAATATTTCGCACATTATTCAGAAACCTGTAAGCCTTGCTGCTCTAAAACATGTTATTGAGGATGTACGCAATAATAATTAGGGGGAAGGGTGTCAGAGATGATACCCTTATAGATCATATAGGAATGGCCTTGATATGGAACCCGGCCATTCCTATATTATTAATACATAGCTGTTGATTTTAGGAGTATAGATATATCATTAGTTTTATTCTTAGACTTTGTATTAATAGGCACCATCGCCATTTATCTTAATTTCTAACTTAATAAATCTCTTCACTAAAAATTTTCATATATACATTTTTTACTTTGTTTTTCAGGTCCTTGCAGGTAAAGGGAGATTTTGTACTGGTTCTTAAACGACTT
>Ga0180007_10005035_pt1 | contig 13642 bp, 14 predicted proteins | sample MM_PC_MetaG_FD_121122 | JGI IMG/M metagenome (GOLD analysis project Ga0180007, IMG submission 121122) | Groundwater microbial communities from the Aspo Hard Rock Laboratory (HRL) deep subsurface site, Sweden - MM_PC_MetaG | ecosystem: Environmental > Aquatic > Deep subsurface > Groundwater... | reverse complement strand
TACCTCAAGCTCCCACCCGATACTCTCCTTTTGGACCCAATCCGGAATCATCAAAAAATCGCCAAGCTCAGGTTTTAAAAAGAATGTTTGACGATGAGTACATCTCTTCCGAGGAGCTTCAAAATGCCTTAGACCATAAACTGGAATTTGCTCCCCAAACTCAAAACATTAAAGCCCCTCACTTTTCTCTTTACATCAAAAACATACTGGTAGAAAAATATGGCGTTGCCTTAGTGGAAAAAGGTGGCCTTTCCGTCACCACCTCTCTAGATCTTGATATCCAAGAATTTGCCGAAATTACCATTGCTACCGAATCCGCCAAACTGGAATCAGCTAACGTCAGTAACGCCGCCGCTTTAGTCACCAAACCAAGGACTGGTGAAATCCTAGCCATGGTTGGCTCCAAAGACTACTTTAATCAAGAAATCGACGGTAATGTCAACATCACCACTCGCCTTCGTCAACCCGGCAGTTCCATTAAACCCATCAACTACGCCGTTGGTTTAATCAAAGGCTTCACTCCCTCTACCCTATTTCTAGATGTTCCCACTTGTTTTAATGCCCCCGGTCAACCCACTTCTTATTGCCCCAGAAACTATGACAACACTTTCCACGGCCCCACCCAAATGCGTTTTGCTTTAGGTAACTCTTATAATATTCCCGCTGTTAAAATGCTGGCTGCCAACAGTGTCGAAGCCATGGTCGCTACCGCTTCAGCCATGGGTATCACCACTTACCAAGACTCATCCAAGTACGGTCTCTCCCTCACCTTGGGTGGTGGTGAAGTTAAAATGGTAGACATGGCTGTAGCCTTTGGCGTTTTTGCCAATCAAGGTTTAAAAGTTGACCTCACCCCCATCCTAAAAATACAAGATTACCGAGGGGAAATTCTAGAAGAAATTGACCTGAAAAACGAACTTCCGGTTGGTCAAAAAGCCATCTCACCCGAAGTAGCCTTCCTTATCTCCCACATCCTTCTTGATAACAACGCCAGAGCCGGTGGCTTTGGCACTTACAGTCAGTTAGTTATTCCAGATAGAACCGTCTCGGTTAAAACCGGTACCACCGATGATCTAAGGGATAACTGGACTATTGGCTACACCCCTTCTTTTCTAGTCTCAACTTGGGTCGGTAACAATGATAACTCCCCCATGCACCCTTACTTGGTCTCGGGAGTTTCCGGAGCCGCTCCCATCTGGCACAACCTTATGGAATTTATCTTAAAAGATCAGCCTGACGAATTCCCCACCCAACCGGAAAACGTTATCGGTCTTCAAATCTGCACTTTATCAGGTTTCAGACCCAACCCCGAATTCCCCTGTGAAACCAGATTCGACTACTTTATAAAAGGTCAAGAACCAACCATGGAGCCACTTATCAAAAAAGGTATCTGGATAGACAAAAGCACTAACAAGCCGCCGGTTGAAGGCAAAACCGACGACCTCGAACTAAGAGAACAAATTATTCTTTCTGACCCCGTTCAAAAAGAATACTGCCTAGATTGCCAAAAAGACGTCAACGAAGAAGGTAAAGTAATCGAATCCCCCTACATCGTTAACATCTACCCTCCTGAAAATTAAGGTTCCGCAACTTTCCGAAGTTTTAGTTCGGAACCTTCACCCTTTTTCTTTTCTTATAGGGTATAATACCCTCCATGAGCAATCGTAACTTTTTCTATCCCCTGGAAATTATTGGTCGATTCACCTATCGATCGATCTTCTTGTTTCTAAAAATACTATTCAATTTCTCATTTCAATTAACTAAAGTACTAAAGTCAATTAAGCCACTTAAACTACCGTCATTACCAAAGATTAACCTTCAAAAACCTTCTATTAATTTGAGGGGTGAATACCCCTCACTCAAAAAAATCTTTAAACGACTTTACCCGGCGAATGCCGGGCAAAAACTTACTCTTGTAATCTTAATCATTTTTTTCAGTTCCTTCTACTGGTTCATCTTAAAAGATCTTCCCAAACCAACCGACCTCACCAACCGCGAACCTACTCTCTCCACCAAAATCTATGATCGAAATGAACAACTTCTCTTTACTTTTTACAAAGATCAAAACCGCTCTCTTATCAGTTTAAATGAAGTTCCCGATCACTTTATCAAAGCCACCCTAGCCATTGAAGACAGCCAATTTTACAACCACAACGGTATTTCCCTAAAAGGTATCTTAAGATCAATTGATCAAATTATTTTTAGCCAACAACTCCAAGGCGGTTCCACCATTACCCAACAACTAATCAAAAACGCTTTACTTACACAAGAAAGAACCATCACCAGAAAAATTAAAGAGCTTATTCTTTCCATAGAAGTAGAACTCCTCTTTTCCAAAGATGAAATCTTAGAAATGTACTTAAATGAAGTTTCTTATGGCGGCACTGCTTACGGTGTCGAGCAAGCCTCTCAAACCTACTTTGGAAAATCAGTCAAAGACTTAAATTTGGCCGAGAGCGCTTTACTTGCCGGCCTCCCGGCTTCTCCCACCACCTACTCCCCTTTTGGTTTAAATCCTCACCTCTCCATCTATCGTCAACACCAAGTTTTAAACAGAATGGTTGAAGAAAAATTAATTGCCCCCCTAAAAGCCGAACTAGCCAAACAACAAATAATCAAGCTGGCTCCACAATTTACCAACATCAAAGCTCCTCACTTTGTTATGTTTGTCAAAGACATTCTAGTCAAAGAATATGGCCAAGCTTTAGTTGAACAAGGTGGTCTCACCGTTATCACCTCTCTTGATTTCAAACTTCAAGAAACTGTTCAACAAATAGTTTCAGACGAAATTATCAAAGTTGCCCCTTTCAATATTACCAATGGTGCAGCTCTGGTTACCAATCCCAAAACCGGTGAGATTTTAAGCATGGTTGGTTCCAGAGACTACTTTGACACTGATCGAGATGGTCAAGTCAACGTTACCACTCGCCTTCGTCAACCCGGTTCCGCCATCAAACCGGTTAACTACTCTCTTGCTCTGGAAAATGGCTACACTACCGCTTCTGTCATCAAAGACTCTCCCATTACCTTTGACATTGCCGGCTCTAAGCCCTATTCACCGGTTAACTACGACAATCGCTTCCATGGCAATGTTACTTTACGAAGTGCTCTTGCCAATTCTTACAATGTCCCGGCTGTAAAAATTCTAGCCAGCTTAGGTGTCGATAAAATGATCGAACAAGGTAAAAAACTTGGCATCACCACCTGGAATCAGCCGGAACGCTATGGTCTCTCTTTAACTCTGGGTGGAGCCGAAATAAAAATGACCGACCTGGCCGTTGTCTTTGCCACTTTTGCAAATCTTGGAAAAAAAGTTAATCTTCACCCCATCTTAAAAGTTATTGATTCCAAGGGAGAAATCCTGATGAGTTTTAATTGTGACCAGTCTATCAATAGCTTAGGGGTGAATACCCCTAAAACCAATGAAACTTTGCAAGGTTTACCCGGCGAATGCCGGGAACAAGTTATAGACTCGAACATTGCCTACATCATCTCAGACATTCTATCAGACTCCTATGCTCGTATTCCCGCTTTTGGTTTAAGCTCTTATCTTAATATTCCCGGCCACCAAGTAGCCGTTAAAACCGGCACCACCAATGATAAACGAGACAACTGGACTATTGGTTATACCACCGATTATCTGACTGCCGTTTGGGTCGGCAACAATGACAACTCCCCCATGAGCCAAGTAGCTTCCGGTATTACCGGCGCCTCCCCCATCTGGCACCACATCATGCTCAAAATCTTGCAAGGTTACGAACCTAGTAAGTTTCTCCCTCCAACAGACTTAATTAAGGCAGATATCTGTCCCATCACCGGCCAACTATCTTGCGATGGTTGTGGTGGCAAAACCGAATACTTTGTTCCGGGTACCGAACCTATCCTCCACTGCAAACCGGAATACATCCAACAACTTCAAGAAGAAAAAGCCAAAAACGACCAAGAGCAACGCGATCAACTCCTACAAGGCACCTCTACTCAATCACAATAACCTCAAGCCTTTTACCCTACAAAAATGCTTTTTATTTCTGGTTAATAACAATATTTTATTTATCAAACAACTAGACGCAATCATGCCGTCACCAAGATAGTCAATTTGGCCCGATCTTATTAATTCTCCGGTTTTAATCCCCTCTTTTTTATTAATATCTACACATTTAAACAAATCAATAAACTCCTCGGCTTTTTTCTGTTTTACTTTTGTAGTTAACCACTTATCATTTAAAAACTCTGCCACTACCACCGGATTAACCCACAACTCCCATTTATCTTTACCAAGTAAATACTTTTCTAATAACTCACCTTTCCCTTTAGAAAAATCAATTAAAATATTGGTATCTACCAAAACTCTCTTCACTTTTTTGCTCTTAAAGTTTTTATATAATCTCTTTCTTTTTTATTTCTTCTAACTCGATCCTCCAACTCAACTCCCGATTCGCCTGTCAAACCCATAAAACCGACATAATCTAAGATAACATTTCTCTTTTTTAACCAGCTTTGAGGCACTGGCATTATTGCCGCCTTAGGCTTCCCAAACTTAGTCACTAAAAACTTCTCACCGGTTAACTCAGCCAACTCAACTAATCTTGATAATTGTTCTCTTGTTTCTCTAATCGAATAACTTTGTAAGTTTAACATAGAATTATTATATTAAATTGTGTACAAATTGTCAAGTATTAAAGTTTGTACACCTCTACCGACTAGCCCACTCCCATACCACCCGGCTAATTTTTGGCAAAACGTCCTCGGCCTGACCATCACTCACTTCACTCGACATCAAGCAAATCACATAAGGCTTATCCGAATAAACAATTCCACAATCATTCACCACCCCGGCTTCATTTCCAAATTTATGGACCACTCTTACTCCACTCGGCACTCCGGCTGTAATCCGATCTTCATTTACCGTATCCGTTAAACTATCAAATAACTTCTCCTTACTCTCTTTACTAATTAACTTATCGTTATACAAATCCTTAAAAAGATTGGCTACTTTATCAAGCGCCATCTCATCAACCAGCTCTTTATTCACCCACTTACTAAGTAGCTGAACTCCCATGTTATCACTTATGTTTGCCGTCAACTCCGCCACCTCCTGATAACTATACTCAGTCCCCGCCGGCTGATTCTGCATACTCCCCGTTCCGTAAACCCACCTATCCTTTTCACTAAGTATATAAACTTTTTCCGGATCAATTTTACCGCCATCTACCTGCTTATAATACTCTATCAACACCGGTAGCTTATTTAGTGATGCCATCTCAAAAACCTTGCTGTCATTAATCGAAAAACCCTCACCGCTATCTAAATCCTCCACCCATACCCCGTAATTTCCGGCTAAATCTTTAAGTAGTTCCTCTATCACCAACTTAGCATCCTGTTTCTCCCGAATCACTACTTTAAACCCAATTACCTCAGAAACATCCTTACTATCTCCAACTGGTTTCAAAATAGTAATTGTCTCAACTTGGTTAAATTTCTGCCACCAATTTTTAAATTCTACCGGCAAATAAAACATCAATCCCAAAACTAAAGTTGCCACCAAACCAATCGCCACTTGTTTCCTCGACCCTTCATCCCCAATCGTTTTTCTCTTTCTTCTCTTTATCTGTCTTTCACTATCATCACTATCCACAAAATCTTTCTCTTTAAAGTTTCTAGTTTTATCAACCATATCTATATAATATCATGACTCTTATCAATAACTTGAGGGTGAATACCCCTTTGCTAAGGTTACGAACTTTAAGAAGTTCGAGTTCGTAACCTTCTGTTGTTTATATCTCCGTCTCAAACAACAACCCTTTCTTTGGTCCAAAATGTTTCACCACCGATGATCCATTTAAAAGCCCCATTTTTAAAGCCTCTTTCAAATCCAGTCCTTTAATTAACCCTGCCACCAAACCACAACCAAAAGCATCTCCGGCTCCGGTTTCCTCAACAACTTTGCTTTTTACTGCCGGCAACTTCACCATCTCCCCCGCCTGAAACGCCACTGCTCCTCTTCGACCATTAGTTATAGCCACTACCTTGGCCCCCAACTTTGATATATCTTTATATATTTCATCAAGATTACTAACCTCATGTTTAGTTAACTTGGCCGCCTCTTCTTTATTAACCAACAACACATCAACAAATGGCAAAAACGATCTAAGCTTATCATCAGCTTCAATTTCTTTTGAACCGGGATTTAAAGCCACCTTAATCCCTTTATCTTGAGCTGTCCTAATAATTTTAGTTAACATGGTTAAATCTCCCCCCAAAGAAGAAACATAAAACCACTCGGGACTTAACTTACCCCACTCCACTTTGTGCCAAGCCAATCGATTACTGGCTTTCCTATAAACCAAAGCCGATCGACTTCCGTCCTTGTCCACTAAAATCGTCGAGTAACTGGTCGGTTCATCGACTTGCTGAACATAGATCAAACTCACTCCTTCTCTCTTTAACTCTTTTCTCACAAACAATCCCCAATCATCCGTTCCCACACAACAAACCGCCGCTGTTTGCAAACCCAACCTCTCAAAACCCACCGCCACATTAGTTGCCCCACCTCCGGTAGTTATCACCTGATTATAAACATCCCACTTACCTCCACCAATTTTACACATTGACTTAAAATCATCACTAGACAAATAAACATCCACAAAGGCACTCCCAAAAGTAACCACATCAAATTTCATTTTGTTCTCCTAGTTTCATCAATTCTTCATAAGCTTTCTTCGGATTATCTTCATTCCAAATTCCACTGGTAACACTAAAAGCATTGGCTCCGGCTTTAATACATTCTCCAATCGTCTCCTTATTCACTCCCCCATCAATAAAAATATCTCCCTTAAATCCACTTGTGGTGAGCTCGCCGAATCCAGCCGACCTTAACTCCTCAATCTTCTTTAAAACTTTTCTATCAAATTCTTGTTCAGAAAACCCCGCCGGCACCGCCATCAACAAAACTGTATTAACCATACTCAAAGCTTCTACTTCCAAAAAATCAACCGGGGTTACTAAATCCAACGCCAACCCCATCTTCATTCCAAGTCTCTTCCCTTTATTAACAAACTCAACTTGATCTTCCATCAACTCAACTTGCCCCACCACCAACTCCGCTCCAATCTCCTTACATTGATTCAAATAATTAATGGGTTCCTCTGTCATTAAATGAACATATAAATCCAACTCAGTCGCCGTATCCATTAATTCATCCATCCCAATTGTCTCACTCTCAACAAACTTGCCATCAATCACATCCACAAATACTTTTTCGCTAAAATCAATTGCGCGAAGCAACTTAAGGTTCAGCTCTTCAAGAGTTCTCTCCAAAATTCCCGGCACTATTAATATGCTCATAGCAGGGCCAACTCCATCATTCTAACTACATAACCCCACTCATTATCATACCATGACAAAATCTTCACCATATCTCCATCCACCACTCGAGTCATTCCCATATCCACTAAAGATGAGTATTCACAACCTACAATATCCGAAGACACCACTGGTTTGTCAGTCACTCCCAAAACTCCTTTTAATTTATCTCCAGAGGCTTCCCTTATCACCCGATTTACTTCTTCCACTGTCGTCTTTTTATCAGTCAAAAAAGTAAAGTCTGTCAATGACCCGGTCAAAATTGGCACCCTAATAGCTATCCCATCAAAAATACCATCCAAACCATTAATCACCTTAGCCGTTGTCTTAGCCGCTCCGGTAGTGGTTGGAATTAAATTAAAACACCCTGCCCTGGCTCTCCTTAAATCTTTATGAGAATTGTCCACCATTCGCTGGCTCGAAGTTACTGCATGAATTGTAGTCATTATGGCCTTTTTCACTCCAAATTCACTCATCATCACTTGCATAACAGGAGCCACGCAGTTAGTTGTGCATGAGGCATTCGAAAATATTTTCTCACCATTATACTTATCATCATTAATTCCTCTTACATAAATACCTGAATCTGCTTGTGGTGAGCTTGTCGAATCTGCTTGTGGTGAGCTTGTCGAATCCACTTTTGGTGGCGCTGACAATAAAACTCTCTTTGCCCCCGCCTCCAAGTGATCATCTGCTTCCTCAACTTTTCTAAACTTCCCGGTACACTCTAATACTAAATCTACTTCTAATTTTTCCCACGGTAACTTCTTTGGTTCAAGCTCTGCCAAAACCGGAATTTTAACTCCACCTACCATCAAGTGGTCTCCCTCTACTCCCACCTCTCCCTGATACTTGCCATAAACCGTATCATACTCAAACAAGTGAGCCCAACCGGCCGTATCTACTCTACCGGAAGTATTAATGGCCACAAACTGAATCTTATCCGCGTATTTTTTCAACCCCACTCTCAATGCCAATCTTCCAATTCTCCCAAAACCATTTATAGCTACTTTTAACATATAAAGTTCCTTTTTTCTAAGTTACTAATTTTCTTTATTCTTCTTAAATATTTTTCTTCTTGTCTTAATTTAGACTCTAAAAAAATCTTTAAGATTTTTTTAACTTGTCTTAAACTAACATAATTAGCCGGTATGCTCAAGACATTAACTCCATCTTTTTCTACCGACTCCTTAACTTGGGACACCTTAAATCCCAACACTCCCCTTACTCCCTTTATCTTATTAGCTACAATGTCCATCCCGGCCCCGGAATTACACACCAACACTCCTTTAACTTCTCCCAAACCAACAGCAGTCCCCACCTTGACTGCAAAATCCACATAATCATCCTCTGCTTCATATCTACTATTTCCCATATCTTCATACTCATACCCCCACTCTTTCAACCATTTTTTTATCTTCCCCTTTAATTTAAACCCATTATGATCTGCGCCCAAAAATATCTTCATTGCTTTTTCTCCTCAAATTCCAAAATCGCTTTTATCATCTCCTCATCGCTCTCCACTATTTTAAACACTTTTACAGCCTCACTCCTTATCTTCATCTTTTCCATTAATACTTTAATGATTGACTTCCAAAACTTGCCGTACAAAATAAACGGTTTATGGTGCGGATAATAAAGCCTAGCCAACACCCAAGCCGTTCCAAACTCAGACAGCGTTCCCGTTCCACCATTAAAAATCACATAACAATCCGCATGCTCCATCAGCTTAAACATTCTCTCAATATAGTTCTTTGTCTTAATCTCTTTATCTACCCGATTGGCTACATACCTTCCCTCAAATCCCGGAGCATCTTTTGGATTAAAAGTAATTGCCAATGTCTCTCCATCAACCGACTCAGCCCCCTGAGTTGACGCATCCATTATTCCCGGACCTCCGCCATTTACTATTGTATAACCCTTTTTAGCCAAGACCTGAGCCGCCTTAAACGCTTGTTTATATTCTTTGCTCGATTCTTTAAAATCACTATACCCAAAAAAAGCAATGTTTTTAATAAATCCACCAAGTGTCATATTGACACTATACTATCAGATTCGGTTCGGAACTTCAGCAAGTAATTTTGCGATCCCGAGCTTGTCGAGGGACTAGTTCCGAACCTAATTTGTATTAGAAAACTTTAAAACGATCCTTCAAGAATATGCTTACCGGGTGTAGTCACCCCATCTTCCTGTTCAAGAGTTACCACTACTCCCCTAAACTCACTTTTATCTTCTTGATCGGTAAAGTACAACTTTCCGGAACCTGTCATATCTCCAACTCTACCTACAGAAAAGAATCCATCTTTACCCACCATCCAAACTTCATAATAAAAACCTTTTTCAAGGCTATTAAGCTGAGAAACTTCCACTTTAAACGAAAACGCACTTGTCCCGAGTTCATCGAGAGGATCATCGTCAGAATGTCTCCAAGCTGTCCCTACTGCTTGGCCACCGGAAACATCTTTAAGTAAGGTCATCTCCACTCCTTCACTTGAAAATTTATTCTCAATCTTTTGAGTTTCAACATCACTTATTGGTAATTGCAACTCTGTCACTATCTGTTTGGTCGGCTCCAAGGTAATTTCCGGGATAACTTGATTTTCCTCTTCTCTACCCCTTACTATCATCCATCCAAATAAAACAACTAATACTACTATTATTATTCCATATCTAAATTCTTTACTATTCATTAATTTTTGCCACATAGTTATCTCCTTTAATTAATTAAACTACCTATAATTTATCCTATAACCCCTAAATTTTCAAGACCTAAGTTCTAACTCACTTTTCTCTTGTATAATAATCATTATGCGCATCCTCATTGTTTCTACCAGTTATCCTCCTTATATGAGTGGCTTGGCTATTGCTACCGCTAATCTGGGTCTTGAACTTAGTAAAAATCACCAACTAACCATTGTCTCTAGTTCTCACACTAAAAAAGCTCAAACTCAAATCCTCAACCCAAATCTCACTCTCCGTCTTATGCCCAGTTTTAGATTTAATAACAAAACCCAGCTTACTCTAGCCTACCCCCAACATAAAAAAATCGAAATCTTGATCAATCAATTCAAACCTGACATAATCCACCTTCAAGACTTTAGTCCTATTTGCTTAACTGCCCTTAATCTTGGCAAACAACTTCATATTCCTATCGTTATCACTCACCACTTCACTGCTGAATATGTAGTTGAATCTCTCATCCCAACCAAAATCATCTCCAGACGCTTAAGTCATAGTCAAATTACTAAAAAACTCATCTATAAACTAACCAACCCCATTTATAACCAATGCAACCTGGTTACTGTTCCCAACCCCAACCTAATCCCCTACTTTAAACAAGCCAAACTGGTTAGTCCGATTATCGCTGTCCCAAACGGCATTGTTACTAAAAACTTCCAAGTCAAAACTAACCTTAAATCAATCTTGAAAAAATACCAAATCAAAGAACCTAAACTAATTATCTTTGTCGGACGATTAGATCTTGATAAAAATCTAAAATTACTACTTGAAGCTTTTGCCCCCATCAGTCAACACAATCCGGACACCTGTTTAGTCTACATCGGTGAAGGCCGCCAAAAAGACAAACTCAACAAAATGGCTCACAAACTAAAAATCAATCACTCTGTCTACTTTCTCGGCAAAATTGATAATCAACAAAAAGCCTTAAGTCACCTATACAATGCCGCCACCATTTTTGCTAATCCTTCAATAATTGAAAATCAAAGCGTCGCTTTTATCGAAGCCCTAGCCGCCGGCTTACCGATTGTAGCTTCAAACCTTCCCAATCTCTCAAGTTTTATCAAATCAAACCTAAATGGACTCCTGTTTGAAGCAAACAACCCCATCGCCCTAGCCACCTGTCTTCAAATTTTACTTTCAAATCAAAAGCTACGAAAACGCATCTCCAACAACAATCTCAAATTAGCTAAACAATATGACATCTCCCATACCAGCCAACTTTACCTTAAAGCCTATCAGTCTCTTATATAACCATATCCACTCTATATCTCCTTAACCTTTCTATTAATAATTGTAAGGGGTGAATACCCCTTACTCTCCTAAATCCTTGCAAGCTTTAGGGGGCGAATGCCCCCCAAAAAAACCAGCCCGGTAAAGGACTGGTTTTAATCGTAAACTTAATCAAAAGGGTTACGAACCCTGCCTGCGCAGGCAGGGTTAAGAAGTTCGAGTTCGTAACCTTCTTTTGTTTTCAAAGTTTATTTTTTCTTCCTAAGAACTGGCATGCCTGTTCTTTCAGTTTCCATAACTTCCATTCCCGCAGGAACTTCGTCTAAGGATCCATCTCGTACGTCACGAGCGAAGAAATAAATTCTTTGTTTTTTACCTCCACGTAAAGTTACATCTTTAAAATGAAGATAATAGGTTGTACCCTTTTTATTTGTGTATGAAAAAGCCATTATTGCTCACCTCCTTGCAATTTATAGTTGTTTCCTATTTTACGGGCAGTTATTAACTACAGAGGTAGCATAGAGTAGTTTTATTATTCTTGTCAAGAGGAATTCCTCAAGAAGACTATAGGTTATTTAAAAAAACCTCTCAAAATAAACCTTTTCTTTTAACACACCCTTCTCTTGCACCAACTTAGATACATCCTCAATCATCGGCTGATTACCACACAAATACACTCCCCAATCACTTCCCAATTTACAATCATCTCTAATATATTCAGTTACATGTCCTACTTTAAGAGGCCAAAGCTTTGGAGGTTTGCTTAAAATCAAATTAAACTCAAAATTCTCATATGTTTTATGCAACCTTCTAAAATCTTCCTCCCAAAACATATCTTCAACATATCTCAATCCCCAATAAAGTTTAATCTCTCTTTTATCCACTTTTCCCTCAAGTAAATCCAAAATTATACTTCTAAAAGGGGCAACTCCCACTCCAGTCGCCACCAACAATAACTTTTTCTCAGTTCCTACTACCAATTGACCCATCGGACCCAAAAAATTAACTGTGTCCCCCGACTTTAATGCCTTTATAAAAGTCGAGCCCTTACCCCCCGGAGTCACATCCACGCAAATTTCAATTGCATGATCCATGGCTGGTGCCGAAGCAATCGAGTAGCTCCGCCTCTCTTGTCCCCCAATATCTATCGACACAAACTGTCCAGCCTCAAACTCAATCCTATAAGGATCAAGCAACTCCAATCGAAGATAGTGAAACTTTTCATTAAGTAAAATATGCTCACTTACTTTACCTTTAAATTGTTGTGGTTTATTCATACATTTTTTGTAATTTTTGCCATGCTACTAAACCCAGTGTAGCACACTTTTTTCTCCCCGCACTTATCTTAATTCCCAATCTCTCCATCATCTCCTCCTCACCAATATTACCCGCCTCTTTTAAACTCTTCCCCTTAATCATCTCGGTCAACATACTCGCTGAGGCCATGCAAATTGCACACCCCTCCCCCTCAAACCCCACCTCTTCAATAAATTTCAAGTTCGCCTGCCCGCCCATTGGCTGGGTAACCTCGAATTTATTTATCTTTACACCCAATTTAATCACATCCCCACAACTACTATTTCTCTCTTCCGCCACTACCCAGTCTTTATCCTCTTTTAACCCAAAATTCCTCGGACTCTTAAAATGATCCGATATCTCTTCTTTATATATATTCATAAATCTTACAAGGTTACGAACCTAACAACTTTTAATAATCCTTCAATCAATCTATCCACATCTTTTTTATCATTATACACATAAAAACTAGCTCGAGTCGTAGCCACCAAACCAAGCTTGTCATGAAGCGGCATAGTGCAGTGATGCCCGGACCTTACCGCCACCCCCTCACTATTTAATACCTCAGCCACATCATGCGCATGAACCCCATCAACTACAAAAGTGACCACTCCCCCTCTTATATTTACATCTTTTGGACCCACTATCTTTACCTCTTTAATTTTTGCTATCTCTCCCAAAGCATACTTAGTTAACTCTTTTTCATGATCTCGAATATTTTTCAAACCCAGTTTATTATGATACTTACAGGCCTCTGCTAACCCCACCGCTCCTCCCACATTCGGCGTACCCGCTTCCCATTTTTCCACTCCTTTTGCCCACACCGCTCTATCTTTATAAACTTCACTAATCATTCCCCCGCCAGTCAAAAACACCCCTACTTCTTCTTGAACTTCTTTTCTTAAATACAATCCGGAAATTCCCATCGGCGCCATCATCTTATGTCCGGCTATCACCAAAAAATCACAACCAATCTTTTTAACATCCACTTTCATATGCTGAACACTTTGGGCCG
>Ga0180007_10005034_pt1 | contig 13643 bp, 17 predicted proteins | sample MM_PC_MetaG_FD_121122 | JGI IMG/M metagenome (GOLD analysis project Ga0180007, IMG submission 121122) | Groundwater microbial communities from the Aspo Hard Rock Laboratory (HRL) deep subsurface site, Sweden - MM_PC_MetaG | ecosystem: Environmental > Aquatic > Deep subsurface > Groundwater... | reverse complement strand
TGATGACAATATTACGACCGAAGACGAGATCGAAGCCTACATGAACACCATTAAATCTGTGGCAGATATCAAACCAAAAGGGAATCATGTTAAATTCAAGGTCTATCGCGGAGCCGGCATATCAATGGACAATTGTCTGGTTATAAACAGTGAAATGGGAAGCTCAACCTCTAAATCCAGCACATCAGAAAAAGGATGTGCAGACGCTAGTTTTATTGTAAAAAATTCCAGGCTTTATAATTTTAGCCTTCCCTCTGCCGGGGGAACGGTGGAAATGACCGATAACCTGATCAGCACATATTCTCCTGATCCTTCTGACCCATATTATGAGACCACCTTTTATATGTATGCGTCCACTTCCAGTGACACATGTCCGGTGATATTTAAAAACAACAAGATCAATATTCCCACTGTAAATGGGAACAATGGCGTGGTCAAGTATGAGATGAAAATCAGAGGGGGCCCGGGAGGTATTGACATTTCAAACAACGAAATAACCGGGGGCGTAAAACTTGATGTCTTAATCACACCTGATACCCAGGATCTGTCCAGCCAGAGAATCAGTATTGAAAACAACACCCTTTATAATTCTGAACGAGGTATCAAAATATCCTCAGATTCATCAACCTATTCAAAATTTTTCAATATCAACAGACTTCACATTTCAAACAATTATGTGAGGACCGATCCCAGGCTGGGCTGGTACTGCGGTACCAATTGCAAAATACCTCCGCCTGGTCTGGCAATTGAAAATTTCAATGCATCTGACATCGGGTTCAACATGGAGGCATCAAACAATGATGTGGGGATGGCCAGTTTTGGAAACGTAATGGATTCGGGCACGTTTACCCTGACCCCGGATCTGGCTGAAGGGCTTGCAGGACAGGATAGAAAAATTGCCTTATACATTGGTGACTCACCATTTTCTTCCTTTAAAATAAATGAAAATGCAGTGTTTAACATTGTGGGAACAAAAGAGGAGCCGGTTTCAATTTTAATATTTCCGGCAATTTCTGCCTCATTAAACGTTGCCGGCGAATTCAATGCAGACCATGTCCGGTTTATCCAGCGATTTGATTCTGTCACGGCAGATTGCACGGGTAAAAGTTTCAATCCCAGTGGCATCCGGTTTTACGAAGATTCAAAAGGGAAACTGAATAATATTACCATACATGGAATGGAAAAAGGCCTATCTGTCTACTCAGACAATGTGGATGTCATGGACAGCATTTTTTCCGATAACAATATTGCTTTGGAAATTTTCAATGTTTCAGCCACTGTAAAAAACAATCGTTTTATTCGCAATTGTGTCGGTATCAGCCTGGACGTTGATGATCCAGAGACGGATACCTTCGCGGCTGCCCCGATTTTGCAATACAATATTTTTGATGCAAATTCCAATGGATTTAAAATCAACCGGCTTTCCGGCAATATCTCATTAAAAACAGGCAATAAATTTGTCGGCAGCAATACCTTTACCGGCTTAAGTATTGAAAATAGTACCAAACCCGCTTCAGTGGATGCCACCGATATTTTTTGGGGGGATGATTCCGGACCCGATACAATTGATAATCCGGAGGGAACAGGGGTTAAGATTGAAGACACACCAGGAATTGTCACATATATCCCATGGAAGACGATAAGCGACCCGTTTACGATTACACCGTCAACAGGTCTGGGCAAAGGCAGCGTCACTCCGGCCGGCCCTGTGACTGTTGATTATGGTGAAACCATTACATTTCAACTGGTTCCTGAACAGGGATATCACCTTAAGAATGTATCCGGCACCTTAAGCGGAACCCTTGACATTGCAGGCAAAACCTTTACAAGCGATCGGATCACACAGGACGGCACTGTCCTTGCAAACTTTGAAATCGATACCCATACCCTTGACCTCAAGTACCTGGGCCGCGGCACGGTTAAGGGAAACGGCATAACCTGTCCCAATGATTGTACCCAGGATTACACCTATGGCACCCACACCGTTCTTACTGCCAAAGGAGAATACAGCTACGCCTTCAGCAACTGGATCAATTGTGATTCTCCTTCCGGAAATCAATGCACCATGATCCTGGATGGGGACAAACAGTGTACGGCTGTTTTTAAAATCGGGGACGTCAGCAATGATGGACATCTCAACCTGATTGATCCCATACTGATTTTAAAAACAATAGTGGAAAAATCAACAGATGCTCAAACAATCAACTATATGGACATAAACCAGGACCAAAAAATCGGACTGCCGGAAGCCATCAAAGGGCTGCAAACTGTTTCAGAACTGAACCCTTAATTATTTTTTTGCTTTTCCTGGCACCTGGCACTTGAATATTTCCATGAAACAGTGTATTTTCACGGCAAGCCAATGTAGCTCAGGTGGTAGAGCAGCTCACTCGTAATGAGCAGGCCTGCGGTTCGAGTCCGCACATTGGCTCCATCCTTATGCCCTGAAGTCAGCATCCATGCCCTGAACCGGCCTGACAGTTCTGCTTTTTTAACAGGCCCGGGAGATGGATATCACTGTTGCAGGGGTTACTTTTGCGTGCCATATATTTTATAAAAGGGATAAAATGGATGAATGTCTGCTGTTAAAATTTCATACGATCAATTAAGTCCGGAAGCGCTGCAGGGGGTTGTTGAAGAATTTGTCACCCGGGATGGCACTGACTATGGAGAAGTTGAAGTCCCATTGGACACAAAAATATCCCAGGTACTTGGCCAGCTGAAATCCGGAAAAGCGCTTATTGTATTTGATCAGGAATCTGAAACCTGTAATATTTTGAGAAGTGATTCGCTTGCCTTAAGAAAAATCGACGACAGATAATTTAAAATTTAGTTTCCATCATTGAAAGACAATAACAATGAAAACATCGGCTTTTGAAAAAAGAATTAAAAGAAGAATTGTGGGCAGGGAACATACGTTTTTTGCTGTCTGCTCACCTGGATTAAAAAATATCTGTCAACGGGAGATGCTTGACCTGGGGTTGTCTGAAGAAAACCTCAAGATGACTTTGGGTGGCATTGAATTTAATAGCAAACCTGACACCTGTTTTTTTCTCAATCGTCATTTACGGAGTCCGTCAAGAATTTTGATGCGCATCAGCCGGTTTAAAGCAGATTCTTTTGAAAAACTTGAAAAAAAAATTGATCTCATTGACTGGATACTCTATCTGCCGCAGAATCATCTTCTCAAGTTTAATGTGACAACCAGAAAATCAAGGCTCTACCATTCTGATGCCATTGCACAACGGTGCGAAAAAATCATTCAAAATCAATTGAATTCAGACGGTTCTTCTGGTTCATCCATTGACGACAAAACCAGCCAGACGGTTTATATCCGGGCTGAAAACAATGATTTTACCATATCCCTGGACAGCACAGGAGATCTTTTATTTAAAAGAGGCATTAAACAAAATGTAGGCAAAGCGCCTTTAAGAGAAAATATGGCGTTTGCCATGCTTTTCTGGGCCGGTTTGTCAAAAGACGACATATTAATTGATCCCATGTGCGGATCAGGCACGTTTTCTCTTGAGGCGGCCATGATGAAAACCAACCTGGCTCCCGGATTTTTCCGGTCCTTTGCATTTGAAAGCTGGCCCGGGTTCAGTCAAAAAACCCATGCATATATGATAGAACAGGACCGAAAAAAAATCCTTGAAGGAACCGAAAAACAGATCTTTGCCTCGGATATAGATGATATGGCGTTAGCCGCGCTGGAACAAAATATCTCAAATCCATACTTTAATCAGCATATCGATATCTGTAAAAATGATTTTTTTTCCATCCATCCTTCCCAGATATCCCCTGGGAAAAAAGGGGTGATCATGTTAAACCCGCCCTATGGGAAAAGACTTGGTGAAAAAAAAGACACTCAGTTCTTTTACCAGGAAATAGGCAAAAAGCTGTCAGCAGATTTTAAGGGATGGCGCGCCGGAATCATACTGCCATCAAGAGAATTCACATCATATCTTGAGTTAAAGCTTGAGCTGAAACCCATTTTCCACGGGGGACTTGATATTTTTGCCGGTGTGGGGTTGATCTGACCTTGATTTCAAAAAAACATGGAAAAAGGATGGGTATGAAAAAAAAATGCACACATATCACAGGTTTTTGTATTCTGTTTTTATTTATTGCAACCCTGCCTGTGGCAATGGCAGATATGGTTGATAACCATATTTATGCCGCTCTTTTAAAAAAACATGTTAAAAACAACCATGTTAACTATGACGGATTCAAACAAGATGAACGATTGCTGGATGAATATCTGGCAATATTGAGTCATACCAATGTAAAATTACTCTCAAAAAAAAGCCGATTTGCTTTTTATATCAATGCGTATAATGCTTTTACCATAAAGCTTGTACTGACAAAATATCCAGCCATTAATTCCATTAAAGAGGTCGGCAGTTTTTTTTCCAATCCCTGGAACCAAAAATTCATTCCATTGCAGGGAAAAACCATCAGTCTTGATCATATTGAGCATAAGATCCTACGATCAGAATTCAAAGACCCCCGGGTCCATTTTGCCATAAACTGTGCATCCAAAAGCTGTCCACCGCTCCGGGATGAGCCATATACGGGTGAAACCCTTGAAAGCCAGCTGAATGACCAGGCAGAAAACTTTATCAATGATAAAAAAAATACCTTTATCAAAGAAGGCACCCTGTTTATCAGCAAAATTTTTAAATGGTTTGAAACAGATTTCTCTGACAACCCTCTTTTGCTTATCCGGCGCTATGCAAATGGAGAATTAAAAGAACAACTTGATTCCTCTGGGGAAAATATCAAAATCAATTATCTGGATTATGACTGGACCCTGAACCGGTAAGGGACTCGGAAAAATATAAATCTCCAAAATAGGACGCAGATTAACGCAGATTTTCAGAATTACTAAGCTGCGCCAATCTGCGTCCATAAAACAGTAAAGAAATTTAAGGCCTTCCGATTATGCTATAAGGTTTCCAAACCGCTCCAAAATCTCAAAGGCGATTGGGGTGGGTTTTATTTGATCCAGAATTTCAGATAAAATAAAACCAGATTCTTCTATTTTAGGTTTCATATTTTCTGCATAGGCTGCCATTATCCTGCTATCAAACTCAGGATGAAACTGGACCCCCCAGGCTGATTGACCGATTCTGAACCCATGATTGGGTTCAAACGAATTTTGAGCGATCAGCACAGCCTGATCCGGTAACCGGGTAACGGTTTGGGAATGACAGACATGGGCCTTAAACCTTTTTGGCAATCCTTTGAAAAGCGGATCCTGCATGCCATCTTCCAAGATTTCAATTTCAGTGGTGCCAATTTCAATGCCTTTGGCATGAAAATCCACACTCCCTCCCATGGCCCTGGCAAGCAGCTGATGACCAAAACAGATCCCTAAAAGGGGTATTTCTGACCGGATAAGATGGGGGATCCATTGTTCAATTGCCACACTCCAGAAAAGGTTCTCGGTCACATTTGCGTGGGAACCTGAAATCACGACAGCTTTACATTTTTCAACACCCGGCAGAAGATCTCCCTTTGGAATATCCACAACCCTGGTGCTCTCTTTTCCAATGCCTAACCCTTTGATAATCCAGTCCTCAAAATCTCCAAAAGATTTTGCCATGGCCGGAAACGTGTCACCTGCCTTTAGAATAATAATTTTTTTCATATAATATGCACTCGCTTAAAAAAAATTCAATTTATGACTTCTTGAAGAATAATATCTTCAATTGCTTCAATTTTCCCAAGATGTCGGGTCAGTTTGAATTCCACATGGCCATAGGTCAATTGTGCCTGCTTTACAATTTCCGGGATATCCACAAGGATATGACTGCCGCTGCCGATGAAAAACGGGAATATGACAATCTTTGTTGCACCCTTTTGCACCAGTTCATGAATTTTTTTTTCAAGAAGAGGGTCAGCCATTTGCAGAAAAGCATGTTCAACCGTTTCAAATGATGTGTTTGCTTTTTTGAACACCCGTTGAACAAGGGATGCAACCTCCAGATTGGACTGGTTTTTTCTGCTGCCATGGGCAGCAATAATCAATGCCCTCACGCTCTTCCTCCCTGAAATGGTATATTTTCTGCCACAGGTTTATAATTTCCCGGTCAGTTAACATAATATCTGTTTTTTATTTTACAAGCCTAAGATTATGCATACCCTGACCTGGCTCCCTCCTGACTTGTTCTGCCAACCACCCTGATACCGGAACTGCCCTGGATAGGGCAGATATACTCGCAGATGCCGCATCCAATGCAGAGTTCTTCTTTGACATAGGGTTGCTTGAGAACAATTGAATTCCCATCATTATCCAGGGTGATCATTTCATTAAACTTTATGGCTTTATCATGGGTTGGACAATGCTCTTCACAAACAATACAGGATTTTTTCTGGGCATATACCAGACATCTGGCTGGTTCAAAATATGCCTTGCCCATAACAACCTCATGTTTCTGGTTTACGTTCAGTTTTTCCAGCGCGCCCGTGGGACAAACCTGGGTACACAAGGTACAGTTGAATTCACAATATCCCCGCCTGGGAACCAGTTTTGGCGTAAACAACCCTTCCAGGCCGTTTTCAAAAGACAAGGGTTGCAGCGCATGATTAATGCAGACTTTCATACATTCACCACATCTCACACAGGAGGCCAGAAAATCTATTTCAGGAAGGGCACCGGGAGGCCGGATCAATGCATCACCAGTCATCTTTGACATCCCACTGGTCTGGATTAAAGCCGGTAGTGCCAATCCGGCAAGGCCGGCTGTGACCAGTTGCCTTCTGTTCATATTCATCTGGGTTTGATTTTTTGGAATACCAAATTTAAAATGGGTTATCTGATCAGGACAAAAAGCAAGACAGTCCATACACAGGGTGCACTCTTCAAACTTGAGTCCATGGCCTTCATCAAACGCATCCATCCTGCACCTGGTTTCACATAACCCACAATTTTTGCAGGATTTGACAGGTCGCCGCTTAAACACGGATAGCCTTGAAATCAGTGCCAGAAGTCCGCCCAGAGGGCAAAGATTTTTGCACCAGAACCGTTTGCCGACAAGCTCCAGCAAAAAAATAAAAACCAGTAAAAGAAATGATACCATCGACAGATCAAAAAAACTTTGCTTAAACGGCAGGACAAAGGTCTTCAGCCATTCGTATAAAGGCTCGGTGTAATCTGAAAATACGCTGGGGCCCATGGTATAGATTGAATCAAAACCCAAGGAAACAAGGTAATGGAATACGGGGTCGATACTGAACACCATTCCCCGGACAAGGAGTGAAAAAGGATCCACAAATCCCAGGACCTGTACTCCGAAAGCAGAGGACATCAGCACAATGATCAGTATGACATATTTTAAATAGGGCAGATGAACATTGGCTTTCCCTGATTTGATAAAATGGCCGGAACCATCGATCAATGTGCCTAAAGGGCAGACCCAGGAACAAAAACACCTGCCAAACAAAAAGGTCAGCCCGATGATGATGAACGCTGGCCAGAGAATTGTAATAAACATTTTTTTGGCCAGGGTCAGGGTTGCCAGGACAAGGGGATCAAGTCTGAATAAAATATTCACGGCATAGGGAATGGTATCGCTGCCCGTATAATCGGTCTGCCTGAATAAAAACAAAAATATCACCATACAGATAATCTGGGATAATCGACGTAATTGTTTGAAATACGGTTTTATCTTCATTCAAGATCAGGCTTTCAAATATTGGATATTGCATTTATCAAGTTCCATCTGTCCCAATCCTGTTTTATAGGCTGCCACAGTGGCGTCTATCTGATCGGGTGCCAACCCGAAAAGAGTTGTGGCATATGCATCCGCTGCAACAGGATCCACAGACCCGATAATGGTATGAAGTGTTTTTACATCGCTTAAATCCCCCCCCTGGGGACCGTTCCGTATGATCACCCGGGTGGCATCCACAATGGTAAAAGCCGGTTTAATGACCCTGTTCAGATCAGCCAGCTTGGCTCCAAGCTGGTAATGAATACTGCCCCGACTGTCACCTAGGACACCCATGACATTTTTAAGCCCGATGCTCAACCGGGACAGACTGTGGTGTTTGGCAACAGGTACATTGATATAGCAATCTGCTTCAAGGGCATCTTTATAAAAAGACCACTCGTTTAATACCTTTCCATTGTCGATCTTTACCCGTACAAATTTTCTGGTATCGATATACTCAAGCCGAAGTCGTTTATCCTTGATTTGTTCCACTGCTGCCTTTATCCCGCTATTGTTATAGCACCTTCGCGCTTCATTACAGGTCCTGTCAAAAATCATTACCCTTGATGCGCCGGCATCAAGACAAAGCATTGCAAGCCCGGCAACAATCAACGGATGGGTATTGGCCCCCTGCTCAACACCTCTGTCCCACCCGATATTGGGTTTAATCACAACCCTGTCCCCTTTTTTGACAAAACCACCTATCCCGCCCAACGACTGAACAACCTGTCCGACCATATTGGAATAATCATCTCCTTTTGCCACGATAATATCCGGTTTTATCAGGGGAGATCCAGACAATTCCCGGGTAAGATTAAACAATGGAGGTGCCATGATGATGCCGGCTGACCACAAAGAAACCTGTTTAACAAATTTACGCCTGTCCATTTTCCCCCTTTCTTAAAACCAGCCAAATCTTAAAAACATGACTCGCAGGATTTTACTGTTTTACATCAAGATAACCGTCTGATCTCCAAATAGACAATGGGTGCTGGATAAAGTCAATTTATTTTTTAAACCGGTTTGGATTATATCAAACCCGATCCCCAATTTCCAGGGCTGATAAAAAAACCAGGACTCCTTTCTATTTTATCGCTCCCACACCCTGAACTATACTCGTTGATGTTTATTCCAGAGTGTCTGTTTTAAAAAAAGCGCAACACTCAAAAAATAAACATGGCTTTTGTGTTCATTTCTATTTAAACTCCCAGAAACTTTCGCTCTATTGGAATGATGAATTATAGGAATGGATATGGTTAAATTATTAATGGTTGGAATTGGCGGTTTTGCAGGGTCCATCTGCCGGTATATCATCAGTGATTTATCCCACAGACTGTTTAATAATCCCTTTTTCCCCTATGGAACGATAACCGTTAATGTGGCCGGGTGTTTTTTCATCGGTCTGTTGGGCGGATTATCTGAAACACGACAAATATTTACCCCTGAAATTCGGGCATTGATTCTTATCGGATTCCTGGGAGGATTTACAACTTTTTCAACCTTTGGATATGAAATATTCACTGTAGCCAGGGATGGCCAGTTTGCCTCGGCCCTGACAAATCTTGTGCTCCATCTTATCCTTGGTTTCAGTTCGGTCTGGCTTGGATTTTCCATTTCCAGACTATTCTAAAGGAGGATTTTATTTATGGTTCTTCCCCAAAAAGGGCATTTGCTGAGAATCTTTATCGGCGAGAGCGATAAACATGAGGGCATCCCCCTATATGAATGGATTGTTAAAAAAGCAAGGGAACACGGATTGGCAGGGGCAACGGTTATTCGAGGCATCTTGGGTTTCGGGGCGCATTCAAGAATTCATACGACAAAGATTTTAAGGCTTTCAGAAGATATGCCCATGGTCATAGAAATCATCGATACCCTGGAAAAAATTGATCATTTTATGCCGATCATTGATCACACCATTACAGAGGGACTGGCTACCATAGAAGAAATCAGTATTCGCTTCTACCGGACAAGCTGAGTCAGATCTTTAAAATTTTTTGGAATACTTTGCGACCACGATATAATTGTTACCATTACCAGATGAATGACCTACAGGATAAGACGTATGAATGATGACAAAAAAACACATTTTTTTTCAGCCCAGGTGTATTATGAAGACACAGACCATTCAGGGGTTGTCTACCATGCAAACTATTTAAAATTCTTTGAAAGAGCCAGAGAAGATATCATCGGTATCAGCAAACTCAGTGACCTGTGGCATCAACAGGGAATCGGTTTTGCCGTATACAAGATCGCATTAGGCTTTCATGAAGGAGCCGTGTTCGGCGATCTTCTCAATATAAAGACGACATGGAAGAAAGAAGGGGATTACCGGATCATCTTTTTTCACGAGGCCTGGCGGCCGGATGCGGCAAAACCGGCTGTTACCTGTACCCTGGAACTTGTCTGCCTGGGGCCGAACAAGAAACTGATGCCCATCCCGGATCTGGACTTTCTCATGGGTGCGGACAGTTAATCACTTTGTTGGTGGATTTGTATGATGGCAGCACAAATGGTAGAACGAAATTCCAAGGCAACGCCAATTTCAAAATTTTATTTTTTCAACACCGTTTTTCATTTTTCTAAGCCTCAAATCGATTGATTGAATGCAGATAAAGTTTGATACCAGGAAGTGAACGTTCCCCACAAAATTGGAACCAGATTCAGGCCACACTTTTTAGGTTATGGTATTCCTGCTAACAGTGAACAGGGTTTTTCCAGTTGTTGGCTGAAAGTTTCCGTCTCAGATTATATTAAATTTTACTGTATTTAAAGAAATATTCTTTCAGCTCCGCGATAATTGTCAAATTATTGTTCACAGATAAGCATATTTCCACATAAATAGAGAATACCAATAGCAACAGCTTTTGCTATGGGAACTATCTATTTGTCTTATAGTTAGTTCCCATGATATTTGAACTAAATACATTAACTACTATTAGGTATTTTCTATGACTTATGATTATGGCTTTACTTTGCCATGATATACTCGGTATCGATTCTTTTCCGGCAGATGGAAAAGAAATTCAATACACCTGGGAATCATGGCTACCTAAGTTGGAGAGTGTTTGAAAAGAACAAAAATGGTTGACTATATCTACAAGCTCTGCCGATGGCTATTAGGCAGCATTTTCATTTATGCCGGTGGGACAAAATTGCTGGAACCGGAAATTTTTGCTGTTCTGATTGAGGCATACGGTATTGTACCCGAATTACTGCTCATGCCGGTGGCGGTTGGATTGCCCTTGCTTGAGATGATTGCAGGTATCGGCATCTTATTTGACATCCGCGGAAGCCTGGCTTTAATTACCGGCTCGCTGGTACTTTTTATTGTTGTACTCGGCTACGGAATCTGGATGGGACTCGACATAGACTGCAGCTGCTTCGGTCCGGAAGATCCAGAAACCGAGGCGTTTCACGGTTTGAGAACGGCGTTGTTTAGAGACCTGGCCATGATGGGCGGGGTTCTTTTTCTATATGTATGGCGCTGGTATTGTTCCATACATCCAGTCCGAGTCATGATCATGGTTCATCAATTATTCAATCAAAGGAGAAAAAATTATGCAAAAGTATAAATTAATGTTGAAATTGTTTCTGATTGTATGTCTGACGGCAGGGATGACTGCTCCTGCCTGGGCTCTTTTTGACGACAAGTTTGAAAAAGAGGTGGAAAAAGAGACCGGTGCCGTCAAACTGGTTCGGGAGGTTCAGCGGGGCGGCTACGATGTGGTGACCACAGAGGAACTTAAAAAGTGGATCGATTCAGGTAAAGAGTTGCTGATTGTGGACACCATGCCCTATGAGGACAGCTACAAAAAACAGCATGTGCCCGGCGCAGTGCAGTTTCTGTTTCCCATACCGGACATGATGGAATGGGATACCAACGAAACCTCTGGCAAGACTTTGGAAGATTTCAAAAAGCTGCTCAATGATAATAAAGACAGGCTAATTGTTATCTACTGTGGTTTTGTTAAATGCACCCGCAGCCACAACGGTGCTGCCTGGGCCGTCAAGTTAGGATACAAGAACGTCTACCGCTATCCCGGCGGTATTTTTGCCTGGAAAGGTGCGGATTATCCGGTCGGGAAAGTCGAACAATAACCAGGGTGATGAGGTTAATATCAAGACATAGCGATGATCTTCACCCCCAAGCCGAGGTGCTGATTGGTCAGATTAAATCGCGTGCAGGCAACCTTTATTTAACCCGACAAATGCTTTGTGCTGAAGCGGTTGTCGTGACCTTGAACAAGGCGCTCAATGGCGGGCTGAGTGATTCTCAGGCAGTCTGTGTTGCAGCGCCGTTCAGCGTCGCGTTGGGAGAAAGCGGCTGCATCTGCGGTGCCTTGAGCGGAGCTGTTTTAGCTTGCGGGTTGTTTATCAAAAGTCCTCAGTCTCACTCAAGCCGGAAACAGATGCGCGAGAGCGCCCGTCAGCTTCACGATCAGTTTAAGACCGTCAACGGGGCAACCTGCTGCAGGGTGCTCTCACAAAGCCTCCGCCATGACCGGCAGGCCCGCTTTCAACAGTGCGCCAGATTTACGGCGGAAGCGGCGGGAATGACGGCAAGGGTTATTTTGCATCAGAGACCCGAACTTATCCCTGACGTCGACAATGGATTTCTTCAGAGAAAGGATACCGCTACCAGTGCCATGTTTGCGCGGCTATTTCAGATGGTTTATCGAAAATCATAAAAAGGTTGTCTTGAATCCATGAAGTTCTTATGTGCCGGCAGGAAGGTAGAAACCCGAATCAAATCCCTGAAAAAAACCGGGAAGGCGGGAAGAATTCTGGCCGATAAAGCAGAGTCTATCATTGAGCGTCTGACATCAGGCATGGTCGGCCTCGAAGCGGATATCGACGTAAACTTTACCAAATACGGAGAAAAACGAATCAGGAATTGCCGTAAGTATGATTTGGGATGTGGCTATCGGCTGATTACCATTCAGCGGGGATCAACGATTTACGTACCATTTTTGGGATCGCATGACGATTGTCAACGCTGGCTGGAAAATAACAGCCGGTTGAAAGATATTAACCCGGATACTGGAAAATTGGTCTGTATCGAAGAAAAAAAATCGGAGTCCATGAAAGCAGAAGAAAATCTAAATATGGAATCGATCCAAAATGATGACGATTTCATCAATCATCTGACAGACAGAGATCTGCGCCGGGTTTTTTTTGGACTTTCCGGGAACCGTCCAGGACCGCAAAAATGATCTGCTAAACGTATATGGATTGATACACATTTATGTCCTCTAAAAATTCACTGGGTATATCTTTTGCAAATAATCGCCCTAAAAAAACTCTCAAATCTGTTTAAAAATAGACACAATTGTCGCCTTTTGACTATCCACTGAACAACCTTTTGTAGAATATTTTTTTAAATATTGAAAATCCATTCAATTTTTCGCTTGGCAAAAAGATAAGAACTATCCAACAACTGAATTTTTAGCGTCTCATTGATAGAGCGTGATAACGCCGGAAATCAATTTGCCCAGAAATGAAGGGGCATCAATTATTTTTGGCGAGTCAAGCTGCTTTTTCAGTCGATCAGCTCTTATTGCAGGATCAGGATGACTGGATAAAAAAGAATGATTTTTTCCCAAGCCGTCCAATTTTTTTAAGGCCGATATGGCAGCATTGAAATCAAACCCATGATTTTTTAAAAACAGGATGCCAAAATCATCAGCCTCCTTTTCTTCTGCTTGTAAAAACTGTGCATTCAGAAGTGTCTGAGCAAATCCCCCTAAAAAAAGATGGTGCGATATCTCCGGCCATATTTTCCTGGGAGGCGACTCCTTTACGAACGGCGCTCGCAGCATAGGCCAACATAATTTTTTTCTTGATATACTTTTCCACCACAGGGCCCACTACAAAGAGCACCTCTTCATCATTCATCATATCCATCAGTCCGCTATAAATCCT
>Ga0180007_10005033_pt1 | contig 13645 bp, 13 predicted proteins | sample MM_PC_MetaG_FD_121122 | JGI IMG/M metagenome (GOLD analysis project Ga0180007, IMG submission 121122) | Groundwater microbial communities from the Aspo Hard Rock Laboratory (HRL) deep subsurface site, Sweden - MM_PC_MetaG | ecosystem: Environmental > Aquatic > Deep subsurface > Groundwater... | reverse complement strand
CCCTTTGTCTTTGGATCTTCGCATGGGTAAGAACCTGCGTTCATAGGACAGGGTTTCGATCGCCAGATCGAAAGCCCAAGGAACTCAGTCGAAGGCTGAGTTCCCGCCCTGCTACGCGACATCCGTCGTCCCCTTTCTCTTCGGACTCCGCAGTCTGAGGTTTTGTGTTCGTAGGATAGGGTTTCGGCCATTAGGTCGAAAGCCCAAGGAACCAAACGTGAAACGTTGGGTTCCCGCCCGCAAATACGCCCTGAGCGCTAAACGGATCAACTACCAACTGTTTCCCATTGTCTAGACTTCACGGCACTGCGAGTTCGAATCCTCTTGGGTGTACCTCACGCCAGTCGAGCGCACACGGTCTAGTCATTCACGACTCGCCTGGCGTAGCGCATGAATTGCGGCTGCGCGATCGGGTTTGCCGAAGATGGCTGATCCTGCCACAGCGATGTCCGCGCCTGCTTGCGCCACAGAACGGATGGTAGTTTCGTTGATGCCGCCGTCGATGGAGATCTCGATGTCACGGGCGCCGATCAGTTGTCGAAGCTCACGCACGCGCGTCAACGCCTCGGGCATGAACTGCTGGCCGCCAAATCCGGGTTCGACACTCATCACGAGGATCATCGATACGTGATCCAAATAGGCGACGATATCCTCAAGCGGTGTGCCCGGTTTGAGGGTTATCCCGCAGCGTGCGCCTTTAGCTCTGATCGATCGAAAGAGTTCCAATGGATCGGCCTGGGTCTCAACGTGAAAAATGATGACATCATCTGGCTGGATGGCGAATTGCGGCGCGTAGACTTCTGGATGATCGATCATCAAATGGATGTCAAAGGGAATGTGTAGCTTCTTGCGCAGTGCGTTGACGACAGGCGGACCAAAGGTCAGGTTGGGCACGAAGTGCCCATCCATCACGTCCCAATGAAATCGGTCCACCAGGTCTTCCACAGACAGAGCCTCGTCCAGCAGGCAGGCAAAATCGGCGGATAATAGCGATGGCGACAGCTTCATCGGCGGCGGCCTGCAGATAACAACATGACAAGCTGAAGCGCGGCCATGGCTGCTGCAGCCACGTAGGTCAGTGCGGCAGCAAACAACACCTCTTTGACGCTTCCAAGCTCTTCCTCATTCACGATCGACCGATCGCGCAACGCGACAATCGCGCGGCGGCTGGCATCGAATTCAACGGGCAGGGTGACTAGCGTGAACAACACGGCAGCAGAAAAGGCGATGATGCCGAATGTGACGAGGGAGGGCGCGCGGGTGAAGATGCCCAAGAAAAACAACGGGAACGCGAGTTGAGAGCCAAATCGAGCGATCGGAATGATCGCCGTTCTCAACGACAACGGCGCGTAGCCCTGCGCATGCTGAATGGCATGTCCAGCCTCATGCGCTGCCACGCCGATGGCGGCAATGGAGGAGGCTTCAGGATTCGAGAGGCTGAGGATCTTCTTTGTCGGATCGTAATGATCGGACAACTCACGCTTGCTGGACTCGATGGTCACATCGGTGATCATGGCGCCGCTCATGATTTCTTCAGCGGCTTGCCGGGCCGTCAGTCGGCGCAAGGCGCTTACAGTCGAGTATTTGGCATACGTCGATCGAACCTTCCATTGTGCGTACGCAGCTAGAATGATGGCGGGCACAAGAATGAGGAAATTGGGTCCAAAGATTAGTGGCATGAGATCTCTCCCCCCTTTGTCGAACTAGCGTTGTAGTATACGTGTGCTCAAAAACCGCCACAACTGCGGCCACAGGCGAATGACGCCTGCCATGAGCGTGGCACCCACCATGTCAGCCACGAGGTCGAGAACGCTTGCATCGCGCGCCGGGACAAAGGCTTGGTGCACCTCATCGGAGCCCGCGAATGCCAGCGTTAGTAGCCAGGCAAGCCCCAAGCGGCGTCCTGTCGCCTGCCACGCCAACAGAAAGAACAGCGCAAACTCGGCCAGATGTAGCAGCTTGTCGAAATGGGGAAACGGTGCTTCCCCGACAGCAAGTGGCTGATGCGACACATAGCCGATGGCCGCTGCATAGCCGATTAGCAGTCCAATCCACATCCATTGTTTCATCATCATTATGTGAGAGAGCCGATAAGCCGGATTCTGTCGTGAGGGAACATCTGTCTATGCAGCCTACCCGAAGACATCAGGCGGGTCGCCTTCAATCGTCTTCCTATTTGGCCTTGCTCCGGCTAGGGTTTACCAAGCCGCTCCAGTCGCCTGGAGCGCTGGTGGTCTCTTACACCACCGTTTCAGCCTTACCTGTTCGAACCCGCACGAAGTCCGAAGACTGCGCGGATTCGCCATCGGCGGTTTGCTCTCTGTTGCACTTTCCCGAGGTCGCCCCCGCTGGGATTTCCCCAGTAGCCTACCCTATGGAGTCCGGACTTTCCTCCAGCGACCTTGCGGTCGCCAGCGTTCCCTTGGCTCTCTCTATGCAATGATTGTATCAGGACTTGCGGAACATGCCCGCGTGGATGCCGTTCGAGAAACGATTCAAACGGTGATTACTCGATGTAGAGGATTCTTGAGCAGTGTTCGCATGCGACTAGGCCGAGACTGCCACGTGCTCGTTCGATGGTGCTGCCACTCAGTTTGAGCTTGCATCCCGAGCACGTCATATGGCTGACGACGGCAATAGGGTCGTCGAACTTTCGATGCAGCGACTGGTATTGCGACAGAAGGAAATCACTCATCGATTGCGTCAACGTCTCTCGCTGCGAGTGAAGGTCAACGATCGAACTCTCGACTTGCTTGAGAAGGCCATCGATATCGGCAATGGCAGCTTTCAGTTCAACCTGTCGTTCGGCTAGCGCTATTTTAGCCGCAGCCACGGCCTCTCGATCCTTCACGATGGTGTCCATCATCTGCAGTGCTTCGTCTTCCATTTGGCCGATGCGGTTCTTCTCGGAAATGATCTTGGTGCGCAGATCCTCCATTTCCTTGAAGCTGATAATGGCCGTGTCCAGGCGGTGCTGGTAGTTGCGGATGTTTTCGTCGAGCTCATCCACCTTGAGGTTACTCATCAGGCTTTCGTGCTCGAACTTCCTGAGATCGTCCTTCTGTTGGGCAAACGCTTGTTCTGCCTCGACTATCTTTTCTTCAATACGCGCGCGGTCCCGCTCTAGGCGTTTGATGCGTTCTATCGCTTCGGTCTCCTGCTGGTCGATCGACTGAAGCTGTAGAAGTTGCGCGATTTCGTTGGCCACGGTTCCTCTTTCAGTTTAAAACGACTATACGAGGCATGTTCTCTTCGTTCAAGCCAAGATTGCGAATTCGTTCGAGCCGGGGCTTGTCACGATTTGGCTGACTACATCATGGGCAAATTCATGCCTTGTGCCAAGGGGCCGAGCTTCTCCTGAGACAATGCCTGCGCTTTCTGCTGTGCTTCTTGGACAGCGGCAATGAGAAGGTCAGTGAGCATGTCGATGTCCTCGGGATCCACGACCTCTTTCTCGATCTGTAGCTCGATGAGTTCGCCTTGGCCAGAAACGGTCGCCGTCACCATGCCTCCGCCTGCTGTGGCCTCAACTTTCATCTCGGCGATCTCAGCTTGCGCTTTGGCGAGATCCTCTTGCAGGCGACGCGCCTGTTTCATGATATTGCCCATGTTGCCTAGGTTTTTCACCAGTCCTCCTTCACAATCTTTCCGTCCACAGCCTCGCACACCATGCGAGCTTTTTCCATCAGCAGTTCGTGTGGAAGAGGCTTTCGCGAAACCGTGTCGTCTGTTTTGATGTCCACGCGAACATGATCTCCAAAATGCCGCCGCACAGCCCCTGCGAGATACGGCAGGTTGTCGCGCATCTCCAGACTCGCCTTGTGGAACGAGTGCTCTGGATGAAACGAAATGATGAGTCTGTCGGCCTCCATTGCAGGTGAACCCTCAATGAGGAACGCGGCAATGGCGATTCGATCCTGCTGGATCTCCTGAAGCATCGACTCCCATTGTGATTTGTACTCGGCTGCGAGTGTGTTGACAGCCGCAGATGGCATGGACTGTTTGGGCGTCGGCTGTTTCACCGGTGCATCGGGTTGCGGTGCGGGCGTCTGAGCCTGTGTTTGCGGCCGGGTTTGGTCTGTCTTTGTCGTGGCAGCCGAGGAGGTTTGCCCGGGCTGTGCCGTACGAATGGGCTTGGCCGTTGTGGCGACGGGCTTTGTCGCCCCGGGCTTGGGTGATGCTACGGTCGTAGCTGGCGATGGGGCAGCCAGCGACTCGATCAATGCCAGCACACCAATCTCGAGAAGAATCCTCCGATCCAATGATCGGAAGAGATCGGCCTTGATGTCAAGAAGGCGCCGCGCAATGCGGATATCCATTGACATGGTCGGCGAAGGCTTCCCCAATCGGTCGCGTAGCAGGGCGATGACGTCTGACAGGAAGATCTCTAGATCCTTGCCTCGTTCAACCAGTTGATCAATGATCCCCATGATCGCCGTTTGATCTTGAGTCTCGATGGCCTGCAGGAACGATTCATGCACGCTGCGATCGGCCAGCCCCAACATGTCTAGAACTGTGTCTACGGCGATGGCGGTTCCACCATAACTCGCCACTTGCTCAAGCATGACCAACGCGTCTCGCATGCCTCCGTTGGCGCGATGGGCAATCAACGCGAGCGCGTCGCTAGAGATTTCAATCTGGAGCGATTGGGCGATGACAGCCATGTGATTGGCGATCAATTGCGGCGCGATGCGGCGAAAATCGAATGCCTGACAGCGCGAGATAATCGTCCTTGGCACTTTGTGTGGCTCTGTGGTGGCAAACATGAACATGGCATGCGCCGGAGGCTCTTCCAATGTCTTGAGCAAAGCGTTGAACGCCTCGTTGGTCAGCATGTGCACTTCATCGATGATATAGACCTTGCGCTTGAGGTCCGTCGGTGCAAAGTTCACTTCATCGCGTAGCTGGCGAATGTGATCGATGCCGCGATTGGAGGCACCGTCGATCTCGACGATATCCAATGAGCGATTGGTGAGGATGGCTTTGCAGTTGGCGCATTGATTGCAGGGCTCACCGTTGACGGAGTTCAGGCAATTGACGGCGCGGGCAAGGATGCGGGCAATCGACGTCTTCCCAATTCCTCGCTCTCCAGAAAAAAGATAGGCGTGGGCAACTTCCTGGGCGATGACGGCATTGCGGAGTGTTTGAACGATGGCTTCTTGGCCAACAATTTCGGCAAACGTCTGGGATCGCCACTGTCGGTAAAGGGAGAGTCGAGAAGTATTTTCAGTCACAGTGACATCCTTTCCTGGTCGGGGAGACCGGATTCGAACCAGCGACCTCCTGCTCCCAAAGCAGGCGCGCTACCAAGCTGCGCCACTCCCCGAGGTGCAAGGCGTATTATATCTCCGCGAGTTGCTTCTCGCGAATCAACTTTCTCCGTCGTATCGCACCGGACAAACTGACCTTAAAAATCTCTCCGGGATGCTGCTGGAAGAGAGCTTCTCCGGGGCGCAAGCGCGGGCCACTTGTGGGGTCTGCCGCTCAACGTGAGACGAAGCCGCTTGATCGTTTGTCTCACTCAACGAATGTCAATCCAGAGGGCCTCGGTGAGACCCTCTGGACTGGGCTATTCAGCCGCGCGTTGCGACTTCTTGCTCACAGGCCATTTGCGAATGATGAGCTCCAACAAGAAAAGGATGAGGGCAAGCAGGATGAATAGGCCGTGAAGCGGATCGGTCTGGCTCGTTACCCTTTCCTCTGTTTGTGGAAGGCCGACGCCCGGCCCGAGAACAACACCATCCGAATGCTCCGCGATCCAGTGGAGTGTGGCGAGATCCTGATCGATTCTGGCCACCTCCGCGGAATAGGGCACGGTCAGGGAGATATTGAGCGAGCGATCCCTTGATTGATCGAGAATCTGAATGGTATATCCGCCTTTAGCTGGCGTTGGAAAGCGCTCTTGATACAGACCGGGAGAAACTTGCGTGAGTTGCAAAGTGACGTTGGTTGGCAGCACCTTCGCCTCAATATCGAGGAAATTGACGTAGCCGCCATCCGCGTCGCGAGCGTCGACCACAATCGACGTGGTCGAGCCCTCGAACGAAACAGTTGCGGACAGTCCCAGCGCAGCATTGGTATCAGACTGCATGGTCGCCAAGATTCCATCAAAGAATCGCGGCATGTCTACCCACTCGAACCACTGTCTCGTCCAGGTTCCATTGAGGTCTGCGGCCAACACCGTGATCGATCCCAACCCGACACGCCACGTGGCGACGACAGGGTCCTCCCCGGCCCACAGCAGCGTTTGCGTGGTCTCCTTGGGGTAGGTGACCACATATCCCTGCAGCGGCGGCACGGGGACCGTTGCGTGCGTGTCAATCAGCCTGCCGTTGACCTCGGTATCGCCGGTCACGAATCGTTCTCGGCTGAGCCGTTGGGTCGCGCGAATGAGCACTTGCGGAAGCGAGGAAAAGTCATTGGCCAGATAGATGGTTCCCCCACCAGCTGTGACCAGGGTTCCCAGCAGCGTTGTATTGGGAGAGTTGCCGACAGCGATGGCAGATAGGGTGGTATCTTCTGTTTCCGTGAGTCGCCTGACGAGACCTGGATAATCGCGAACGTCGTCTCCCGCCTTACCGTCGGATATGAGGAGCACATGCTTGGAGCGCACTTCCAGTGGGTCCAAATGATCGAGTGCATCTACGATGGGGAAGTAAATGTCAGTTCCCCCGATGGCATTCATGGGTTGCAGCGCTTCGATGACGGCTGTGAAATCGACAGTGGCAATGGGAAGAACCCACTCGCGCTCACGATCAAATGCGAGAATGCCAACCATCGCTTCTTCATCAAGAAGATTGATGCTGGCGATGGCGGCTTCCTTGAGCACATCGAGCTTCTCGACGCCATCCACGCGTTCACGCATGCTCGCGGACGTATCGAGCAGATACACGATGGCTAGGCTTGCTTCCTCGGTCTTTTCCGGAACGTCAAAGGTGACGGGCAGCAGCTCTTGGATTCCTCCATGGCTGAAGCCGCGCGCTTCTTGTTCTCCGGCAAGCAATAGCACCCCTCCTCCAAGCTGTCGGGTGAAGTGCTCGAGTGTCTCGATTTCAGTGAGCGTGTAGTCCTCGAGTCGGCCACTTGCCAAGATGAGTTGTCGATAGTCAGCGAGAACCTCAAGCGAAGGAATCGCTCGTGCAGCGTTGTAGGAGATTCCCAGTGAATCAAGCAACACGGATACGCGGGATGTCTCCAGCGGATCGACCACTAACACGCTTGGAATCTCCGTCGAACTGACGAGGACTGACAGGTCGTCGTTAGCGGGAATCGGATCATTCGCTCCCTTGACGATCGCCTGATACACGGACGAACCGAGATGATCCATTTCATCGGAGACCGTGACCTCTGTGATCCCCGAACTCACTTCCAGATCCTGCATCGAGACAATGTTATCGTCTCGATAGACGATCAAGCGGACCGCGCTCTGCTGTTGCGCAGAAATGCCGATGTCGATGTTGAACGGACGACCGATTTGCACGCGATCGGGCGCAGATAACTTTGCCAATGACACGTCGGACGGGATACCGCCCCCTACGGGGAGCACGGACACAGAGACGCCCGCTAGCTCCACAAGGCTCAGTGCTCGATCGGTCAGGTCAGTGAACGTTCCATCGCTTATGAGAACAAGCTGGTTGGATTCCTCGACAGGCATGATGGAGAGCGCCAATTCCATCGCAGCGTGCAGATTCGTCTCCGAGTCATCCAACGTGGCTAGCCCGAGCGGAAGATTCGACATGCCCAGCGGAGCGCTGACGATGGACGTTGCGGCAAACTCGATGAGTCCGTAGTGCGTGGACGGCGAGTCGTCCATGAGCGTCTGGATTTGAGATCGAACGTCATCATCATCGGTTGCCAGCGTGACTGACGCGGATCGATCGACGAGAAAGAACACGTTATGGCTCAGCGTGTCGTGCGCTCTGAAGGGCGAAGCTGCCGCCAAGATGGCCAGGGTCAGAATCAGCGTGCGCAGGATGGCATAGCGGCCTTTGCGCAAAACGAGATATAGGCTGGCTGCGAGAATGGGGGCAAGACACAACAGGAGGTAGGGGGTTAGAAATCGGATCAAGACGACCTCCTAAGGGGCAGACTCAGGCCAAGATGGAGAAAGGATTCAGCAATCAGCAGAAGCACGGCCATTGCCAGCAAGATGGGCCACAGGGGGTAAAGGCGCTCTGATCTCTCGATGAACGCTTGGGTTGAAGCGGCGATCGGTTCGTTCGTCCTCAACACGGTCTCCGACGCGGGGATATTGACGGTCAGCGCGAATGCCCCCTTGTCTGTTCGTAGCGTGTAAACGCCAGGCTCGGGCGGAGCGAATGTCATCAGCGCTTCTGAATAGGCCTGAGGACGATCCTGCGCATCCGTCAGCGACTGAATGGTGCCCCTGCCCTGCAGCGTGATGAAATCGCCTACCTCAGGTGCTTCGAAGGACAGTTCCGCCGGAATCCTCACCAACTCATTGACCAGATTGCGAATGAAGATGGGGAAGTCTACGGTGACAGGAAGATTCGTGTTCATCAGATCCGCCATGAGGAAGAACAGGCGGCGTGAGGAATCGTGCACTTCCGCGAGAACGGGAACGCCGTCTGTTTCGAGCAATGCGGTGTAGGGCACCTCAAACTGCCCCTCCACAATCTGTCGAATTCGGAAATCGGACGCATCCATCGAGCGAAGCAGCGGGTGATTGGGCTCGCTGGCGATGATATCTCCAGCAGTGCGAGCCTGTCCCAAGGTCAGGACACCCTCCATGCTCGATTGGATCAGAAGCACAACACCTTTCTCAATCGAGGGGACTGGGGTTTGATTGACGATCACGAGATCGGCCTGGGCAATGTCCTTGACTTCAGTCACAGGCACGGACGCACGCAGCGCGGCAATGATGTAGCGATTGCGCTCGCCAATCCAGTAGACGCGGACGTCAATTGGACGTTCCAATGCGAAGAATCGCTGATTGTCCGCATCCAGCGCATCCGGGTGCTCAAGCGTGGCCGTAAAGACAGAGCCGCGTGAGTTGGGAAACGGGATCGTGTATTGCTCGATCGAGCCAGGGGCGAGCATCAATGACAGAGTTGTCTGATTCTCTCCGTCGCTGATGCGTACGGCGGTATCCACGTAGCCAGCCGTATCATTCAATACCTCGACAAACGCTGAGATTCCGTAGTCGGTGACGTTCTGCCGGACGGAAAATGCAGTGATCCCCACGTTATCGCCTTCATTGAATAGGATCAGGTCCGCATGTGGAGGCAGTCCCTCCAGCGGGTGATCAGACAGAACGACGATTCGCTCGAACTGATCCACGCCGCCGACGCTTCCCATCATGGTGACCAGATCTTCGGTTGTCCCATCGCCGAACCATGTGGGCGAAGAGTCGCGCAGAATGGCTTCCAGATCCGAGGCTTCTTTGGGGTGTGCGAGCAGCTGCGGATGCTCTGAGAATTGAATGAGCACCGTCTTTTCGGCCGTATATTCGGCAAGCGTGGTCGCCGCCTGCTCGATGGCTTGCTGATAGCGAGTGGTTCCATCCTCGGTCTGTGTTCGCATGCTCGTGCTGCCGTCAATCACGATGGCCAGCCCGGAGACCGATCGTTGAGAAATCGGGAGCACGGGCTGCGCCAAAGCAAGCGTGAGGGCGGTGAGAATACCCAGCTGAAGGAGCAACAGTGGATCGATATGCTGACGAAACTGAGCAGCTTTCGATTGCGGATCGCCAGGCAGACCTTCCCACAAGAACAACGTTGAGACTTCGCGACGACGCTCTCGCGACCTGAGGAAGTGTAGAAGAAGAATCAGCAGGGCGCCGAGTAGGAAATAGAAGGCCGCAGGATTCCCGAATCTCATCGCAGAACACCCCCGACGCGCAGATCCTCATGGATGAACTGTTCCATGGAGCGATCTGTCGAGACCTGGAAATGATTAATGCGGCGTGAAAGCATGAACGCCTTCAAGCCGGTCTGGTGCTCAAGGAATCGTCGTTCATACTCTTCCTTGGTGCGATGGCCAATCGTCAGGGTCAGTCTCTGGCTCGACTCAACATCTACGATTCTCGTTGTACCCACCATGGGGGGAGACACATCTGCAGGATCCAACACTTGAATCGCAGTCACTTCATCGCCTCGATAGGAGAGTTTGGCCAATCCTTCTTCATATTGATCGGAGCCGAGAAAGTCGCTGATGATGAATACGATGCCGCTCTCACGCGTTTGGGCCAAGAAATCTGTGATGGCCTGATTGATGGAGGTTCGCCCACCGGGCTCTGCTTCGCGAAGCAAGCGAACGATTTTGCCCATTTGCCCCATCCCGTGTCGAGGAGGGAGGCCCTGGATGAGCTTGTCATTGAATGGATACACGCCTACGCGATCTGTTTCCTTGAGGCCAAGATACGCCATCCCCGCAGCAAACTGTGCGGCATACTGAGCTTTGCTCGGCGTGCCAACTTGCATCGACGCGCTGAAGTCGACCAGCAAGTAGATCGGCAGATCTGCCTCATGGACAAACGTTTTCACAAGCACTCGATTCAGACGTCCATAGACATTCCAATCGATGTACCGGAAATCGTCTCCCGGGGCATAGGCACGATAATCAGAAAACTCGAGACTGACGCCTGCTCGTGGGGAAACATGAGCCCCTGACAGGCGGCCGTGTCTTCGGCCCTTCACGATGAAGCGAAGGTGGGCCAGTCGCTGCAAGAAGGCTTCGTCTATGAACCGTGGCATCAGCTTATGGCCGTCTTGTTCCAGACTTCGGCAAGAAGCGTGTCAGTGGAGATGCCTTCGGCTTCGCCGCGGAAATTAAGAACCAGGCGGTGCGTCAGCGCGGCCTTGTACACGGCTTCGATATCGTCTCTGCGTACATTGATCTCGCCGGCAAGAAAGGCGTGCGCCTTTGCGCCCATCACCAGTGCAATGGCTGCGCGTGGACTTCCACCATACTCGACGTATTCCTTCACTTGCGCAGGCGAGTACTCAGATTCAGGATGCGTTGCGAGCACCAATCGAGCGATGTATTCACGAAGCCCAGCGGCGATGGGGATGGCACGCACAATTTCCCGAGCGGTCAAGATGTCGGCCGCTGTGGCTGTTGCCTCAGGAAGTTGGATGCCAACGCCCTCCGTCGTTCGCTCAGTGATTTTCACCAGCGCATCGAGTGAGGGAAACGACACCTTTGCCTTGAGCAGAAAACGGTCGATTTGTGCTTCAGGGAGAGGGTAGGTTCCTTCCATCTCAATGGGGTTCTGTGTCGCTAGGACGATATAGGGTTCTTCTAGCTTGTAGGTCTTGGACCCGACCGTAACCGTGCGTTCTTCCATCGCCTCAAGCAAGGCGGATTGGGTCTTTGGCGTGGCACGGTTGATTTCGTCGGCAAGAACAACATTGGTGAACACGGGACCTGCTGCGAAGGAGAATTGGCGATGGCCGTTTTCCTCTGTGAGAATGTCCGTTCCCACGATATCTGCAGGCATCAAATCGGGGGTAAACTGAATGCGAGAGAACTTCAGCCCCAGAGCACTGGCTAGTGTTCGGACGAGAAGCGTCTTTCCCAATCCGGGAACACCCTCGAACAGCACGTTGCCCTTGCACAGCAATGAAATCAGGGCGAAACGGACAATGGTATCATGACCAACGATGACCTCTGCGATTGAAGATCGAAGCCGCTCAAACGTGGCGGTTGCTGCCTGGAAATCCTGTTCCGAAATCATGATCCTCCTTCAGGTTGTGTGATCAATTCGAAGTATCTACGGATCGAAGCCTGAGCCTCATCGGGCAAGTTACGATCTTGAAGAATGGAATCCATACGTTCGAAATCCACGAAATGCGTGTTTTCACTGCCTTGCGACGGTGCCATTTCAACAGGGACGCCCTTGGTTACAAACTCATCGAGGAATTCCCCCTGTTCTCCAACGGTTGCCGGGGCTTCCTCATGCACGAATCCAACAGTCCCGGGTTCTGGCCCCTCGCTGAGCGGCCCACCCATGCCATCTTCTCCGCCTGTGTCAGAGAGATCTTCGCCATCGCCAGACATTCTCATCTGAGGTTGTCCGCCCTGGCTGGGATCCTGGGAATCCTCGTTCTGAGACTCCGCGGGTTGTTGGGATTGGCCGTCCTGCTCGGCTTCGGCATTGGCCTGTTCTTCGAGTCGTTCTGCCGTTCGCTCCAGGAACTTTTGACCCGCCTCTTCGTCGCCACTGACCTCCGTACTTTGGGGCGAATCCTGTCTCGAACCGTCGCCGGTATCCTCATTGGTTTCCGGGGCGGACTCAGGATCATCGGCGTTGGGATCCATCTCGTCCATGAGATCCTGTAGCTGCTCGCCTATCTGATCCGGATTGGATTCGTTGGCCAAGTCGTTCGCCATGTCTTCAATTGCTGGGTCGCCTGTCTGAGATGCCAGGTCCTGAAGCTGCCTTGATTCCTGTTGAGTCAGCGGACGCGGGTTGGCTCCCATTTGCTGCTGAAGCTCCTCAAGCATGTCAGACAGAGCTTGCCTGGCCTGGTCCTGGGCATCGACCAACTCGAGTAATTCATCAGACGTTGTCGGAAGATCGACCTGTGTCCGACCTCGAGATAAATTGCTCAAGTCGTCGAGAACAGAGTCAAGCGACAGCTCCTCATTGGCGCCAAGTGGCTTGGTCTCCTGGGGATCACCCGTCGAAGAATCGAATACTTCGTCTCGTGACTCCAAGGGAGCGGCTGTGCCATCGGATGAGGCCGGACGTGCCACCTCAGATGCCATCGGCTGTGGGATCTGCGCGCCGGAGCTCTCACTTTGCCCGATGGCTTCCATAGAAGCCGCCTCTGGAAATGGAAGCGGAGCAAACAACAGGACACCGGCAATCAGAATGCCTGACAAGCCAGCGGACAGGAAACTGAACGTTCGTCGTTGTGGCACGAGTCCTCGTTTCCAGTCTTGAGAGAGGGTTTCTACAAGGCTTTCCAGACGTTGCCTGACGAACGAGTCACGTCCACGCAAACGTTCCTCATAGAGCGAGCTAATGCGTGCACCAGATGCGAGCCGATCGTCGAGCTGCAACAGCAAGGTTGGCAGGCTGGGACGTTTCCACCACCCAAAACCAAAAGCGGCCAGTGCCAGTGTGATCGGGATGAGAAGGGCAGTGAGCAGGATCTCGCGACTCAGATCAGGTATGCCCCATCGAAGGCATAAGATTGCGGCAATACTGACCAGGCTGCCGTAAAACAGCAGTCGGCACGCGAACGATAGGCCGCGGAAGCGCCGCGACCGATGCTCGATATCGAGCAGGAAGCGAGAGAAGTCAAACCGCATGGTGCCTCCTATCGAACCTTTGCCTACGGGTGAGTATCCAAAGAATTCCCAACACGGGAACAAGGAATCCAATGGCAATCTCTGAGGCAGAGGCTCCTTCAATGACTCGAGTGGCAAACCCGATAGGGCTTGCGCTCACAAATAGGACCAACGAAGGGTGGCTCAGCCCTATTCCGAAAGGGATCAAGCAAAACGCCAGATAGCATCCATATCTCAACAGAAAGGCTCCCCGCCTACGATGGGTCCCCCGCAACTCAAGCCGTAGCGAGATCAGGCAGAAGAAAACGGCGGCGATCGCAGTGAATGCGACCAAGGTGATAAGTCCGGCGGTGCCACTGGGTATTAGCGCGCGCGAGTAGATGAT